>OBJA01000251.1_pt1 | contig 51035 bp, 46 predicted proteins | sample 1519751 | NCBI WGS metagenome assembly OBJA01 (sample SAMEA3881238, study PRJEB22517) | soil metagenome | biome: lake sediment; feature: soda lake sediment; material: sediment, water from around vicinity | place: India | collected 2013-12-23 | depth 3 m
CTGGTCGAAAAAATGGCCTCCAGCGACGATAATCCAAATAGTGTTAACAGGCCCTAGTAACTGTAATCCTCCCTGAGTGCCACTTTATTGATTTTCCCGCTGGGCAGGCGCGGCAGTTCATCGCTGAAGAGGATCTTTTTCGGGCATTTATAGGGGGCTATCTGTTGTCGGCACTGCTCGATCAGCGTGCTTTCAGTCTGGGTCGATCCCGGTTTGAGTACCACGATGGCTCTCACTGCTTCGCCCCACTGGGGGTCCGGCACACCGATAACGGCCACATCCACCACATCTGTCAGCGCCATCAGGGCTTCTTCCACTTCCCGACTGTAGACGTTCTCGCCCCCTGAGATGATCATGTCTTTCTTGCGGTCCACGAGGTAGACGAAGTTATCGGCGTCCATATACCCCAGATCGCCGGTGTGCAGCCATCCGCCGCGCAACGTCTCGGCGCTTGCCACGGAATTGTTCCAGTAGCCCGCCATAACCTGGGGCGATTGCAGGCATATTTCCCCCACGGTGCCGCTTGGCACTTCGTTGTCCATTTCGTCGACAATTTTTACCCGGGTTTCATAGACCGGCTGACCTACGGAGGTGAGGCGCTGGAGATCGCGCTCATTCCCATCGGGCCGGTGGTAGTGCTTGCGCAGGCTCAGACCTGCGCCTTCAGACTGCCCGTAGCCGTTGATCATGATCGGTCCGAAAAGCTTCATGGCCCGTTTCAGGGTGGTCAGCGGCATGGGTGCGGCGGCGTAGTTGAGGGTGCGCAGGGATGACAGGTCGTAACTGTCGACATCCGGCAGATTGAGCACGGTCTGTACCAGTGTTGGCGCCAGATGCAATTGTGTGACGCGCTCCCGTTGCACAGTTTCAAGGACGGCCTGGGCATTGAAGGAGCGGTGCAGGATGATGGTGCCACCGCGTACCGTCAGCGCTGCGCCCTGGGAGCGGGCGCCGATATGAAACAGCGGCATGGCCAGCAGGATCTTGTCACCCACGTCGCTGCCCAGTTCGTAGCCCCAGGCATCGCCCAGGGCCAGCATGTTGGCGTGGGTAATCATCACCCCCTTGGGGCGGCCGGTGGTGCCGCTGGTGTAGATCAGGGTGAGGATGTCCTCGGCGTGGGGCTGCCAGGGCGTGCCGCGACGGTTGTTCTGCGCCATCAACTGTTTATAGCTGAGCGCCCAGTCGGGTGCGGTACCACCGATCATGATGTAGTGGCGGATGCCGGGTAGCTGTCCGCGCAGCGAGTCAACCACCTCTGTGTACTGCTCCTCGAAGAACAGTACTTTGGGGGCAATGTCGTTGAGAATCCAGACTACCTCGGGAGCCGCAAGCCGGAAGTTAACCGGGGCGGCGATAAAGGGCGACACTTCTGCCGCGCCGCAAATTTCCAGGTATTCGCCACAGTTCATCGCCAGCAGGGCGTAGCGGTCCTGCCTGCCCATGCCCAGTTCGTGGAGCGCTCCGGCCAAATGCCAGGCTCTGGCGGCATATTCACTGAAGGTGGTTCTGGTGTCGCCGTAGACCTGGTGCAGGTCATCTCCGTGGAGGGTGGCATTGCGCTCCACGAGATCCATCATGGTCCAGGGTTTGGTGTTTGCTGACATGATCTACTCCACGATTTGTGCAGGTTCAGGTATACGGGTAATCGATGTGTGAAACCGCTGACCTGGCCGCCTGGATGAAGACCTGGCCCCTGCCGGTGGCGGACATTATTGCTGTTAATCACTTTTTTGGTGTTGGTTTCGCACCGCCATTGCCGAGGTGACAGTGTAGCCATAACAAGGGCCATCACATGGACCACCATCAGGACAAAGGGCGAACTAGGTGCTGCGGGTTGGTTTGCAACGGCGCAGGACCGTGTTGTGATTATATTCAAATTTATGTACATTGTTCAATTATAAACAGGCTGGTTTTTGATGGTTGTCCGTCAGGCATGGCCCGCCTTCACCCCTGTTGTGTAGCCGTCGCTCACTCCATGGGAGAACCGATAACGAGCAGAACAGAAGTGGATGACTGCCATGGACTCCAAAACCCTTGTTTCCAAACCGCTGGCCGAGCGCCCCCGCCTGTTGCTGGCTATCCTGCTGATAGCTGAAGTCTGCAGCGCCTTTGAAGTGTCGATGATTTATGCGGCCCTGCCTACGCTCAACCGCACCTTTGGCGACCCCGCCAGTGTCAGCTGGGTTATTACCACCTGTTTTCTGATGTCGGCCATTGCCGCAGCGCTGTGCGGTCGCCTCGGCGATCTGTTGGGGCGGCGCAAGCTGCTGCTGGTTGCGTTGCTCTTTTGTGGTTTTGGCTCCACCGTCAGCGCTCTGTCGAGCACCTTGCAGGGGGTGATTGTTGGCACCACCTTGCAGGGGGTGTCCGGCGCCATCCTGGCCCTCTGTTTCGGCCTCGCTCGCCAGTGGCTGCCCGCCGACAAGGTGCCCTTTGCTGTCGGCATGATTGTGGCAGCGGCGGCTTTGGGTTCGGGCCTTGGCCTGGTGCTGGGCGGTGTCATTGTCGACCGGTTTTCGTGGAATATCATGTTTTTTGTCAGCGGCAGCTATGCGTTTCTAAGCGCCCTGCTGGTGTGGCTGTTCGTCCCCAAAAGCGCTGCCAGCGGCCAGGGACTGGGCGGCATCAGCCTGTGGCGGGGCATCCTGTTCGCCCCTGCCATTGGCGGGGTGTTGCTGGCCATCAATATGGGGACGCGCCTTGGGGGCAGCTGGCAGATGGCCGCCTTGCTGGTCTGCTCACTGGGCATTCTGTTTGTGTGGGGATGGTATCAATGGCGCACGGAGCATCCGCTGATCAATCTGCGCCTGTTCGCCAACCGCCGGGTATTGACCGCCTATGCCTGTATGGCGTTGATCGCCATGGGCACCATGCAAATTGCCCTGATCATGTCGAGTTTTTTTCAGCAGCCCGCCTGGACCGGCGTGGGTTTTGCCCTCAGTGCCACAGTGGCCGGAATGATGCTGTTCCCCACCAACATGGTGGGGCTGTTGGGCGCCCCCTTGAGTGGTCGCATTGCCGGTCAGCACGGCGCCCGGCGCGCGCTGATCATCGGCGCCAGCCTGCTTATTGTCGGTTGGGGTGGCATGGTGTTGGGCCATGGTCAGCTGGTGATCACCGGTATTCTGATCACCGTGGCCGCGTTTGGCTTCAGTATGCTCTATGCCGCGATCCCCAATCTGGTGATCGAAGCCGTGCCGGAATCCCTGACCAGCGAAGCCACCGGCATCTCCTCGGTGGTGCGCGCCACCTTTATGGCCGTTGGCGCCCAGGCCATGGGGCTGATCCTCAGCTATTCCTCCCTGACCACCCCGGAAACCGGCGCCCGCCTGCCATCGGCTGAGGGTTTTCAGCTGGGCTTTGTCTATATCGTGGTGATGAGCCTGCTGTGCCTGATTCTGGCGCTGAAACTCAAGCCACTTAAACCCGCCTTGCACACTATTGCTGATAGCAGCGCAACGGCAACTCACCATCACACCAGATCAAGTACAGGATAAGGAATAGCTATGCGTTACAAACTGTTGGGTTCCTCCGGGCTGCGAGTCTCCGAGCTTTGTCTGGGTGCCATGACTTTTGGCACCGAGGGCTGGGGTACTCCCGAAGCGGAAGCAGCAGAGATGTACAGGGTCTTTCGCGAAGCCGGTGGCAATTTCATCGATACCGCCAACGAAATGTACGGCGCTGGCCGCTCGGAGGAAATTCTCGGCAGGCTTGTTGCCAACGAACGCGATGAAGTGGTGATCGCCACCAAGTACAGTTTTCATATGCCGGGCACCAATAATCCCAATGCGGGGGGCAACCAGCGCAAGAGCCTCAAGCGCTCCATCGAGTCCAGTTTGCGCAGGCTCAACACGGATTATGTGGATCTGCTGTGGACCCATTGCTGGGATGGCGTGACACCGGTCGATGAAGTGATGCGCGCCCTGGACGATCTGGTGACAGAGGGAAAAGTGCTCTATATCGGTGTTTCCAACGCCCCCGCCTGGGTGGTGGCTCAATCCAACACCCTGGCGGAGCTGCGCGGCTGGACGCAATTTGTTGGCCTGCAGGTGGAGTACAACCTCATCAAGCGCGAAGCCGAGCGCGAGTTGCTGCCCATGGCCGCAGCCCTGGGTTTGAGTGTGGCGGCCTGGTCGCCCCTGGCCAGCGGCATTCTCAGCGGCAAATACCACCAGAAGGGGGCTGACCCCAAACGCCTCGATACCGCCGCCATCACCAAGGTGGATGAACGGGGCCTTGAGATTGCCCGCCATGTGGGTGAGTTGGCGCAGCGGCTGGAGCGAAAATCCGTGCAGGTGGCCCTCAACTGGCTGCGGGCCAAACCGGGGGTTATTCCGCTGCTGGGGGTGCGCACCCTGGCGCAACTGACCGATAACCTGGCGTGTATGGAATTCCACCTGGCGGCGGAGGATGTCGCCCACCTCGATGCCATCAGCGCCATTGAGATGGGCTACCCCCACGATTTTTTGCAGCGCACCCGCATGCTGGCCTTTGGCGGGTTTGAGGGGTTGCTTGACCGATAAAAAAAGCCCCGACTGTTAGACAGCCGGGGCCTCAAGCACTACCCATGAACGGTTTACAAACCCAAATCCTTGACGGGCACATCAATGCAGCCGGACACCTGCTGTGCTGCAGGCACCAGCTTGTCGTAGCCCGCTCCCGCCAGATAGCCGTCAATCAGTCGCTGGTAATTGCTGATCAGCCCCTCCATCTGATCCGACAGACGCATAAACTCAAAACCGCCGGTATGCAGGCCTCTTTGCTGTTTGGGCAGGTTGGAGAAATCCTGCTTGGGAATCGGTGGCCAGCTGGGGTCATCGTGGGCCATGGGCGTTGGTGTCTTGATCGGCGGCGGCGTTTCGCCCTCGGGGTAGCGCGTCAGTGACCACAGCTCAAACAAACATTCCTCCGGGCCAAGGGGGCGAATCCGGTAGGACGAGGCGCTGCCAAAGGTGGGCAGGATAAAATAGTGGGGGAAGCAGTAGTTCACCGAGGTGGACCAGTGCTTGTCATCCAGTTCTTGCAGATTGCCGATATCCATGTTGTTCTTTTTGTGGAAATCCATCACCGCATCATTGAGCTTGCGGCGCCATACCATGGAGGCTTCGAAGACGTCCTTGGGCAGCTCCAGATCGCTCAGGGTCTCGGCTACGTGGATATCCTTTTCATGTGTCATACCCGCCATGCCCTGGTTGAGGACGCGCATGTAGTGGATATTCATGTTGATGAATTCCCGCGCCTCCACCTCGGTGGGCATCTGTGCTGCGGCGATGGTCATCCAGCGGGTCATGGTGACCAGGTCATCGGGAATCTGGATGTAGCGTGAACCGGGGCCGGCGGTGGCGCCGGGGGGCAGCAGCTGGGGGTGAGTGGCCATTACATGGTAGCCCTCCATAAAGGCCTCCATGGCCAGTTTCCAGTTCACCGGCAGCTTGGCGGAGAGCCACCACTCGGTGCGCAGGGATTCCACATGCCAGGCGTCGTGCATGGTGGCGAAAGGCTCGATGGATTCCCGCAGGGGTGGGGCGTCGTTGTCAAAATTGATAAACGCGCAGCCGCCCCAGGTTTCCAGGCGCACCGGCACCAGATTGAGGTCGGCATCGCACATGTTCTCCTTTGAAAAGGCTTCCGGCTCAAAGACAAAGGTGCTCTGGCCGTCGATTCCCCAGCGCCAGCCGTGAAAGGGGCAGACAAAACCGCCGGGGCGCTGACCGCGATCCTGCACCAGTTGCACGCCGCGATGGCGGCAGTGATTGTGGTAGGCCTTGACGGTGTTCTCGTCAACCCGGGTGACAATCACCGACTGGTCGAGAATGTCATAGACCACAAAGTCACCGCGCTTGGGGATCTCCTCCAGGCGGCAGGCCATCTGCCACACCCGGGGCCATAATTTTTGCCGCTCCAGCTCGAAGAACTCGGGGTCGTAGTAGCGCTTGACCGGGATGCGGTCGGGTTGTGTCACCCCGTGGGGGACAGCGTGGATGGTGGTTGTCTGGATGTTGTCAGTCATGGTCGCCTCACAGGGTTAATTGCGCAATTCGTGTTTGGATTTGGTCATCAGTGCGGGTCAAACCGGGTCATTACTTGTCCCGGCAGGGGAGAGGTGTCCACATAGGTGATACGAAAACGCCGCTCCTTGAAACGCCATTCGCCGTCCGTATCCAGGGTCACATCGTCGTGGTAGGTGCCCAACAGGGTGAGTCCGGTACCTTCGCTTTGGATCACCCTTTCATGGATGGTCGAACGCGCAGTTGCCCGTGATCCCTCCACGTGGATCACCGCCGCATGATTGGTCTGGACGCACAACGTGGCTCCGGCGAGGGCGGCGGCAATGCCTTCGCGCACCTGGCTGGCGCCCTCAAAGCGCATCGCCATGGGCCCCGCCTCAGGCCCGCCCACATCCCATACGCCCTGCCTGTGGAAACAGTTTTCAACCTCGCTCCAGTTGCGCTGGTTGATGGCATCGGTATAGCGGTTGAGCAGGTCGACGATGGCCATGTGTGCCGCCAGATTGTCCCTGACATTGTTTGTGCTCATCAATAACTCCTTCAGTAATCGTTAAAGCGACTCGTGATAGTTACAGCGAGGTTGCTGAAATCTCCGCAATATGATCTGGTCGGTCGCAGCCCGGCTACACAGCCATGGCCGTCCCGCCGTCGATACGCAGCAGCGCGCCAGTGGTATAGCCCGACAGGGGGCTGGCCAGCAGTGCCACCGCCACGGCGATATCCCGTGGCCTGCCCAGGCGCGGCACCGGCTGGGGCAAAAATTCAGTGGTGTAGACGCGCTCGTTGTGGGCGATGTCATCGGGCCAGTTGAGCTGTTCCCGCAACGTGACCAGCCAGCGCTCTACCGCAGGAGTGAGAATGGTGCCGGGAATCACCGCATTGACGGTGATGCCATGGGGCGCCAGGTTTTTTGACAGATTGACGGTGAAGTTGTCGACCCCGGCCTTGGGTGCGCAATAATCCAGCAGCACGCCATTGCATTGGGAGCCGCCGGAGCTGGAAATATTCACCACCCGTCCCCAGCCGCGCTCCTTCATGCCCGGCACCAGGTGCTGTGACATGCGCACCGTGGCGCCCATGTTGAGGTTGTAGGCATCGAGCCATTCCTGGGGGGCAACGTCCATCCAGTCGGGGTTGTCCATGCGCAGCACCGCCCCGGCGTTGTTGACCAGGATATCGATGCCGCCCAGCTCCGCCAGGGCTGTGTCCGCCACGGCTTTGGCGTCTTCGTCTTTCATCAGGTCGCCGACGGTGACAACGGCTTCAACGCCCAGGTCGCGTATTTTGCTGGCGGTTTCCCCGGTGCGTTTGCGATCGCGGCCATGGACGGCGACGCTGACACCTTCTGCGGCCAGCTCCAGGGCGATGGCCGCACCCAGGCCGGAGCTGCTGCCGGTGACCAGTGCCCGTTTGCCTCTCAGTTCCAGATCCATGCTTTATCTGCCTTATGTTGACTGCGAGTTGACTGTGTATTGTGTGTTTTCAAGCGAGATCAAAACGTTCGATATAGTCGGCGAACAATGTCATCAGTTCCTGCCGGTCGAGGCCGTAATCCCCTGCGGAGTAGGTGAATTTGCCATGGCGGTCGACCTTGTTGCTGTCCAGCCAGCGCTGGATGCGCTGTTCGTGTTCAGGGGTAAAGGGGATATTGCCCTTGTCATAGATCGAGCGGATGGTGCCGACCTGATCGCCGATAAAGTCCTTGAATCTCACATGCACCACGCGGGGATCATCGAGCCACGGCTGTTGCAGCACATAGTCGTAACCCGAGCGGATACTGTCGAGCATCTTGCTTCTGACGGTGTCGCGGTGTTTGTGGCTACCGGTAATGGCATCAAAGAGCAGGGTATAGATGGCCATGGTGGAGGGAATCATCTCCGCCGGGTTGCGATGGGTCCAGACACAGAGGGCGTCGGGAAACACCTCCCACAGTTTGTCGAGGAAAAACTGGTGAAATACGCCCTTGCACACCCAGCGCTTGCCGGGCATGTTGAATTGCCGGTATTGCAGAAAGGTCTTGAGGAATTCGTAGGCAGCCAGGGGGTCAGCCGCCGTGGTGTCGAGGGGGCTGAAGGGCACCTTGTAGTAATGGGTGGGATAGGCATTGTGGAAATCCACCGAGAATATTTCTTCGTCCTCAATGGGGGTGATGGCGCCCATATCCCAGTAGGGATGGGCGCTGAGCATGCCGGGTATGGCGTCGAGCCAGTCCTGGCACTCCCGGTCCGCCGCCCGCTTTTGCGCGGGGATGCTGGCCGGGTCGACACCCTCGGGGGGTGAAAAAAAGGTGCTTTCCCAGAACAGCGGGGTGCGGCTGGCGGGGGCTTCCCCCAGCAGGCTGTGCATCACCGTGGTGCCGGTGCGGGAATAGCCCACCACAAAAATCGGCCTGTCGATCTTTTCCTCGCGGATTTGCGGATAGCGCTGCAGATCCTCCTCCAGCCGCAAGCGCTGGACCAGACGCTCCTCAACCTGGGCCTGGGCCGCAGGCAGAGTCTGGTCAGTCAGTCCGCCGTAATCATTGAAGTCCTGCACGGTCCTGGTGAAGCGCAGGCGGAGGCTTTCAATGCCAGCCGCATTCAAGTTGGTGTCCTGTAAAGCGCGGCGGAACAGCTGGTCTGCATCAAGTCTTGGGTTTGTCATGGAGTAGGAGTCTCGCTGTTTACCTGGTCGTGAATGCTCGCTGCCGGGTTTATTGTTCGACAAGGCGCAGGGCGAAGTTTGCCGCGCGCTGTTCAATCTGCTGTTGCCGTTGCTGGGCGGTGACAAACACAGTCCCTGCCGGGAGCGCAGCGGCCAGATCGGCAAAATCCACTCTGCGGGTTTCCACCACCGGCGTGGGTGCGCCCGGGGGAAGACCCTGCCAGCGGCCAAGCAGCAGTATTTCCCGCAGCCCGTCCGGGTCGATCCAGTTGTGTACGCCGGGATCGCGCAGGGACAGCACGGCGGTGTATTTGCCATCGCCATCGGGTTTCATCATGGCGGTGGTGAGACTGGCGTTGGTGCGCCAGCAATCGATGCTGCGAAACCACCAGTCATGGGCCACCAGCCCGCAATAGCTGGCACCGGCGGAATCAAAGCGGATCACCCAGGCATCCTCGTCCTCCAGTTGGAACCAGCCCTGGTTGCCCGCCTGGGTCACCAGCCCCCCCAGTGCTCCGGCGGGGGTGGGGGAGGGGAAGGTATTGACGGGTTTGCCGCTGAAGAGGCGGGTAAACCAGTAGTAGAGGGGTACATCGTCCACCATGGCATTGACTGCGCGTTCGGCGACCTGCAAGTCGCTCAGGGGTGGCGCATCGGGGGCGTCGATACGCGCGACCCTGAGCGCCAGCGGGGTTTCCGCTGCCCAGTCCTGGAAAGTGTCGCGGATAAACAGAAACTTCACCTCGGGAGAACTGTGCAAATGGTTGGCGCGGCCACTGGCGGGTTTGTCATCGATCACCAGGGTAAAGGCGCCGTTGCTGTCCCGCTGCAGTTCATCGTAATCGATGGTTTGAATGGTTTTTGAGGTGCCGTAGTTGGCCACCAGGGTAAAGGTGGTGGAGGCGGGTGCCACACCCACCGGGTAGCCGTGGATTTCGTAGCGGGTGTTGGGGTAGATGCCGATCACGCGATAGCAGTTGTCGGGGTTTTCGCCGCCCATGCGGGCGCCGGGAATGTCGCGGCCAAACCATGTGTGGGGCGGCATAAAGAGGCGCACCGGTTTGGGGTAATTGCCGTCGCTGGCCACCGCCTTCAACAGGTAGTTGAACGACCATTCCGCCATGGCCTGGTCGAAGGATTGCCAGGCCTGTTCACTGGCGTTCTCGCCGTAGGCAAGTTTCCACAGGAAGGCTGCCTTGGCGCGCCCGGCCAGCAGGGCGGGGCTGTCAAACAGTCTCAGGGCCTGCACTTCGGCCTCGCATTGATCCCGATTGGCGATCGGGTTGGTGGCAGAGAAGAAATAATTTTTATCAGTCATGTTCTTGCTTCCGTCGGGATTGAATGGGCCGTTTCGCCTTCAGGACAGGCCTCTGACTGGCACCAGCGCGCCGTGAATGGCGCGGGCCTGGTCGGAGGCGAGAAAGCACAGCACAGTGGCCAGATCCTCGGGCGCCACCCACAGGCCAGGGTCCATATCCGGCATGGCGGCGCGATTGGCGGGCGTGTCGATAATGCTGGGCAGTACGGCATTGACATTGATGCCCTGCTGGCGCAGCTCGGCGGACAGGGTTTCGGTCAGGCGCATCACCACACTCTTGCTGGCGCAATAGGCCCCCAGACTTGCCTGGCCCTGCAGGGCGCCGAGGGCACCGACGTTGACGATGGCGCCGCGACCCTGGGCCAACATGTGCGGCACCACCGCCGCCACCATGTTGCGCAGTGTGGTGACATTGATGCGGAACATGGCATCCCAGCCGGGATCGGACAGATCGTGGCTGGCCGCTGCCATATGAAAACCGCCAGCCAGGTTGAGCAGGGCATCGATGCGGCCCATGCCCGCCACAGCCCTGGCGGTGGCTTGCGCATCGGTCAGATCCAGCGGGAACTTCTCCACACCGTCGGCAAAGCCATCGGCGAACTGCAAATCCACCAGCAGCGGTGTAGCCCCCTGGCGGCGAACCACCTCGGTGACGGCCTGCCCCAGTCCACCGGCTGCTCCGGTGATAACGACGCGTTTTCCTGAAAGGTTCATGCTGCACTCCTGATCTGTGATGTATTTATGGCAAGCGAAGCGGAGGCTATTCCTGCTTCGGTGTCGCCAGTTTGGTCAATGATGCGACGCCGGGAACCGGCAAAAAGCCGTCTCCGTCGGGCCAATCGATAAAGCCCGATGCTGCCCAGGTGCCACCGTCCACGTGGAGGGTGGTGCCGGTGACAAAGCGCGATAACGCCGAGGCGAGAAACAGCACGGCGTTGGCCAGGGCATCGGTGTCCGGCGGGGTTTTCACAGGGATATACATGGCCATGGCCAGGGCCGCTGTGGCGGCGGGCAGCTGCGCCATGGCGGCGAGGGTTTCTTCCGGCAGGGCTGTGGCGTTGCCCTTCGACAGGGTGGTGTCGGGGGCTATGCAGTTGACACGGATGCCCGCCGCTCCCAGCTCAACCGCCATGGCGCGGGTGAAGTTGGCGGTGGCGGCCTTGGCGCCCGCATAGACGGAAAACCCCGCCGCGCCCCGGTGGGCTTCGATGGTGGTGAAATTGATAATGCTGCCGCCTTTTTTGCCATCAATGTTGCCGCGCTGCATCAACGCTGCCCCGTGGCGCACGGAGTCCACCACGTAGCCAAAGTTGCGGCGCATATCCCCCAGATCCCGTTCGCGGGTGGAGGTCATAAAAGGCCGCTGGCGCACACCCCCGGCGACATTGACGACGATATCCAGCTGCTCGCTCCATCGCGCCACCCCGGCATAAAAGTCATCCAGTTGCTGCGGCTCGCAGACATCGGCCGGGGCGCACCAGGCCCGTACCCCAAGTGCCAGGGCGCTGGCCTGGGTAGCGGCCATGGCGGCTTCATCAATGTCGCAAAATGCCACATGGACCCCGGCGCCAGCGAGGGCGAGGGTGACCGCAGCGCCAATGCCGCCGCCGCCACCAACAATGACTGCCACCTTGTCGCGCAGGTCGGCGCGGTTGTCGAGAAATCCAGCTGTGGTCATGGTCATGTCCTCGGCAATTGGCAGGGATGCTCGCGGGCCACCAGGGTGTCGGTGTCCGCTGCAAACAGGGAAAAGACGCCACAGGCAGTACCAAACTCCGGCGCGAGCCGGCGACGGGCACTTTGTCTGTCGACTCCTGCTGTGGTGCGCCGGGTGGCAAACAGGATGGTGTTTTCCATCAGTTGATCGCCTGTACCTGTCCGCCGTCGATGCGCAGGTTGGCACCGGCCATAAAGCCGAGCCTGGGGCTGGCCATCATGCATACAGCGAAGGCGATTTCGTCCACCCGGCCTGCGCGGCGCAGGGCCGTGGGCACCGCTTCGGTGGTGAGTTTGCGTTCAATCTGATCGCGCTCCATGCCCTGCCATCCGGGTTGCTGGGCCAGATCTGTCATCCACTGTTCCACGGCAGGGGTGAGTACCATGCCGGGGCTGAGGGTGTTGGCGGTGACGCCACAGTCGCCGAGGTGTCTGGTCAGGCTGGCGGTCAGGTTGACCATCGCCGCCTTGGCGCAGCCGTAATCCGGGCCGGTGGCGATGGGCTGGGTGGCGGCCGCGCTGGCGATCTGGATGATGCGTCCCCAACCCCGGCTTTTCATGCCGGGCAGAAAACGCCGGATCATGCGCGTCGCTGCCACCACATTTTTCTGGTAGGTCGCCAGCCAGTCTTCCTCGTCCACTACCTGCCAGGACAAGGCTGAGGTGCCATCTGCTCCGCCCGCGTTGTTGACCAGAATATCGATGCCCCCCAGCGATTCCTCAACTACAGCAGCCACAGCATCGGCGCCCTCGTTGCCGGACAGATCACCGATGGCGGTCACGCCGCCAATGTCGTCGGCAATCGCGCGGGTGCGCTCCAGGTTGCGACCGTGCACCACCACCCTGGCGCCCTGCTGCGCGAGCATGCGCGCGATGCCTTCACCGATCCCGGAACTGCTGCCGGTCACCAGTGCGCGTTTGCCGTTCAGCTGTAAATCCATCAGTGGTAAATTCATGGGAACTCCTGCGTCTGGACCGGTTCTCTGATTGACAGGCGGCTAGATGAACGCCTTACGAATATCCAGCTTGCTGATCTTGCCGGTGGCAGTGCGCGGCAAATCAGCGGCAAAATCCACGCTTTTGGGGCATTTGTAGCTGGCGATACGGGCGCGGCAGTGGGCAATGATGTCCTCGGCGCTGACAGTGGCTCCCGCTTTGAGCACCACCAGGGCGTGGACACTTTCGCCCCATTTGGGGTCGGGTTTGCCCACCACGGCGCAATCCACCACGGCATGGTGTTCAGCGATGGCGATCTCCACTTCGCGGCTGTAGATGTTCTCGCCACCGGAAATGATCATGTCCTTTTTGCGATCCACCAAAAACAGGTAACCCTCCTCATCCTGGTAGCCCACATCGCCGGTCTTGTACCAGCCTTCGCAGATCGCTTCAGCGGTGGCCACGGAATTGTTCCAGTAGCAATCGAGCTGGGTCTTGGAGCGAAACCACACTTCACCTGGCTCTCCCGCTTTGCAGTCGCTGCCATCGTCCGCCACCACCCGCATATCGATGCCGGGGCAGGGGTGGCCCACGGAACCCAGGCGGCGAATCTGGTCGGGGGTGCCGTGGGGGTTGACCTCGTGGGTGGGCAGGAAGGTGCCACTGCTTTCAGTCATACCAAACTGCACGGAAAAAATTGGCCCAAACAGTTCAATGCCGCGCTTGAGCAGCGGCACTGGCACGGGAGCTGCGGCGGTGACAATGCCCCTCATGCTGGAGATATCGTATGTTTCGATATCGGGCACATCGCACACGGCTTGCAGCATGGCGGCAACCATAAAGGTAAATGTCACCTTTTCATTGCTGATGGCTTGCAGTGTTGCCACGGGGTCGAAAGCCTTGTGGATCACCACAGTGCCGCCCATCCAGCTGGTGGCATTGACGTAACCAATACCGCCGGTATGGAAGGCGGGGGAGGTCTGCAACAGGCGTGTGGCGCCGGTAAACTCGGTGACCAGCGCCGTGTTGTTGTTGGTGTCGACCCAGCAATCATGGGTGCGCACCACGCCCTTGGGTTTTCCGGTGGTGCCGCTGCTGTAGTGCAGGTAGCAGTAATCCTCGGGTTTGGGTCTTGTCGGGGGGCCTTCGGCGGGGCCTTCAGCGATCAGAGTTTCGAAATTGATACTCCAGTCGGGGCCCTGGCCGATGCAGACGAACAGCTCGACTCCGGGCAATTGCGGGCGCAGCTGCTCCACCACGTTGGCATAGATGGCCTCAAAGACCAGAACCCGTGGTGCCGCGTCGCGCAGGATATAGAGGATCTCCGGGGCAGCGAGGCGAAAGTTGACCGGTGCGATAATGAACCCGCCCCACTCGCAGGCGCGGTAGGTTTCGTAGTACTCCAGATTGTTCATGGACAGCACGCAGATCCGGTCCTGGCGGTTGACTCCACGGGTATGGAATGCACCGGAGAGCCGCTTGGCGCGATCCGCCAGCTCTCCGTGGGTGACCCGTCGCTCGTCGCAGATAAACGCTTCCTTGTTGGGATAGAATTTGGCGTTGCGCTCTATCATGTCTGCAAGGGTTCGCATGGTTTTTCTCGCTATTGGCGTGTTGATGGTGATTGCCGGGACTCACTGCTGGCTGCTTTCATGGTGCCAGGCAGGGCTTCAATCCCTGCCTCGTGGAGGCCCGCAGGGATTATGGCAATGAATGGTTTGTTCCTTATGTTACAAGGCTTATATTAATATGTGAATGACGTTTATAATTGTAAACAATAAATCTGCCCGCTGGCAATTCCAAAAGCCCGTCAACAGACCCTGCTGCAATGAAGACTTCTGCGGGTTTTCCAGTATTTATTTTCAACAGATCAGGAGTGCCATCATGTCTGAACCAAAAATGTCCATCGACGCCATGAACCGGCGTTTGTCATCAACAGCCTATGGCGCCTGGCTGGGTATGCAGATCCTGGACTACCGGGACGATCTTCTGATTCTGGAAGTCCCCTGGCGCGCCGAGTTTTCCGGCACGCCGGATAACGACAATATTCATGGCGGTGTGCTGGCGGCAGTGCTGGATTCTGCGGGTTCCTATGCTCTGGCGGCGCACGTGGGGAAGCCCCTTTATACCATCGATTTGCGCATTGATTACCATCGCCCCGTGGGGCGCGGAACCATGCGGGTAGAGGCGCGGGTTATCCGGGCAGGGCGCCGTATGGCCACTGCCGAGGCCTCCATCTACAACTCTGATGACAAGCTGGCGGCCTCAGGCAGAGGGCTCTATGTGGTGCCCTGATTGGTCTGAAGTCTGAAGTCTGAAATCTGAAGTCGGACGTCGGACGTCGGACGCCAGGAAGTCCGTAGTAAATCGGACTTGGGCGGGAATCCCGCCAGCCTTGCTAAAAATATGGTGCACAGCCCGGCCTGCGGGCTGTTTAGCGTCAGACGTCAGACGTCAGACCAAAAATAGAACGATTAAGTCAGGCAGCGCTGGCTGCCAGCAGCCCACCTGCCTCGGCGAGCACTTTTAGGTGGTGGTCGGCGTCGCCAAACATCAGTTCAATCATGCTCAGGCGACGGAAATAATGGCCAACCTGGCACTCTTCCGTCATGCCAATTCCACCGTGCAGCTGGATCGCCTGCTGGCCGACGAACTTCGCCGATTTGCCCACCTGAATCTTTGCCGCCGCGATGGTGCGCCGCCGCTCTGAAGCATCGCTTTCCTCCGCCATCATGGTGGCCAGGTAGGCCATGCTGCGGGCCTGTTCCACCATCACCAACATATCCACAGCCCGGTGTTGCAGGGCCTGGAACGAACCGATGGTGACGCCAAACTGTTTGCGGGTTTTGAGGTAGTCCACAGTCAGTTCGAGGGCCTGGGCCATGACCCCTACAGCCTCTGCACAGAGGGCGGCGATGGCGCTGTCCACCACCTGCTCAAGCAATTCGATGGATTTGCCCGGCTCGCCAATGGCTGCATCCGTGCCTACCCGGACATTGGTCAGGGTGATGTCAGCGGCGCGCAGGCGGTCCTGGGTGAGGTAAGAACGACGTTGTACTCCAGCCTGGTTGGCATCGACGATAAACAGCGCTATGCCGTCGCGATCTCTCTGCCCACCGGCTATGCGGGTGCTTACAATCAGCTTGTCGGCGCAGTCGCCATGAATCACAAAGCGCTTGTTGCCGTTCAATACCCAGCCATCGCCATCGCGCTCGGCGCGGGTACTGATGTCGTGCAGGCAGTAGCGGGATTGGGTCTCCGCCTGGGCAAGTGCCAGCTTCAGGCTGCCGTCGGCAATCAGGGGGATCAGCGCCTGGCGCTGCTGCCCGCTGCCCGCCAGACGCAGGAAGCCGCCGCCGAGAATCACTGTGGCCAGATAGGGTTCGAGCATCAGGTGGCGACCGATGGTTTCCATGACGACCATGGTTTCCACGGCGCCGCCGCCAAAGCCGCCATCATCCTCATGGAATGGCATGGCCAGCAGGCCCGCATCGGCGCACTGTTGCCACACTTCGGTGCTCCAGCCCTGCTCGCTGGCCACATATTTGCCGCGTTGATCAAAGCTGTACTGCTGGGCGGCGAGGCGTTCAACACTCTCCTTCAGGAGGCGTTGCTCATCAGAGAAATCGAAATCCATGGTGGGGCTGTCCTGTTATCAAAGGCCGAGAATTGATTTGGCGAGAATGTTGCGCTGAATCTCGTTGGAACCGCCAACGATGGAGACGTGGCGTGCAAAGTAGTAGTTGGGCGCGATGGTCAGTGCCCAATCCTCCTCGCACCGGGCATCGCCAAGCCCGGCCAGGAAGTTGTAGTCGAATTCCATGGCGGCGTAGCCAGCCACCTCCATCAGCAACTCGGTGGACAGCTGTTGCAGTTCCGAGCCCTTCAGCTTGAGGATGGAGGTTTTCGGGTCGGGTTTGTCGGATTTCTGGTCTGACTCGGAAATGACCCGCATCTGGGTCATTTCCAGGGCCTTCAGCTCTACTTCCAAAGCCGCTACCCTTTCGCGGAATTGCTGGCTTTCGCTGAGGGGCTGGCCGTCCACCACAACCTGGGCAGCGAGTTTTTTGGCGCGCATTACCCGCAGTTTGGATACGCCCACCCTGGATATGCCGCTGCGTTCGTGGCCCAGCAGGTACTTGGCGTAACCCCAGCCCTTGTTCTCCTCACCCACCCGATTGGCCACCGGCACGCGCACGTTATCGAGGAACACCTCGTTGGTCTCATGGTGGCCGTCAATGGTGATGATGGGGCGGATGGTGATGCCCGGCGTTTTCATGTCCACCAGCAGGTAGGTAATGCCTTCCTGACGCTTGCCGCTGTTGTCGGTGCGCACCAGCAGGAACATCCAGTCGGCGTGGTGGGCGGTGGAGGTCCACAGCTTCTGGCCGTTGACCACGTAGTGGTCGCCCTCCCGCACCGCAGCGGTGCGCAGGGCCGCCAGATCCGAGCCTGCACCCGGCTCCGAAAAACCCTGGCAGAACCAGTAATCCATGCGGGCAATGCGCGGCAAAAAATGTTTCTTCTGTTCGTCGCTGCCAAAGGCAATCAGCAGCGGACCGATCATGTTGATGTTGAAGGAGATAGGCTCCAGGGCCGGGGCCATGTGCATTTCTTCCTTGAAGATATATTGCTGAACCGGCGTCCATCCGGCGCCGCCCCAGGCGGCATCCCAGGCCGGGGATGCCCAGCCTTTGTCGAAGAGAATGCGTTGCCAGCGGATGTAATCCTCCCGGGAGGGCCGCTGGCCGAGCAGCACCTTACTGCGAATGTCCGGTGGCATGGCGGTGCGGAAAAATTCCCGGACCTCCTGGCGAAAGGCGGTTTCTTCTGGGGTAAAGCGCAAATCCATGGGTCGGTTCCTGTCAGTCGATGATGCCTGCCTGTCGCAGCCGCTGGATATCGTCGCTGGTGCGCCAGGCGGACAGGGCGAGGTCGGTGTTTTCCCGGTTGACCGGGGCGGGGGGAGTAGGGGCATCTGGCACAGTGCGGCTGAAACGCGGCGCCGGTGCCGGTTGCATCACCCCGGCCACGTCGATCAAGGTCTGACGGGCCTGCAGGTGGGGATGCTGCGCCGCCTCCTGCCAGTTCAGCACCGGCGCCACACAGGCGTCGGATTCTGCCAGCAGGGCGGTCCATTCATCGCGGCTGCGGGTTTTGAATGCGGCGGCCAGACGCGCCTTGGCTTGCGGCCAGCTTGCCCGATCCATCTGATTCCCCAGGCTGGAGCTGTCGATGCCGAGTTTGTCCAGCAGCTGGAGGTAAAACTTGGTCTCAATGGGGCCAACGGACAGCCAGCCGCCATCGCTGCACTCGTACACCTCGTAGAAGTGTGAACCCGAGTCGGTGGGATTGCCGCCGCGCTCGGGATTGAGGGATCCCGCCGCCAACATGCCAAAAAAGGTCGTCGCCAGGGAGGCGGTGCCATCGACGATGGCGGCGTCCACTACCTGGCCCTTGCCCGATTGGCGCGCTTCGATAATGCCCGCCAGCAGACCCATGGCCAGATAGAGCGAGCCACCGGCATAGTCGCCCACCAGATTGAGGGGGATGCTGGGAGGCTGGCCGTTGCGGCCAATGGCATTGAGCACCCCGGTGATGGCTATATAGTTGATATCGTGCCCGGCGTAGGGTGCCAGGGGGCCGTCCTGCCCCCAGCCGGTCATGCGCCCGTAAACCAGCGCCGGATTGCGCGCCAGACAGGCGTCGGGGCCAAGCCCGAGGCGCTCGGTAACCCCCGGTCGGAAGCCCTCGATCAGGGCGTCGCTGTCGGCCACCAGATCCAGCACAAAGTCCACCGCTTCCGGGCGTTTCAGGTCGAGGGTGATGGTTTTGCGGTTGCGCAACAGGAGGTTGTATTCCAGCGGCCGCTTGAGGCCCAGTTCGGCGGGCTGCTTGCGGTCGATGCGCAGCACGGTGGCGCCCAGATCCGCCAGCAACATGGCGCACATGGGGCCGGGTCCGATACCCGCCAGTTCGATAATCTTTACACCTTGCAGTGGTCCCACTATTTGATTCCTCTGTTCAGGACGCTGGAATATTCAAGATATCCATTTTCATTTTGGCCGGAAGTCTGAAGCCAGGCAGTCCGCAGTAAATCAAGCCAACGTTGTAATTTCCAAAATACCCACTCATAAAGTGCTGATGCCAGCCCAACCTGCGAGCTTCTTGGCGTCAGACGTCAAACGTCAGACGTCAGACTTCAGACTTCAGACGTCAGACGTCAGACCAAAGCAATAACCAGTACCTTGAATATTTCCGGATCCCTTATTTACCGCGCATGGCGTCCCATTGTTCTTCAGTCCAGTCCTGCATGGCCCGGAAGGAGGGGCCGCCGATGCCCTGCATCCAGCGACCGCCGTCGATAACGATGCATTCACCGTTGATATAACCGGCTTCTTCCGCCGCCAGGTAGCTGAACAGGTTGGCCAGTTCGCTGTGATCGCCGACGCGGCGCAGGGGCACGGACATTTCCTGGGGTTCCACCTGCGAGCCTTTAGGGTAGAGCCGTTCCCAGGCGCCGGGGGTGGGGAACAGGCCGGGCGCCACCGCGTTCAGGCGAATACCCTTGGCTCCCCATTCCACCGCCAGGCTGCGGGTCATGGCCAGTACGCCCGCCTTGGCGGCGGCTGAGGGTGCGGTAAAGGCAGAGCCGGTAAAGGCGGGGGTGGAGACAACACTCAGCACTGTGCCCCTGCGACCGCTTTCGATCCAGCGGTGGCCGGCGTTGATGGTGCAGTAAAAGGGGCCGTGGAGGGCGGTGTTGAGCACCGCATCGAGGGCGCGGTGGGAGAGCTGCTCGGTGCGGGCGATAAAGTTGGCGGCGGCATTGTTGATGAGCAGGTCGAGGGGGCCGTCGCGCCAGATCTGCTCCATCATGGCGTTGACGGATTCGGCGTCGCGAATATCCGTCTGGACATGGCTGATCTTGCCGCCAGTGGCTTCGCGCAATTCTGCTGCCGTGGCCTCCAGCACTTCCGTGCGGCGACCACAGATCACCACCTCTGCGCCCAGCTCCAGATAGCGTCGGCTGATGCTTTTGCCCAGCCCTGATCCGCCGCCGGTAACCAGTGCCTTTTTGTTGGCCAGTAAATCAGTTCTGAACATGGTAAAAGCTCCGCAGACGTCCGCTCACAATACAAAGGTAGCTATGCGTAGTGTGTAAGACCAAAGTGTGTAAGTTTGAACAATATTCGCATATTCGAATATATTTTCAGGCCGCTGTCAATCCTTGTCGGTTTCAGGATTGATTATCTATCGGCAGCGGACACCAGTACAAAGGGTGTGTTTTGCAGGGCGACACTGGCGTTCATACCGGCGCGGGGCTGCCCGGCGGCAATCATCACCAGGTTGCAATGTAGCTGTTGCCATGGCTGGGGGCGCTTGTTAGTATATTGGAACAGTGTTCAAAATTATGCAGATAGTGTTTTTCTTGTAACTGGATTGATCTGATCCTGTTGGAAGGGTTCTGGGCAGAGGGTAGGGCAAATATAGCATGCTCCGGCCCGGGTGCTCGTTGAATTTGAATATCAAGCCTGTGCCAGGCAGCGAATGACAGGAATAACAAATGAATGAGTGGCATGCGGAATATGATCTGGTCATTGTCGGCAGTGGCGGCGGCTCGGTGTGTGCAGCGCTGGAAGCCAAGCGTCTGGGCAAAAAGGCACTGATTATTGAAAAACTCGACAAGTTTGGCGGTTCCACCGGTTACTCCGGGGGCGTCTGGTGGGTGCCCAACAACCCCCTTATGGCGCGCGATGGCATTGCCGATTCCCATGAGCGGGCCAGGCAGTATCTCGATGCCGCAGTGGGAGAGCACACCCGTGGTTCCACTCCCGAGAAACGTGAGGCATTTTTGCGCAAGGGGCCGGAGATGGTCACCTTTTTGGAAAACCACGGCATGAAGTTCCAGCGCGTTGAATACTGGCCGGACTACTACGACGATCTGCCCGGCGGCGAAAAAACCAGCCGCTCCCTGGTGGCGCCCCTGTTCAACTTGCGTGAGCTGGGGGATTGGCAGACCAGACTCTCCATGTACAAGGGCCCCATGATGCCCGCCAACAGTGACGAATTCACTCACCTGCTGCTCTACAAACGCACCTGGGCAGGCAAATTCAAAGGCCTGAAACTGCTTTGGCGACAACTCTGGCAAAAGCTTAGCGGCCAGACCCTGGTGGGTACCGGCGCCGCCATACAGGGCAGGTTGTTGCAGATCGCCCTGCGCGAACAGCTCCCCATCTGGCTGGAATCCCCGGTGCAGAACCTGATCGTTGAAAATGACCGGGTGGTGGGGGTTGTGGTGCAGCGCGAAGGCAAGACTTGCCGGGTTCGCGCCCGCGATGGAGTGTTGATCAATGTCGGCGGCTTCTCCCGCAACCTGGCCATGCGCCAGCAGTTCCAGCCGCAACCCATCGCCGATAACTGGACCAATGCCAATCCCGGTGATACCGGGGAAGTCATTCAGGCCGCCATGGCCATCGGTGCCGCCACCGAGTGCATGGACGAGGCCTGGTGGGTGGTGACCAGCCTCGATCCCAAGGGCTCGTTCCCGGAAGGCGCTGTCGCGGCGGATGGTACCCCCATCCCCTTTATGCACCACCTCGATCTTGCCAAACCCCATCTCATTCTGGTTGACCAGGATGGCAAGCGCGTGGCGGATGAGTCCGGCGCCTATATGGAAATTGGCCAGCGCCTGTACCGGCGCCACCGGGAAACAGGCCGTGCCGTACCCGCCTGGGCCATCATGGACAGCACCCACCGCAACAACTACACCTGGGGGACCGCCATGCCGGGCAAAACCCCCCGCCAGTGGCTGGAGAGCGGCTACATGAAAAAAGCCGATACCCTCGAAGCACTGGCGCAGCAATGCGGTATCGACATTGACGGCTTGCGACAAACCGTGGAGCGCTTCAACGGCTTTGCCGCCAGGGGTGTGGATGAGGATTATGGTCGGGGCAGCCGCGAGTTTGATCGCCGCAATGGCGACCCCACCGTGAAGCCCAATGCCGCCCTCGGCGCCGTTGCCAAACCGCCGTTTTATGCCTGTGCCATCTACCCCGGCGACGTGGGCACCGCCGGCGGTCTGGTGTGCGACGAGTATGCCCGCGTTCTCAAGGAAGACGGCAGTGTGATCCCCGGTCTCTATGCCACCGGTAACAGCACTTCATCGGTGGTGGGGCGCTGCTATCCCGGCGCCGGTGCCAGTATTGGTGCGTCCTTCACCTTCGGCTATATCGCCGCCACCCATGCCTGTAGCGGTATGGGCGACAAGATCAACTAGAGGATCAATTCGATGACAGAATCAACGACGCCAGACAACGCCACCCTGCTGGCGATGTATCAGAAAATGTCACTGATCAAGCAAAGTGATGAACAGTTTCGAGCGGCAATCCGCTCGGGCAAAATGGTCATGCCCTACTACTCGCCACGCGGGCAGGAAGTCATTCCCTCGGCGATATCCGTGTGTCTGACCCAGGAAGACTACATCTGCACCATCTACCGGGGCATTCACGACATGCTCGCCAAGGGCATACCGTCAAAACTGCTGTGGGCAGAACTGGCCGGGAAAATCACCGGCACCTGCAAGGGCAAGGGCGGCCCCATGCATGTGACACATCCGGAAACCGGCATCATGGTCACCACCGGCATTGTCGGCAGCAGCATGCCCATCGCCAACGGTCTCGCCCTGTCCAGCAAAATCAAAGGGGACAAACGCGTCACCATTGCCTATTTTGGCGATGGTGCCAGCAATATCGGCGCCTTCCACGAATCCCTCAATATGGCCTCCCTGTGGCGTTTGCCGGTGGTCTTTGTGTGCCAGAACAACGGCTATGCGGAACACACCAAATACGCCAATGGCACCACCGCAGGCAATATCTCCCACCGCGGTTCTTCGTACCAGATGCCCGGCATCACTGTGGATGGCAATGACCCCTTTGCCATGTGGACTGTGGCCCGCACTGCCATTGAGCGCGCCAGAAACGGCGGTGGCCCCACCCTGATCGATGCCAAGACATTCCGCTTCCACGGCCATGTGCTCGGCGACGCCGACAGCTATATGGACAAGGGTGAAAAAGCGTTCGCCATGAGCCGCGACCCCGTGCCCCTCTTCAGGGCCTGGCTGGTGTCGCAAAAAATCGCCAGTGAAGAACAGGTGGCGGAGATGGATGCAGCCATTGCCAGTGAAATTATCGAGGCCCGCGAATTTGCCCTGGGCAGTGCCGACCCCGGCATTGAGGAACTCGGTTTGGATGTCTATGCCAGTGAGGTGAAAGCATGAGCGCGGCAAGCAGCGAAAAAGTGAATATGATCCAGGCCATCAATATGGCCCTGCACGATGCCATGGAGCGCGATGGCACAGTCATTGTTCTCGGTGAGGATGTGGCGGACAAAGAAGAAGGTGGTGTTGTCGGTGTGACCAAAGGTCTGTCCACCCGCTTTGGTACGGAGAGGGTTCTGTCCACCCCCATTTCAGAGCAGGCCATTATCGGTGCGTCCATTGGCGCAGCCATCGGTGGCATGCGGCCCGTGGCGGAAATCATGCTGATGAATTTCACCACAGTGGCCATGGATATGATCGTCAACCACGCCGCCAAACTGCGCTTTATGTCCGGTGGCCAGACAGCTGTGCCGATCACTATCCGCACCATGACCGGCGCCGGTTTTGGCACCGGCGGTCAGCACTGTGATTACCTGGAGGCTTGGTTTGCCCATGTCGCAGGTCTCAAGGTGGTGGCGCCGTCAACGCCCGCCGAGGCCTACGGTTTGATGCTGTCCTGCATCGAAGACGACGACCCCTGTATTTTTATCGAAAACCTGCCCAATTACTTTGTGCCCGGCGCGGCGCCGGTGCGGGGTGAGAAGATACCCCTGGGGGTGGCCAATGTGGTGCGCGAGGGTGCGGATGTCACCGTGGTCGGTTATTCGCGCATGGTGCACGAAATCTCTGCAGTGGCAGAAAAACTCCAGGCCGAAGGTGTGTCGGTGGAAGTCATCGACCTGCGCACCATTTCACCGCTTGATGCCGCAACCGTGATGAAGTCGGTGGCCAAAACCCGCCGCGCCGTGATTGTTCACGAGGCCGTGCGCAATTTTGGCCCCGGTGCCGAGATCGCTGCCCGTATTCAGGAAGAACTGTTTGGCCAGCTTTTGGCGCCGGTCAAACGTGTGGCTTCTGCGGATTGTCCTGTGCCCTATGCAAAACCCCTTGAGACCGCATTTGTGCCTGGCCAGGCCAGTATCGAGGCGGCCATTCGTGAAACCCTGAAGTGAGACAAACCAATCCAAATCAATGAGATCATGAATTATGGCTACTGACATCCTCCTGCCCAAAATGGGCTTTTCCATGGAAGAAGCGGTTTTTTCCGAATGGCTTGTGGCCGATGGTGCACAGGTCAGCGAAGGCGATCCGCTCTATGTGCTGGAAAGCGATAAATCCACCCAGGAAATTGAAGCACCAGCGTCCGGTGTGGTCTCCCTCAGCGCAGTGCCGGGTGAAACCTACAAGGTGGGTGACGTTCTCGGCAAAATTACGTGATACGCCGGAGTGAACTGTCATGAGTAGTGATAAACCCGGTATCGGGTCCGGATTGCCACCCTGGCCCCAGGTGGATTTTTCTGCATTCGGGGAGGTGGAATCCAAGCCCCTCTCGCGGGTGCAGGGGCTGACCGCAGCATTTTTGCATCGCAACTGGCTGGCGATTCCCCATGTCACCCACCACGATGAGGTGGATATCACTGCACTGGAAGCCCATCGCAAGGCGCTGGCCGACCCATCACAGGGCGGCAAGATCAGCCCACTGGCTTTTCAGGTGAAGGCGGTAGTGGCGGCGCTCAAGGCGTTTCCCCAGTTCAATGCCTCACTGGATGAGACGGGCAAAACCCTGATCCTGAAAAAATATTTCCATATCGGTATTGCCGTGGATACCCCGGCGGGTTTGCTGGTGGCGGTAGTGCGCGATTGCGACCAAAAATCCGTGGCGGACATTGCCGGTGAGATTCAGGCAGTGTCGGCCAAGGCGCGGGAAAAAGGCCTGACCATGGCCGAAATGAGTGGCGGTTGTTTCACCATCAGCTCTCTGGGCGGCATCGGCGGCACTGCCTTTACGCCCATTATCAATGCGCCCGAAGTGGCGATACTGGGTGTTACCAAAGCGCGCTGGGTTGCCACCCGCAACGGCGATGACACCGAGTGGAAAATGATGCTGCCCCTGTCATTGAGCTACGACCACCGGGTCATCAACGGCGCCGATGCGGCACGCTTTACCCGTCATCTGGGTGAGCTGCTGGCCCAGCCCGAAGCCCTGTAGCGCGCCTGCAAACCCCGCTGCGGCCAGGACAATCCTGGCCGCCCCCGGTCAATAGTGACCCGTAAATGCCGCACAATTTCCATCAGTTGCAAAATGAGAGGTGCAAAATGGACAGAGATCCCGACGGACAGATTATCGTAAAGGAGCAGGGCTCATTGCTGTTGATCGGCATCGACAGGCCTGAAAAGCGCAACGGCTTTACGCCCAAGATGTTTGCCGAACTGGCAGCGGCTTATACCCGCCTGGAAAACTCACCCGGCATTCACTGTGGTGTGCTGTATGCCGAAGGGGACCATTTTACCGCCGGTCTCGACATGCCAAAAATCGCCCCCTTGCGGCGCGAAGGCAAGCCTCTCTTTCCCGCCGCAGAAGTCGACCCGTTCAATTTGCGCGAGCCGATTCGCACCAAGCCGATGGTGGTGGCCATGAAGGGCATTGCCTACACCCTTGCCATCGAGTTGATGCTGGCGGCGGATATTGTTATCGCCGCAGACAATTGCCGTTTTTCACAGATAGAGGTCAAGCGCGGGATCATGGCGGGCTGTGGCGCCACCTTCCGGTTTGCCGAACGCGGCGGCTGGGGCAATGCCATGAAGCTGCTGCTGACCGGCGATGAGTTCGATGCCGCTGAAGCCTACCGTCTGAACTTTGTTCAGGAAGTGGTGCCCGTCGGTCAGGAACTGCTCCGCGCCCTGGAACTGGCCGAAAATATTGCCTCCCAGGCACCGCTGGCGGTGCAGGCCACTTTGGAAAATGCCCGCATCGCCGTGCAGTTTGGCTGGCCTGCGGCCTACAGCAAAATCGCTGCCACTCAGGCGCGCCTCTACAACACCGAGGATGCCAAGGAGGGTGTGCAATCCTTTATCGAGAAACGACCCGCCCGTTTCCAGGGCAAATAACCATCGTCCAACATATTTTTGCAAGAGAATCTGAACGCCATGAAATCACGATTGACCGAATTGCTGAATGTGGAATACCCGATTATCCAGGGTGGCATGCGCTGGGTGGCCAATGCCCAGCTGGTGGCAGCGGTTGCCAATGCCGGTGCGTTTGGTTTTCTGTCTGCCCACACCCTGGCGGATGGCAAGGCACTGCGGCACGAAATTGCCAGGGTCCGCGAACTGACCGACAAGCCCTTTGGCGTCAACCTGACGGTGCTGGCCGCCAACAGCGGCATCGATTACGACGGCTATGTGGAAGCCATCATCGACACCGGGGTGACGGCGGTGGAAACCGCTGGCAGCAATCCGGCCAAATACATAGCGCTGTTCAAGGCAGCGGGTGTCAAGGTGATGCACAAATGCACCACGGTGCGCCATGCGGTAAAGGCCGAGCAACTGGGTGCCGATGCCGTCAGCATCGACGGCTTTGAATGCGCCGGACACCCGGGTCGCGACGACGTGCCGGGGCTGGTGCTGATCCCTGCCGCTGTTGACGCGCTGTCGATCCCGGTGGCGGCCTGTGGCGGATTTTCCGATGGCCGCAGCCTGGTGGCGGCACTGGCGCTGGGGGCGGAAGGCATCAATATGGGCACGCGTTTTATGCTCACCAAAGAGTCACCACTGCACGAAACCATCAAGCAGGCCATGCTCGAAAGCACGGAGCGGGATACGGTGCTGGTCGGTCGCTCCTACGGCGATCCCGCCAGGGTGTGGCGCAACAGTCTGGCGCAACAGGCGCTGGACATGGAAGCGTCCGGCCAGGTCAAGGGACACCACGACCTGGAATCGCTGATCGCCGGACCGCGCTGGATGAAGGCCATGGCCGACGGCAATGTGGATGATGGGGTGTTTCCCCTCGGCATGGTAGCGGGGCGAATCACCGATATCCCCGCTTGCAAGGAGCTGGTTGAAAGTATTGTGCAAGAGGCTCGCCAGGTGGCCGGTCGCAGGCTTGCGGCCATGTTCGCCTGACAGGCGCGCTCTACCTGAGCTGACATTGACGCCTGATCTGAAATTGACAAGAGAGCTTGTCAGTTCCCCCAACTATTTTGTTCACAGAGTGAACGCCTGATGACAGTGAATAACAATAAAAAATGGCATCTCCACTATGGCTGGTGGCTGGTGGTCATTTGCCTGCTGGTGTTGAGTATCGGCACCGGCACATCGCTCTATCTTTACAGCATCATCGCCGGGCAGCTTGAACACGCTTTTCCCGGCGGTCGCTTGCTGATGATGATGGGGGCAACCGTGTTTTTTCTCACTGCCGGTTTGATGTCCCCCCGGGTCGGCATTCTGGTCGACCGGTACTCGATCAAATGGGTGTTGATTGCCGGGTCGGTGATCATGGGGTTGGGATTTATCCTGATCTCCCTCAGCACCAGTATCTGGCAGGTGATCGTCTGCTATGCGCTGTTTATTGGTGCGGGCATGGCGACCCTAAGCTCCCTGACAGTGTCGGCGCTGTTGTCCCGCTGGTTTGACAAAAACCGTGGGCTGGCGATGGGTATTGCCGGGTTGGGTACGCAGTTCGGCGGCCTGATTTACCCACCAGTGATGGCCAACCTGATCGATCTGTATGACTGGCGCATCGCCATGGCTGTATTGGGCGTTTTTATCATTCTGGCGACACCTTTGCTGGTGTATTTCACGGTCAGGGATTATCCCCCGGCAACTGACAATGATCAGAGCGATGGCGATTTGGCGCAGAGCACGCCATCTCAGGATTCCATTATTCCTGCACCCAAGGCAGTGCAGGTCAGCCTGAGGTTTCTCTACACACAGCGCAATATTGTTCTGCTGATGCTGGCCATCGGCTGCGCCAGTGTGGTCAATGTGGCGGTGATCGCCAACCTGTCACTGTTTGCCACGGACGTGGGCGAGTCGGTGGAACGGGGTGCCTACATGATTTCGCTGCTCTCGGTGGTGGGCATGGTATCCAGCCCGCTGGTAGGCCGCTTTTGCGATATATGGGATATCCAAAAGGTTTCCATGGCCATGTTTTTGCTCAGCGCCTGCGCCGGGCTGGTGTTTGTGTTCGCCAACCACTACTGGTTGTTATTGCTGGGTGCATTTTTGCAGGGTGTAGTGGGCGGCAGCATCCTGCCGGTGTGGGTTTCGATGCTGGCGCGTGTGTGTGACAACCGCATCTATGGCCAGGCGATGGGTGCGACGATTCTGGTGGTCTATTCCATGATCGCCCTGGCACCGGTTATCGCCGGGTGGAGCCACGATGTGACGGGCGACTACCGTCTGCTGTTTCTGCTTATCGTGGTGGTTATGGTTATCGCCACGCTGTGTACGGCGCTGATGCGCTTTCCTGCCAGTGGCTATGATATGGCTGGGAGCGAATTGTTTGAAAACACCAGGCCGCAGAGCAATGTATACGGGTGATGTGCATTTTTTTGTAAAAGTATTTTTGTGACTAATGATAAAACTTCAGGAGAACATCATGAACAGATCTGAACTTCCTCCCGCCGTACAAAAGCTGGTGGACCGCCAGGAAATCCTCGATTGCGTCACCCGTTATTGCAGCGGTGTCGACCGTTTTGACCGGGAGATGGTGCTGTCGGTGTATCACCCCGACGCCATCGATGATCACGGCTCCTTTGTCGGTTCCGCTGAACAGTTTGTTGATTGGGCCTTTGCCTATCACAGCAAATACCAGCACCGCCACAAGCACTACATCCTCAACCACAGCTGCGAGCTGAATGGCGAAACAGCCCACACAGAAACCTATTGGCTCTTTGCAGGCTCCAACACCATGGGGCCGAGTACCTCCATCCACGGTGGGCGCTATCTCGACCGCTTTGAGTGCCGCCAGGGCAAATGGGCCATTGCCGCCCGCAAATGCATTATTGAATGGGGCGGTGCCCTGGGTGATATTGAAATTCCGGCAGAGGCGTTGGCAGCCTATGCGGCGACCGGCGTGTCGTCACGGGATCGCAACGATCCGGCTTATATGCGCCCCCTGACGGTTGAACGGGCTAATTTTGTGCTGCCCTTTTAATCAAACGTCAACAGACCCGAGGAGGGTATCCCTTTGCGTGCAATTGTGATGGACGATTATGGCCCCGTAGAAGTGCTGCGCATGACGGAGATCGATATTCCTGCAGTAAAAGCCGGAGAAGTGCGCATCCGTGTCAGCGCGGCTGCGGTCAATCCCGCTGATGTGAAATGGCGCGCCGGTATGTTCCGCGACATGGTGCCACTGACGTTTCCCCACATTCTGGGTTACGACATTGCAGGCATTGTGGATGCAGTGGGGGAGGGTGTAAGCGCTTTCACCACTGGTGATCGGGTGGCAGCGATGCTTGACCCTGTCACCAAGGGTGGCTATGCACAGTGGGTCAATGTGCCCGCAACTGTCGTTGCAACACTGCCTGATACCCTTGACCTGGTGACAGCGGCAGCACTGCCCACGGCGGGTCTTACCGGCGTGCAGCTTGTGGAGGAACACCTCAAGGCTGAAAAAGGCCAGACCATTCTGGTCACTGGTGCATGCGGCGCCGTGGGGCGCTTTGCTGTTTATGCCGCCCTGCGGCGCGGTGTGCACGTGGTTGCCGCGGTGCGTGCCTCACAGGCAGAGGAAGCCCGCCAACTCGGCGCCCATGAGGTCATCATTCTTGGTGAGCAAAACTGGGCCGGTAAACCCTTTGACCATGTTGCCGATACCGTGGGTGGCGAGGATGTGGCGGCATTGTGTCGCCATGTTGCACCCGGTGGTCTGATCAGGACAGCGGCCACCACGCCGGTCAATCCCGCAGGACTGTCCACAACCCCCGAGTTTTTTGCCGTTCATGCCGATGCTGCACGACTGGCCGAACTGGCCAGGGACGTTGCTGCAGGCCTTGTGACCGCGCCGATTGCACAGCGCCTGCCGCTGGCTCAAGCGGCGGATGCGCACCGGCTGGTAGAGGCGGGCGGCCTGGGCGGCAAAGTCATTCTTGAGCCGTGACTGAAAACCTGGAGCAGGCTTGATTCCTTAACAATATTCATAGTCTGCAAGATCGTTAATTGAGTATCGCTAAAGTGGTGTATGTATGGCATTAGCATCTGGAAAGCTGTTTCCCTGGTTTCATGGCTGGAATGTGCTTGCTGTGGGAATCATTACTGTTGCAATGACCATTGGCGCGGTCAACTTCTCGTTTACCTTTTACGTGGTCAGTTGGGTTGAAGAGTTCGAGACTTCGCGCGGTCTTACCATGCTGGCACTTTCAGCAGCACAGGTTATGGCAGGTTTTTTCCTGCCGTTTACCGGTAGGGCGATGGATTTTCTTCCGATTCGCTGGATTGCAAGTGCTGGCACAATACTGCTGGCCTTCGCCTTTGTATTGGTATCTTTTGCACAGTCTGTTCTGCAAATTATATTGATCTATGGGGTTTTTATTGCGGTAGCTGACGCTTTGGCCGGCCCTATGGTGGCACAGACTCTCGCAGCAAAATGGTTTCGGGAGAGAAGAGGCCTTGCCATTGGTCTGGCAGCGCTGGGAACGTCCATTGGTGGTTTTCTTGTTCCACCTGTTGTTGCCTATTTCATTGTGGAATATGGCTGGCGGACGGCCCATTTGTACACAGCGGGACTTATCGTTTTTGTCACCGTCCCACTATTATTGTTGGTCGTCAGGGGTATGCCGTCTGAACTGGATGACCAACCCAAATCGCAAGTCAGTGGCGAGGTGAAAAAAGTCGTCAAGGACCGCACATGGAAATCCCGGGAGATTCTGACTTCACGCTATTTCTGGTTTATCGTGGTCGGTTTTCTGCCGCTGATGGAGATGAACACAGCTCTGATCAGCAACCTCGCATTGTGGACCCGTGATCTGGGTGTTGATACACAGCGCACAGCGTTTCTTATGTCGTTACTGTCACTGATGATGATCATCGGCAAGATTTCCTTTGGCTATCTGGCAGACTACTTTGATATGCGTATCCTCTTTTTCTCTGGCGCTGCACTATTGTCGACAGCACTGGTTTTGATGGTGGGAACGCCAAGTTATTCATTGTTGATCGTCATTATTCTGATGATTGGTATTGCGGGTGGCGGTCAATTACCCCTGGCCGGCGCAATGATTGGGCGCTATTTCGGTCCGCTTTCCTTTGGTAGTGTGATGGGGCTTTTCTATCTGTGTATCAGACCTGTCGCTTTTGGGGGGCCAATTGCCGGTTGGGTCCGGGATGTCTTCGGTTCATACGATTACTTCTGGCTGGCGGGACTCGGGTTTATTATCGTATTTTGTCCTGTGATTTTTTTCCTGAAGGATAAGCGTGATGCTGTGTTGGCTGTCCCCTCTGATGAATCCAAGTCCGGTCCACCGTTATGAACAAATTAAAGATGGGTCTCAGGTCGGCTGCCTTGACGTAGCCCCTCCGCAGGTCATGCCAGAATAGTATCCTGCAATGCAATGTTGTCATCGCGATGCTGCACTTCATGGTTCCACTGCAGTTGCGACGATAGCTTGCTACCCGTGGAACTTAACGTGGACTTGCGAGAGCACTCAGGGACGGACCATTGATGAAATGGCATTGTCTCGAGTTTCACAGCCCAGAGGCTAACTGAAGGCTTGATCGGGTGGTACTGAACAGATGCCGACCTTGGTCAGGTCAAAGGTCGATTAAGGCTGCAAGTTCAACTTGCGGGCCAATTCAGCGATGTAATCAATATGCTCATCGATTGTTTTGAAGTTCATGCCCATGGTCACCACACTGGCGTGGGTGCCGCCTGCATCTTCCCAGCGTTTTAACTGGCTGGTCACGGTATCCACGTCCTGGCCCACCATGGTTGACCAGTTCACACCAAAATCTTTTGTCGAGCGATCATTTTCCTTCAACAGTGTTTGCAGGTACTGCCATTTGCTGAGCACACCGCTGTAGCGGGAATTGCCTTCCACATCATCGAGCAGACCGGTAAAGATAAAGCCATCCCCCATGCGGGCCGCGCGTTTCATGGGCGGTTCACCAAAACCGCCAAACCAGACCGGGATGGAGCGTTTGGGCCTGGGGTTGATGCAGCCACGGTCGATCTGGTCGTATTCGCCCTTGAAAGTCACCAGCGGTGACGTCCACAGCTTGCGCATAAACTCAACCTGCTCTGTCAGGCGCTTGCCGCGCACGGCAAAATCCTGGCCCAGCGCATCGTATTCCACATAATTCCAGCCGGTGCCCACACCCAGTTGCAGTCGTTCACCTGACAGCAGATCGAGGTCAGCTGCTTGCTGCGCCGCCAGAACCGTTTGCCGTTGGGGAAGAATCAAAATCCCGGTGAAAAATTCAATGCGGGTGGTGATCGCCGCCAGGTAGGCAAAGGCCACAAAGGGGTCGTGGAATGGATCGTTTTCAGTGTAGGGGCCAGTCAGTCGCGGTTGTCTGTTTTCATGGGCTGCACCGACCACATGGTCGTACATCATCAGGCTGTCGTATCCCAATTCTTCCACAGCCAGGCCGATGCGCCGCACTGCCTGTGGATCCCCGCCCAGTTCAATCTGGGGGTAAACAATACCAATTTTCATTTTTTGCGGCTCCTGTGTTTGCTGCTGTGATTGAACGGCAATCAGTTTTTGGTTTCAGGTATCACCAGCAGTTGCGTATTGCCTCTGGCTACCACTTTGTCGTCAACGTACAACAGGCATTGGACAAAGTTGATTTTCCGGCCTGTCCTGACAAACTCGACCCTGGCCTCAACCCAGTCGCCTTCGCGAATTTGGCCGATAAAATCGATGGCCAGATTGGTGGTGAGCAGGGCGCCCTGGTCAGCTTTTGTTTCCCTTGCAGCCCACACCAGTGCGGTATCCACCAGCATCGCCACCATTCCGCCGTGCATCATGTTGGCACGGTTTCGGTGCCGGTGTTCCATGCGCATGGCGACAATGGGAACGCCATCGCGGTGGCATCCGTACATCGGTCCCACCAGTTGATAAAAGGGGCCATAGGGGGGCAGTTCGCTGAATTCTGCGGGCACTGAATGCATGCGTTTTTTACCTTGGATGTGAAAGAGGAGAGCTTGAAATAAAGCCTGCGGGTTACCGCAGGCTTTTATGGTGCAGGGGATTATGCCCGGCCAGTGAAAAGGCGGCGACCATTGTCATACATGATGGCTTTGGCTTGCTGGTCGCTCAGGCCTGCAAGGGCTTCGCTGATAAAGTCGCGGGGTTCCGGTACGCCCTCGGCGTGGGGGTAGTCCGAGCCCATCAGGATGCATTTGTCGGTGCCCAGGCGGGTGACAATCTCGTGGACATTGTCTTCGGGATAGGCCACCACGGAGCAATGCTCGTGGAATATCCGGCTGGGTCTTTCCTTCAGTTGCCCGCAGGGCCAGAAGCCGTTTTTTGCCATGCCGCGCATCTTGTCCATTTTGTCCAAAAATGCAGGCACCCAACTGGCGCCGTTTTCGACACTGGCGACGCGGATATTGGGGAAGCGCTCAAAGAAATTGTGATAGATGATATTCGCCAGGGTCATCTGTACCGGTACTTCGCTGTAGCAGAACATCCACTGCCAGGCGGTTTGTCCGGTGCGGCGGGATTGCAGAGGTTGTTCACCCCAGGCCTTGATCAGCGGGTGCATGAAGTTTGCTTCGGACACATGATAAGTCACCACCACGCCCGCTTCATTCAGACGCGACCAGATGGGGTCGAAATAGGGGTCGGCTGGTGAGCGTCCACCTGCCGGGCCCATGGGCATGACCACGGCTTTGACTCCCCGTTCGATCAGCCAGTCCGCTTCCTGAATGGATGTTTCCAGATCCCACAGGCTCAGAAACGCGGTGGGGATAATGCGGTCCTTGTGGTTGAAACTCCAGGTGTCATAGATGTACTGGTTGTAGGCGTGGAGTATGGCGTTGCCGGTGGCGTCGGCAGGGTAATAGCCGATGGTGGCAATAAACTCCCCCGGGAAGAGCAGACAGGCTTCCACACCGAAGCGGTCGAGTGTTTGCAAACGCGGTTGCGCCTGATACATATCCGGGGTTGGTTTGATCCAGCCGGTGAGAATGTCGTTGCCTTCTTTCATGGCGCGCAACCATTCCTTGAGGCGACCGGGGGGCGGTACCAGCCCATCGGCATTGGCTTCGGCATTTTCGACCTTGCGCTCGCCGATATAGAGGCCAAAATTGCCATCGGGGCCGTATTTTCGCTCAAGCAGCCAGTCCTTGTGGTATTCCCTCGGAAGATATTCACGGAAGAACGAATAATCCTTTTCGTAGATATGGGTGTCGGCGTCAAAAATGGGGCCGCTGTAAACGGGCAGATTGCCATTTGATGTGGTGGTTTGCATGGGTTTCTCCTTTAGTTCAATAAATGTTCAACAAAATGGTTGTTCAGAAAAATGGGTGGTGGGATAGACGGGTGCCACCTATCCTCCAAATACTTCAGACTTCAGACTTCAGACTTCAGACTTCAGACTTCAGACTTCAGACTTCAGTCCAGGCCAGGGCCTGGCGGAGATGCTGTCGGCACTGGGCCACCATAGTGTTCAGCAAATCGGCACAGGTGGGGATATCATCCATCAGGCCAATGCCCATGCCAGCCCAGACCAAACCGTCATCAATCTGGCCGGACTCCAGGGCGGCGCGGCCCCTGGCACCGGCCACCAACGGGCGGATATCGTCGAAACTGCAGCCGCCGGGTTGTTTCTCGATGCTGACCACCTCTTTGGAGATGACATTTTTGAATACCCGACCAGTGTTGTGCAGCGTGCGGAAAATCAGCAGGGTATCGGTTTCAGTGCCCTTTACCACGGCCTCCTTGATGCCTGGGTGGATCGGTGCCTCCTGGGTCAGCATAAATCGTGTACCCATATTCACGCCCTGGGCGCCAAGGGCCAGGGCCGCTGCCATGCCTCTGCCATCGGCAATGCCGCCGGAGGCAATGACCGGGACTTTCAGCGCGCGAACTGCGGCGGGAATCAATACCAGCCCTGGAATATCGTCCTCACCGGGGTGACCGGCACACTCAAAACCATCGATGCTGACGATATCAACGCCCCGGCGTTCGGCGCTCAGGGCGTGGCGTACAGATGTGCATTTGTGCAGCAGGGTGATGCCGGCCTGCTTGAAGCGCTGCACAAAGTCCTCGGGCACATTGCCCGCTGTCTCAACGATTTTCACGCCGCTGTCGATGATGGCACTGACATAGTCGGCATAGGGCGGCGGATTGGCCGTGGGCAGGACGGTGAGGTTGATGCCGAAGGGCTTGTCGGTCAGGGTGCGGCAGCGCGCCACTTCCTGCCGCAGGGCATCGGGCGTTGGCTGGGTGAGCGCGGTGAGAATGCCCAGCCCCCCGGCGTTGGACACGGCGGAGGCCAGCTCTGCCCTGCCCACCCACATCATGCCGCCCTGGACGATCGGGTAGCGTATGCCCAGCATGTCGGTGATGGCTGTTTTCATTGCATTTCCTTTGTTGGGTTTTTACGCTTTTTTTTACGGTGCGTATGTCAATTTTTAGAGAAACGAAATGGTATGCCCGCCGTCCACCGCAATGGTCTGGCCGTTGATATAGCCGCCGGAAGGGGAGGCGAGCAACAGGGCCAATCCGGCGATCTCGTCCAGTTCGCCAAAGCGTCGCGACGGATTGCGCTTGTTGTACCACGCCACCATCTCAGGATTTTCCCACTGGGAGCGTGCCATCTCGGTCTTGAAGGTGCCGGGGGCGATGCAGTTGGCGGTGATGCCCTGGCTGGCAAACTCCATGGCCATGTTGCGCACCAATTGCATATCCGCCGCCTTGGTCAGGCCGTAGGTGCCCGTTACCGGATCGCCCAGCAAACCGACGATGGAAGCCACTACGATAAAGCGGCCATAACCGCGTTCCACCATCTGCGGCACGGTCATTTGCGACAGCCAGATACTGCTTTGCACATTGACCTGCATGAATTTGTTGAAGGTCTCTTCCTGAAGATCCAGTACCGAGCCGACCCAGGGGTGAATCGCCGCGTTGGCCATGACGATATCCACTCTTCCCCAGTGCCTGTTTGCGGTGTCCACCAGGTTTTGAAGTTCGTCCTTGCGACCGATATTGCAGGGTACAGCGATGGCTTCACCGCCGTCCTTCAGGATCTCCTCTGCGGCAAGTTCGCACGCTTCGGCCTTGCGCCCGGAAATCACGATTCTGGCACCCTGGCTGGCCATGGCTTTTGCGCTGGCAAGGCCAATTCCGCGGCTGGACCCGGTGATGATGGCGACCCGCTCGCGCAGATCAAAAAGATTGGAACTCATGGAAGATCCTGCAATGGGTTGATGTGCTATCAGGGTAATTCGCTATGCGAATAGTTGAACGCAGTGCGAATATACAATACCATGGTGACTTCTCGCCATCAATAGAAAGCCCTCTCGCCATCAACAGGAAGCGGTCAATTCATGGGTGCTTATGAAGATCATGGAACGGATAAATCGTGCAAGGACAGGCAATTTGTCACAGCGCTGGCGCGCGGGCTGAAGGTGTTGCGCTGTTTCAGCCACGACCGCCCGCAACTCAGTTCCAGTGATATCGCCAGGCTGACAGGCCTGCCCCAGCCCACTGTATGGCGGCTCTGCCACACCCTGCTGGTGGAGGGCTATCTGATCTGTGCTGACGGCGCAGGCAAAATGAGCATCGGCTTGCCCGCGCTGGCTCTGGGTTTCAGTGCGCTGGCCAGGCAACCCCTGGCGGATATTGCACTGCCCCGTATGCGGGCGTTTACCGAGCGCACGCGCCTGGGAATGTCCCTGTCGATCCGCGACGGCAGCGAGATGGTGTATCTGCAACGCACCCACGGGGATTTCACCTATATCAACGACCCTGTCGGTGCCCGCCGCCCCTTTGCCCGGGCGCCCACCGCCTGGGCTTGCTACGGGCTCTATGACGATGGGGAGCGAGCAGAGGTTGACAGGCTGTTGCAGGATCAGGATCCATCCCGTTGGCCAGCTGTACAGGAGCACCTGCAAGGGGCCCGGCAGCAGTACAACAGTCTTGGATTCATCATCAGCATCGGCATTCTCCACGGGCAGCTCAATGCGGTTGCCGTTCCCATCAAGTCCCTCAACAGCGCAAAGGTGTTCGGGCTTTCCGCTTCGGGGATTGCTGCGGAATGGCCGGAACATCGATTGCGGGAGGTTGGTGCAGAGTTGGTCAGCCTGGCCAGTGCGCTTGCCGCAGTACAAACCTGAACAAATCACTTAAACGGGTAACCATTCATAGGAGATAGCCCATGATTATTGTTGTTACTGGTGCCACAGGCGCACAGGGCGGGGCCGCCGCTAAAGAACTGCTGGCTGCAGGGTTTCACGTTCGCGCTCTTGTACGAGACCCCACCTCTGCTGTGGCTACGGCCCTGTCTGCGCAGGGTGTGGAGCTGGTCACGGGGGATATGGACAATCCCGAATCCCTGCAAGCGGCAATGATTGGCGCTCAGGGTGTATTTTCCGTACAGATCCCCGATAGCACAGGCACCGACAGCGAGCGCCGCCATGGCGCAAACCTGGTGAAGGCTGCCATCGATGCGGGCGTCAGCCATTTTGTCCACACATCGGTGTGCGAGGCGGGCAGGCATGAGCAGTTTCCGCGCTGGGAAAGTGGCTGCTGGTCGCAGAAATACTGGACCGACAAATGGGACGTCGAGGAGATGGTGCGCCATGCCGGTTTTGCGCACTGGACCATCCTCAAGCCCGCTTTCATGCTGGACAATTTTGCCGAACCCAAGGCCAGCCGTATGTTTCCCCATTTGCGCGAGGGAAAAATTCTCACCGCCCTGAATCCCTCCACCGCCATCCAGGTAATCGCCGCCGATGACGTTGGCAAATTTGCCCGCGCTGCCTTTGAGCAACCAGAGGTTTTCAACCGCAAGAATATCGATATGGCCGCACAAGCACTGACCATGGCAGAAGTCGCCGAGGTGTTGACCCGCGTCACCGGTTGCACAGTGGTAGCGCAGTCGGTCAGTCCTGATGAGGCCATTGCCGCTGGGCTTTTCCCCGGTTGGGTGCGCTCCCAGGAGTGGACCAATGAAGTGGGATACAGGGCGGATATTGCAGCGTTGAAAGCCTACGGCATACCACTGCTGAGCATCGAGCAATGGCTGCGGCTGCATCTGGATGAAGTACATATCTCGCCGAATTGAAAATAATCAATAGCCCTGAACACTGGAGATTCCAATGAGCAATTTTTATGACCTCCCCGAAGGCATACAGGTCAGCGCCGAGGGCGCACTGCGCATCATTACCCTCAATCGTCCCGATGACATGAATGCTTCAACCACAGAAATGCTGATGGCCTACCCGACCCTGTGCCGGTATCTGGCCGAAGATCAGCAGGCCAGAGTGGCCATTCTCACCGGAGCGGGCCGGGCGTTCAGTGCCGGTGGTGATTTCAGCCACTTTGTCAAAACCCTCAACGACAGTGATTTTGCCCGGGCAGTACAGGAAAATGCCCGTCGCACCATCCACGGTTTTATCGACCTGCCGATCCCCATTATTGCGGCGGTCAATGGTCCGGCAGTGGGCTGGGGCGCCACCATGGCGACTCTGTGCGATATCGTGCTGATGTCGGAAAAATCCTTTATGGCCGAACCCCACGTCAATATCGGGCTGGTGGTGGGGGACGGGATTTCGGTTACCTGGCCCCTCTACACCAGCCTGCTGAAAGCAAAGGAGCTTATTTTTACCGGCGATCGCATCACTGCTGCCCAGGCGGTGGAGTACGGCCTGGCAAACCGCGTTGTTGCTCCTGAGTCGCTGATGGATGAGGCCCGCGCCCTGGCCGAGAAAATGCTCAAACAGCCGCCCCTGGCGCTGCGTGAGACGAAAAAAATCATGAACCTGAATCTGCATCAGGCGGCGGCCAGGGTGCTCGACACCACACTGGCCAGGCAATTTGCCGCCACCATTGGCGATGAACATCTGACTATCGCCCGGGAGCTGGTGGAAAAACAGGCGCGCAACCGCAAGGCGGATTGATTGAGTGGCTTGAATCCGTGAGAATACAGGTCGGCATTACTGCCATCATTCGAGGCCAACTTGTCACAGCGAGAATCACTAAAGCCAAAATCCACCAAACGCAAGGGTGGCAGACCCACCCTGGATTCCGCTGTTGCAATCAGGGAGCGTCTGCTGTCAACGGCGCTGGATGCTTTTTTGGCCAATGGCTTCGGCGCTGCCAGTATCAACAGCATTGCAGCGCAAGCCAAAATCAGCCGCGATACGGTATATCGTCAGTACAGTGGCAAAAAAGAGCTGTTTCTGGCCGCCACGGAGTTTGCCTTTGATGCCATGGCGCAGCACCTGCACGCTGTGATTGAACTGAATGCCCCGCCGGAGCAGGTGTTGGAAAAAGTCGTCCGCTATATTTATGAGGATACCCGCGACTCCTATTCAAACAGTGTGATCAGGCTTGCGATTATGGAAGCGTACCGGTTTCCTGAAATTGCCCCTGACATGCTGGCCTGTTCCTACCAGTTTGTAGAGCCATTGGCGCGCTATCTCGATCATCACCGCGCCCTCGGCCATCTGCGTTTTGACAATGCCCATGAGACGGCGCTGCTGATCGCCAATCTGGCCTCCGGAGGCGGGCAGTTTTATGTGTCGTCAATCCAGAACCAGGGCCGGGATAATGACGCATGGGTCCAGCAGATACTGCAACTGGTCCTTTTTGGCCTGAAGGGCGATGGAGCCGGTCCTGCTTCTGCGGGCTAACAGGGGATTTTCCCGGTTATTTTAATCATTTTCTGTAGCCGTTTTGCCCGCACCGATCCGCCTGCCCACCACTATTGATAAATCACTCTCTCATCTCTCATCTCTCATCTCTCATCTCTCATCTCTCATCTCTCATCTCTCATCTCCCATCTCCCATCTCCCATCTCCCATCCTTTATTCCCCATTCATGAGCGTCAATATGCACAACAAGGGTGTTCTTGTATGTGAATTATGTTTATATACCTGATGTTGCCTGAAATGAGTCGGCAGAAAATATCGCCGCCATAACACACGCCATTATCGGTCAGTGCCTGACTGCATGGCTGGTTAATTAAATCTGGTTAATTTCCCGATAAAACCCGAGGACATCCCATGGCCTACGAATCGAGCTTGGAGCCCACCACAATCCAGGCGGCAGAAATTCCCGGTTTGACCCTGCATATCCCCACATTGCCTGGGCAAAACGAACCGATGGAAACTCTGGCGCGTTTTGTCCTGGAGACGCGTTTTGAAGACCTCTCCCCCGACACCGTGGCGTTCGCCAAGCGCCTGGCAATCGACACTCTGGCGGTCACCATTGGCGGCTCCGCCCAGGAAGCGATGCCTGAACTGGTGGACTATGTGAAGGAGATGGGCGGCAAAGAGGAATCGCATCTGCCATTTTATGGCGGTAAATACCCTGCATCATCGGTGGCCCTGGCGCTGGCTTCCATGTCCCGCGCCCTCGACATGGGCGATGTGCACCTGGGCTGGGACAAATACGGTTTTTCCGTCATTGGCCACACCGCCGAATACACGCTGCCGACCCTGCTGGCCGTGGCGGGTGCCTGCCCTCGCATCGACGGCAAAGAATTCATCACCGCCTTCGCCGTCAGCACTGAAGTGTTGGTGCGCATCGGTGCCGCCATCTTCAATACCGCCTCGGGCAAAACCCTGGGACTGCCGGGTAATTTCGACCAGGGCGGACACTTTATCTTTGGCGCCGTGGCAGCCGCGGCCCGGTTGTTGAAGTTGTCCGTGGAGCAAACAGTCAACGCCTTCGGTATGGCCCGTTGCATGAGCCAGACCCACGACATGAAGTCCATGTCACCCGCCAGCCATATGGTGCGCGTCCACCACGGGTTTGTGGCCAAAAATGCCATCGACGTATGCCGCCTGGCGCTGCGCGGTATCAACGGTCCCCACGATGTGATGCTGGGCTACAGGGGTTTTCTGTTCGCGGTCAGTCGCGGCCTGTGGCCGGTGAAGCCGCAACTGCTGACACAGGACCTGGGCTCGGCCTGGTTTTTCACCCAAACCTGCATCAAACCTTTTTCAGCCTGCAAAGCGACCCACAACGCAGCCACCGCCGTACTGTTGCTGCAGGAAAAGCACGGCTTCAGCGGAAGCGACATTGCTTCCATCCATGCCGGGGTATCGCTCAATACGTTGGAACTCTGCTGTCGGCCGGTGGATGCCAAGTGGAACCCGCAAACTGACCAGAACGCCCAGTTCAGCCTGCCCTACGTGATGAGCGTGGTGGCATTCGAGGGCCGCTTCATGATCGACGGCTTCAAGCCACCCATGCGCGCGCGGGAGGATATTCGGCGTCTGGTTGCCAACGTCACCGCGGAGATAGATCCAAATTGCGGCACATTGGATGCCAACGTCACCATCCGCCTTCACGACGGTCGTGAGTTCTCCCTCTACTGCAACGACTGCAAGGGCACGCCGACCATGCCGCTCACAGACGCCGAGTGGCGCGAGCGGCTGCAGATCCTGGCGCATTACGCCGCCTGTCCGGTGAGCGAGGCAACCGCAGATCGCTTGCTGGACTATCTGTTCTCCCTCGAGCAGTCGGAAGATATCGTGCGCGACCTTGTCATGCCCTTGACGCCCTCCCCATAGGAATCAGCTGTGGGTGACCTTGGGGCGTTGATCGTCAAGGGCAGCTACATGATGGATAGTGACTCAAACCGCGCCATCAAAACGCACATGAAGATGCCGTGGCGCCCGCATCATGGCCCCCTGAATCTTCGGTGGCGGCTGGTCGGGATTCAGGCGCAGATTCGGCAGGCGATCGAGTATTGTGTTCAACGCCCTGGTCATCTCCACACGGGCCAGGTGCTGACCGATGCAGACATGGGGTCCGAAGGTAAACGAAAAATGCCGGGGACCTTTGGGGCGGAAAATGTCAAACCTGTCGGGATCGGTGAATCTGGACTCATCCCGGTTTGCCGAGCCGGCGCACACGTCCATGATGGATCCCGCCGGTATTGCCACGCCACCAAGCTCCGTATCGCACGTTGCCATTCTCGTCTGCATCAGCACCGGCCCGTCCCAGCGCAAGGCCTCTTCTATAGCGGCGGGAATCAGTTCCCGGTTCTGTCGCACGGCCTCCAGCTGCGCGGGATCCCGCAGCAATGCGGTCAACAGGACGCTGGTGGCGCGATAGGTGGTGTCTCCCCCCGCGTTGACCAACTGTCTCAGGAATGAGACCAGAATATTCTCCGGCAGGGTGTCGCCATCGACTTCGGCTTTGGCGAGGAGACTGACAATATCCTCTCCCGGATTCAGCCGCCGGGCGGCGAGCATATGCCTGAAGTACTCCCCCAGTTTGCGGGTTGCCTCGTTGCCGTGTTCCTTGTCATAGGAGACGACTATTTGAGCGATGGCAAGCTTGTGGAAGGTCTCTATATCCTCTTTGGGCAAGCCCAGCTGCCGGTAAATGATGTGAAACGGATAATAAAGGGTAAATTCCTGAATCAGATCCGCCTCGCCGCGCTCGGCAAATTTGGCGATCAAATTATCGACCACGGGAGCCACCAGACTCTCGCTCCATTTCGCCACGATCTGGGGTAAAAACGCCTTCTGGAAAATGGGTCGAAACCGGCTGTGCTGCGGCGCATCCATGGTGGAAATACTGTCACCAAAAGCCTGGCCAATATTGAACCGGTAGGCGGCGTTGGAAAAGGTCATGGGGTCGCCCAGCACCTTGGCCACCTCGTCATAGCCAAGCACCATGAAGTGTCGGCTGTTGGGGGGAAAGGTTATGTCGCGCTGCAGTCCCATAAAGGAGCGATAATCCCCTGGCCGGACCTTTGCCTCGCGCCGCGCGGCTGCAAGAAGCCTGTATGGGTCTTCCATTTCGCCAAACATGGCCTCATCGGCGATAAAAGGGTCATAGGTCGGATCATCAAAATCCTGGATACGGGGTATGGCGCTCATGGAAAGCCTCTTCGACAAGATGACGGAAAATAATCGTACAGCGTTGCACGGATTGTCCCTTCTCTGCGCCCCAAGATCAACAAGCAGTCTGCCTGATTGTAGCTAAAACTTTTCCTGTCGACCTGATCTGTTGACCCGCCCGGGTTCTTGGCTTTGGTGGCGGCGCTGGCGTTGCCCCGCGGCTTGAAAACCAGTGCGTGAGTGCATTTTTTTCTGAGCTGTCAGTGGTGGATGCTGGATTACAAATTATGTCGCTCTGGAGCAATTTATTGACTGATTTGAGAAATCCGCTAGAAAAGACAATGGATATAATGATTTTAAAAATATGTATAAACGCTAACCCGGCAAATGATGTTTGAAAATCGCTGGTGAACTATCGCTAGGGTCTGTTGACGTTTGGGCATTACCTCTGTTGCCCCTGAAAAAGCGCCAGTCTAGGCGCGAGGAATGTGGTTTGGTTATTCCAAATGAGTGACGAGCAACGACGAATGGCGCTTTTTCAGGGGCAACCCGGAGGGCTGGTGCTATTTTTGCGCCCAGCTTCGTTATCAGTCGCTTATGTAGGCCCACTACACCGCACTCCTTCTGCCTCGCTGGATCGCAAAAATAGCATCAGCAGTGGCGATGCCCAAACGTCAACAGACCCTGTCACCAGCATAAAAAACCACCGTTAATTATCATCACAATAAGGTAGGGGGAGTTATGCAACAAGGTAAAAAGCCATCAGCATCACGACAAGCATGTTCAAGACAACGGGCTGGAAACGCCCTGGCCTCGGCAATCGGCATTGCGGCTGTTTTATGTGTTCCGGCAGAAGTGTTTGCACAGGAGCGACGGGCCGGCACCATTGAAGAAATTGTGGTGACCGCCACACGCCGCGAGCAGTCATTGCAGGAGGTGCCATTGGCGGTGTCGGCCCTGTCCTCCGATGATCTCACGGTGCGCGGCGTCAACGCACTGGCCGACATTCAGCCCGGCAGTATTCCCGGAGTCAACTTCACTTCCTTTACCAACGTTCCCTCCATGTTGCAGGTGGCGATTCGCGGCAATGCTTCCCCTGACGGCACTCAGGGCACCACCGAGCTGCCCGTACCCATTTATATCGACGGGGTCTTCCTCGGCCGTTCCCAGGGAAGTGGCCTGGAATTGATCGACCCGGAAAGGATTGAGATTCTGCGCGGCCCCCAGGGCCAGTTGTTTGGGCGCAACGCGGAAGGCGGTGCGGTGCAGTATGTTTCCCGCAAACCGACCGGCGAGCTTGGTGTCAGGGCGCGCGCCTCGGTGGGCAATTACAATGCCCAGACCTACAGCCTGGCCGTGGATTTGCCAAAAATAGCGGGCATAAGCGCAACCCTTTCCGGCATCAGTTCGAAACACGACGGCTACACCGAAAACAAGGCGAGTCCCGGCCAGTCCTATGTGCCGCCTTCCCCCACAGAGGATTTCAGTCTGCTGGATAGCCAGGGTTACCGGATTGCGCTGCGCTGGCAGTCCGAGAATGAAAACGTTACGGTGGACTACTCCCACGACGATACCGATCAGGAAGATTCCCAGCCCTACACCGGCTGGATACCGGTCAACACCGGATTGCCCGCCGTGTCTGAGCAGCTGCCCAGTGACGATTATCCTGACAAAAGCGCCATGCAGATTCATTCGGGAAAATACGATGGTTATGCCCGTGGCCATGCACTGACACTGGGTTGGCAGGTTTCAGAGGCGATCACCCTCAAGTCCATCACAGCCTATCGTGAATCCGGGCGCGACGGATTTACCAATCTGGGCCCCGGACTGCCAGCCCCTGTGCCGGGCTTTTATTTTGTGGCGAATGAGCAAGTCGACGCGGAGCAAACCAGCCAGGAGCTTCAGTTTATCGGCACCTGGAAACAGTTTGACCTGACGGCGGGGGCGATCTATTACAACGAGGAAGTATCGGACAACCGCCTGGGCGCGCTATCCGGGCCATTTATTCCCTTTGTCTTTGGCACGGATCCATTCGTGGTCAGTGACAGCCGCCAGCAGGCGGAGACCGACTCTTACGGTCTCTATGCCCAGGGCTCTTACCGTCCAACGGCTTTTGAGGAGCGCCTCGAATTAATCCTGGGCTTGCGCTATTCCGATGACAGCAAGAAAGCCCTTAGGACATTTGATATGGGCGCTGGCGGGCCGGTACATATACCTTCCACGTTTGAAGAAGAGCGTGTCGACCCGGCCTTTACCGTCCGCTATCAGTGGACTGAGGATCTCAATACTTATCTGCGCTATGCCACCGGCTATCGCGCGGGCGGTTCCAATATTCGCTCATCGACTTTTACCAGCTTCGGCGCAGAGGAATCCGAACAGTGGGAGCTGGGTCTTAAATCCCAGTGGGCCGATGGTTCTGTTCAGCTCAATATGGCGATTTATCACAACACCATCAAGGATGAGCAGCTCACCATTCAGGAAGATCCGATTGAGAATCCCTCATTGACCAACACCATCAACTCCGCAGTGGACAAGAAGGTCAAGGGTGTGGAGATGGAGCTGTTCTGGGCAGTAACAGATCGTCTTGATCTGGGGGTCAATTTCTCCTATATGGATGCCGACGATATTGTTGACGTGGTCAATCCCTTTGATCCATCAGGCAACACCGTCAACCGCTTCTGGGTAATCCAGACGCCGGAAAATTCGGGGTCTGTGTTTGCCAACTACGAGCAGCCTCTGCCGGTGGGCAATTTGAAATTCCATGTCTCCTATGCCTGGTCAGATGATTTTTACGCAACACCTGGCGCCATCAACCTGGCTACCTTGCCGGCTGACTTCAAACGGCCCGCCAATGACTCCTCGCAGTTGGCGGCGCGTCTGGCCTGGCAGGCCATTCCGGTGGGCGAGGGGGGTATCGATATTGCCCTGTGGGGCAAGAATCTCACTGACGATGCCGGTATCGTTTACGGCTATGACGGCTGCGCCAGCGGCGGGGGCTTCTGTACTTATCGCACCATACCGCGCACCTACGGCCTTGAGGTGCGCTACAACTATTAATATCGCCTGCTGTTGAAGGGTATGATGGAGCGGCGTTTCGGCGCCGCTTTATCTATGCAAATGACAGGGTTTATTCAGAGGTCATTGCTTTTATCACGGAAAATGAATGGCAGCGGTTGGGGGCAGTCTTGCCGTGACTGCGCCAATGGATGAAGTCAAAGAGGTCCCGCATGTCCCGGTATAGCGAATTACAGATTCCCGAGCACGTTCCCGAACACCTGGTGGTGGATTTTGATTACTTTCGCTTCGCTGAGCAGGAGCCGGATATTCACCGCGCCTGGGCTCGGCTGCACGATGGCCCTGCCATTTTCTGGAGTCCCCACCATGGCGGGCACTGGGTCGTTACCAGGGCAGAGGATCTCAAGGAGATTTATTCTGACCACCAGCGTTTCACCTCCAATCAGCAGTCCATTCCCCGTGCGCAGCCATTTCTTTTTCCCCCGGTGGAAATTGATCCACCGCTCCATGCCAGCTATCGGTCCCTGATTTTTCCCGCCTTCAGTCCAAGGTCGATCCATGCATTGCGAGGGCACGTTCGCGAACTGACAGTCGAACTGATCGACAGCTTGCGCACCCAGGGGCAGTGTGAATTTTATGGGGATTTTGCGCTGCATATGCCGATCGGGATTTTTCTCAGCATCGTTAAATTGCCCGCCTCGGATCGTGCGCGCATGCTGGGTTGGGCCGATGCGGCAACCCGGGCCTCCGATCCCGATGAAATTACAGCGGCCTTTGCCCAGGCCTGGGCGTATCTGGATGAAAAATTCAGGGAGCGGCGCGCCAATCCCGGCTCTGATCTTATCAGCGTGCTGTGCAACGCGCGCATCGATGGCAGACCCCTGTCCCACGAGGAGCTGCTGGGTTTTGGTTCGGTAATTCTCTTTGGCGGTCTGGATACGGTAGCGTCTTCCCTCGGTTTTATTGTGCGCCATATGGCGGAAAACCCGGCTGAACGCGACAGGCTGGCGAACGATCCGGGCTTGATACCGCTCGCGGTGGATGAACTGTTCCGGCGCTTTGCCATCACCAACATGGCGCGCGGGGTGAAAGAAGATATGGAGTACAGGAATGTTCAGTTCCGCAAGGGCGACCCCATTTTATTGCCTACAGCACTTTATAATCTGGACAAGCGTGTTTACCCCAATCCGTTTGAGATTGATTACGGGCGTCGCAATTCGTCAGAACAGCTCGGTTTTGGCTGGGGAGCGCATCGCTGTATCGGGGTTTCTCTGGCTCGCACCGAACTTGAGGTTTTCTTGCAGGAGTGGCTTGGACGCATTCCTCAGTTCAGGATTGCCGATGGCGCTGCGGTGGAGGTGAGAACCGGCAAGGTCAACGCGGTTACCCGTTTGCCACTTGCATGGGATGTATCGACCACGACTGATCGCGGTCTCGCCGGTTAGGTGTTTACAGAAACGCCAATAACATGTACTTACATTGAGAATTACTATGATCAACGTTATTCCAGACGGGGCAATCAGCTTGCCGGTCAAAGCGGAAGAAGTTACCGCCCAATGGTTGGGCGAAGCCCTGTCATTCAATTATCCCGGCGTAGAGGTCACCGCTCTGGATGCCGATATCCCGGTGTGGGGCACGGGTACAAAAATTCGTGTGCGACCGCAGTACAATCAGGTGGGGCAAAAGCTGGGGCTGCCGCCGTCGCTGATTATCAAAGGGGGTTTTGCCGAACACCGCGAATTGATGGAAGACACGTACATCCATGAGGTACGGTTTTATCGCGATCTGCGCCCGCAACTGGATATCAATGTTCCGGCCTGTTTTTTTGCCGGTGACGATTCAGCAAACAAACAACACATCGTTATTCTCGAAGATCTCAACCTGCGCGCAGTGGATTTTTGCCGTGTTCAGAAGCCATTAAGTTTCGAACAGGCGCGTCAGTTCCTCGACGGACAAGCTCGCTACCACGCGCGCTGGTGGAATGACCCTGCGCTGACAGAAGGAGAACTGGCCTGGCTGGGGTTGTGGGATGTGCTGCCCGATCCCCCCCATGGCGCCTACGCTCACAGTCGGCTCGAAGCAGATACATGGGGTTCCATCATAAAACTTCCCCGCGCGGTGGCGCTGCCCCGGCAGTTTCTCGACCTTGACTGGATGAAGCGTGCTTTAGGCGTGCTCAGTGAATTTTGTCGTGAAGCCGCTGATACCTGTTTTCTTCATGCCGATCATCACCTGGGCAATCTGTACTTTGATGCCGACGGCACAGCGGGGGTGCTCGATTGGCAAAGCCCCTCCAGGGGGCACTGGTCCCATGATGTAACCTATTTTATTGTCTCGGCACTGGATATTGCCGACCGGCGAAAATGGGATAAAGCCCTGTTGGCTTATTATCTCGCACGTCTCGAACACTATGGCGTTACCAACCCGCCTGATTTTGACAGTGCATGGGAGGCATTCCGGCTGCAAATTATCGACGGTCTTTACTATTGGCTGGTGAATCCCGAAGAATTCCAGATTGAGATCAACAACTGCGCCGTTGCGCCACGGTTTGCCATGGCCGCGTTGGATGTTGATACGCCAGCGTTGATCAAATAGGGTGGATAGTTTCGCAGGATGGGTAGAACCCATCCTGCGTTCTGAAAAAACCCTTCTCAATTCGCCTTCAGCACATTCCCCCAGAACGCCTGTGCATCCGTATCCAGCATATCGGCGCCATAGGTAATCATGCCGTTCTCGACCCGGTAGAGCATCGCCCATTCGTATTCGATCTCCTGGCCATTGGCGACACTTTTGCGTTTGGCGCGGGCGTGTACCAAAGCGCATTCCTGGTCGATGCCGGTGATGGCGATAATCTCGTCACTGCGATCCGTTACGGCGGAGGCGCAGCGGCTGACGAACTGGAAAAAAGCCTCGCGGCCCACGATCAGCTCTTTGGTGCCGGAAGGGCCGAACAGGCTGTTCACCACGTCGGGGTGGAAGTAGGTGGTCGGGTCCGTGTCGGAGTTGCCTATGGCATCGATCGGGCCTTTTCCGACATTGAACATTTTTCTCAGCAGTTTTTCGGCATCATTCATGTTTTTGTTTCCGTGGATTGTTGTGTCCGTTTATGTTTTTGATGAATTTTTTCAGGACATCGCCGCCTGAATTTCCTCTGACCGGGCGCGTACCAGATCGCGCAGTTCCGGGTGTGTGAACAACCAGAAACGTCGTTCGCGGATGCCATCTAGTACCAGTTCCCCCACGCACAGCGGGTCGAGGGCGGTGGTCATCTGCGCCTGCAGTTCTGGCTCGTCGTTGCATAGATGGCCGATGGAGGAGGGTGCCAAACGACGATTGTTAGTGAGCAATCTGGTGCTGACCAGGCCCGGACACAGTGCCGAAATGCCCACCGGGGTGTCTGCCAACTCATCTCTCAAGCTCTCGCACAGTGCGATCACTGCTGCCTTGCTGGCGCAGTAGGCGGCGTTGCCCCCGTGAGGCAGAAAGCCTCCCAGGGATGACGTGACGACAATATGGGCCTCATTGCCTTGCATGAGCATGCGCGGCACAAAGGTTTTGATGGCGTGGAAGGCGCCGTTCAGGTTGATATCGAAAGTCCATTGCCAGGCATCGACTTCCGTTTCCTCGACACTGAGGCGGCTGCCCGCGACGCCGGCATTGCTGCACAAAATGCTTACCGGGCCGAGCCTCGCTTCGATCTCGTCTGCGGCCTGGCGCCAGGCCACCGGCTCACGCACATCCATCTGGAGCGGCAGAACCCTGGTCCCCTGCGCCCTCAAGGTCAGGGTCGCGGCATCCAGCGCATCGGTATCGATATCGACAAGTGCGAGGCTGATGCCCTGGGCCGCCATCGCCTGCGCCATTCCCAGGCCGATGCCACTGGCGCCGCCGCTGATCACTGCGACCTTGCCTGCCAGCTCCTTCATGATTTACTCCTGATGGTGTTGTGGGCGGTCAACGTCGTAAATCGCACCTGGCGGGCATGGACGGCTTGTGGCAATCGTTCACTTATACGAACATCGTTCTGAATTAAGTTTAGCGGGGGACGAGTAAACGGTCAAACCCATTCGCATCCCATGCGCCGGACGCGATAGCAAGGGTTACCCGGGGCTGTTATCCCCTGCAACCTGGTTGTGCTGCGCGGCCTTGCGATAGATCGCTTCGATAACACGCATGGTATTGATGGCATCCTGTCCACCGGTCACTGGGCTGGCCCGCCCGTTCCAGACGTCAACCACATGGCTGAGTTGTGCCTCGTAGGTGGAGGGGCCTTGGGGCACTACTGTTTCTAATGTGTTTGCGGTTTCAAGCCGCCATTCGCAGCCCAGCTGGGGCAGGGGGAATCCCTTGACGCTGAGGGTGCCTCGCTCGCCCTCCAGTATCAATTCTGAAAACAGTTGGCGGGGAGTATCCAGGGAGCATTCAATGGTGGCGATCAGATTGTCGCCAAAGTCGAGCTGCGCACGGGTGGTGACATCGACGCCATTGCGCCACTGGCAGTGAGCATCGAGCACGCGGGGTTCGCGGCCAATCACATTGCGCAGGGCGTGCAGTGTGTAGCAGCCTGTGTCCATCATCGCGCCGCCACCCAGTTCCGCTTGCCAACGCAATTCACCGGGAATATTCGGGCTGGACGCCTCAAAAACGGCACTGGCTCGATGCAGCTTGCCCAGCGTGCCGTTTCTGACTACGGCTTCGATGCGCTGCATGACTGCATGGAAACGGTAGTGGAAGGCTTCCAGTAAAAAGCGCCGGTTTTGCTGAGCGCTTGCCACCATCTTTTCCGCCTGCTCAGAATTGAGGGCAAAGGGTTTTTCGCACAACACATGCTTGCCCGCCTCCAGTGCGCGGATAGTCCACTGCGCATGAAGGGATTGGGGCACGCCTATATAGATCCAGTCGATATCATCGCGCTCGATCAGTGATGCGTAGTCACTGGCGACCACAGGGATATTGTGTTGGGCGGCATAGTCGGTGGCCCGAGCCTGGTCCCGCGCAGCGACAGCCATCACTTGCAAATCACTGCGCTGTCGGGCGGGTTTTATCAGGGCGTGAACGGCAATCTTTGATGCCCCCAGAAGCCCGATTCTGAGGGGTACAGGGTTACTGGCTTGCGATATCACTGTTTGGCTCTCCTAGGGCCTGTTAACACTATTTGGATTGTCGGCGTTGCGCTTGAAAAAGCGTCAATCGAGGCACGACGAGTGTGGTTTGGCGGGTCCAAATGAGCGAGGAGTAACGAAGAGTGACGCTTTTTCAGGCGCAACCCGGAGGGCTGGGGCCATTTTTCCGCCCAGCTTCGTTGTACCCAAAGCACTCGCT
>OBJA01000252.1_pt1 | contig 50935 bp, 41 predicted proteins | sample 1519751 | NCBI WGS metagenome assembly OBJA01 (sample SAMEA3881238, study PRJEB22517) | soil metagenome | biome: lake sediment; feature: soda lake sediment; material: sediment, water from around vicinity | place: India | collected 2013-12-23 | depth 3 m
ACCGTCCTGTGCAAAGGAGAGGTTGAACAAGCACAAAAACAACAAGATAACAATTGGCTTTTTCATTAATTTAATTCTATAATTCCTGTTTGAGCGTTAAAAATCCGGCTATCTGACAATTCAATCGTTACTTCAAATTCATGCTGATTTCCAATCGCTGGCGGAGACATTAATAGCAGATCAAATTCAAAAACCGGATCAAAAACCGGATTCTTTTCATCATATAATATTGATGATAAATTTTTTACATATTCACTTAGTTTTATGAACTCATTTCTTTTAAACACATAAAACAGTTTTGAGACATCAGAACCTCCTGAATGAGCGGAGTCAAAGTCATTAATTGTTCTGATTGTTACAGATGCAATACTGTCAAACGGATTATATTGAAATAGCGGAGGACACTCGCAATGAATTGCATAGGCAGATTGAATGAACAGGGAATTATTTCTTTTGACTTCACATGTTCCGATGCTTCGATTGATTGAAATCCTGATCCCATATGCATTCTTTGGTATGGCTGTTTCAAGGGTAATCACCGGTGATGCTCCACTATTGTCCAGATTGTTTATAACCAAGCCGCAGTTGGAGTAATCATAAAATGTTGTATCGATGCAGTCGCAGCAGGAAATCAACAACTTCACTATCAACGGGACAGAAAGAATCAAAACTATTCTGCTTATTCTCTTCATCATTTCATGGTTTTATATTGGAAGTCCAGCCCTGCACCTGACGTTGTGCCATTCTGCTCAACTCTTCAGCACAAAAATAAACAGTGTACACATAATTCCAACACCTTTTGTGACAGTATTTTTGCAGGAATGTTGGGGGGTGTCGAGTAAGTATGGATGTTTAATAAGATGGTGATGAAAAACGGCTCAACCCTTTCAGGGTTGTTCAGGTGCTTTAACCGCATTTTCCCCGGGATTGCATCCCGGGTTATTGAGCTTCAACCAACTCCGCGGGTTCTCTTTTCGGAGTTACCCCGCAAACAGCGAAGCGCTCCTCAAGACTCACACTCGCTCTCGTGCAGTTTTTGTAGCGGGGGCATTTACAGAACCATATTAACACCTGCAAACAAAAGTATATAAAGAGCTAATAAACAGCTCATAAATACATTTGCTATATCTTTTGTTTGGCCTATTTTTTCCTATGTTTCTGCAATATTTGTTACTATTTTGTTACTGGTATTTGGATATTGTTTTATCTTTGTTATCAAAGGAAAGCAAAGGAATACCATGAACAATAAAAGCATTATTTGTTACTGTTACCATCAAAAACCTGAACCATGCCTGTATATCTGAGGAAAAAGCAACTGAAAGAAAAGAGCCGGTATTATCTGGACATTTACTACAATGGCCATAGACGATATGAAATGCTGGATCTGTATCAGCTCAACAGCCGGCACCCGGTGGATGTGATATCAAATCGGGAACACAAGGAACTGGCTGAAAAGATCAGAGCCAAAAGAGAACTGGAATTGACCAGCCAGGAAAACGATATAAGGCCAAAGCATAAGGATAACACCTATTTCATCGAATACTTTGATAAGTGGTTGAGAGAATACAGAAACAAGGATTTGAGGCTGGCCAAAGCGTGTTACACATACTTTTTGAGGTTTCTCACAGAAAAGGGAATCGGTATCAGGATAACCACCAGAGAGGTAACCAAAGATTTGGTAAAGAAATTCAAACAATACCTGGATGACAACCTCAATGGTGAAACACCATATAACTACTTTGGAAAGTTTATCAAATTATGCAATGATGCCACAGAGACCGATCTGTTCAGGGTTAATCCATGCAAGGGAATTAAAAATATCCGTTCTGAGGGCTTGAAAAAGGATGTTCTGAGTATTGATGAGGTTAAAGCACTAAAAGAGGCTACATGCAGCCATATTGATGTTAAAAGGGCATTTCTGTTCTGCCTTAACACCGGGTTGAGGTGGGTTGATGTTAGTGGGTTAAAGTGGAAACATATTGATGGTGATATGGTAAAACTGATGCAGGCCAAAACCGGCAAAGAGGTGGTTATTTACCTGAATGATGCAGCTATGAATATCCTGGCAGAGAGAGGTAAAAGAAATGACCTGGTATTCAATCTGCCATCCTCATCCTATGCATCCAGAGCATTAAAACAGTGGGTTGAAAATGCCGGTATTGATAAACACATTTCATGGCATTGTGCCAGGCACTCATTTGCAGTGAATGTATTAACTCATGGTGCCGATGTTAAAACAGTATCCTCTCTGTTAGGCCATGCAGGATTGAAACATACAGAGAAATACACCCGGGTGGTTGATGACCTGAAAAGGAAAGCGGTTCAGTCAATAAACTTTTAAGCTATGGATTACATTGATGATGATATTGAATTCGATGCAGCAGAAGAAGAAAAAAGGGATCAGGCTAAATACCAGAGGTTCAGGATAATGGGTAATATGGCGCCCTTCAATAGTCCTGATGAATTGTTGCCATATATTGAACAAGGTATCATTGAATGGAAAGACGGCAAACCAATTTCTAGGGATGAGGAGTGGTGGGAGTATCTGAGGATAAAACAAACTTTAGTTGAAAGGTTTTTCAAGAAAATAGAATCAATAGTTGTGGCTCAATCAGAAGAAGACAGCAATATAATAGTTAAAGATATCATACAGGAATGTAGGGTTATTTGTTATGATGAATCATCACAAAGAGCTTTCCTTGGTGAAAAAATTAAAGAGTTAGCTGCCAGCATTCATGATATCAAATTAATTGGAAAAGAAGCAAGGAGCAGAATTCCTTATGAAACACCGATAGAACAGTTTATATGGTTTGCTGAAAACGGCACAATCAGAGCTATGCCGGGTGAATTACCAGGTGTAGCAGATTGGATATCAGAAGCAGCAAAGCTAGCAGCAATAGACAAGTTAAAAGCTAAATTGCAGAAAAGCAAAAACACTAATAAAACCAAGCTAAAAGCGGAAGTATCATACACCTGGCTAACCAACCCGGATAGGGAACTGCCAGAGCTGCATCAAAAAATGATTGATGCCGAGTTAATTGCACCGGATACCGATCTGCAAAACTTTATAAAGGTATTCAAAGGGAAACCGATTGAAGAAATAGTGCCGATCAAGTGGCATGATGACAATACAACAGAATTACTCTATTTCATTCGAAGACTTGAGGAAACTGGACAGATAGCACACACCAAAAAGACTAATTACAAAAGAATGGTGGCATGTATTGTTTGTCATGATGGCAACCCTTTTCAGGCAAATTTTTCAGAGTTAATGTATCAAGTCAAAAATCATTCAGCTCTATCTGTTGAGAAACAGAATCGGATTGACAATGTACTGAGAGACTTTTGATTTCATTCACCTTCACTTCACCTTCACCTAGTCAATAGGTGTACTCAAAACTTGCAGGTATTGATTTTTCTTTGCTTTTGATATCATTATCGGTCAGGCCTGGCCTTTTCATTAACCTAAATTTTTTGAAATGGAAAATCTAAAAGAAATCAATCAGCGGCTTGAGAACATTGAAGCCATGCTGCTGATGCAGAAAACGGTATTCACCTTTGATGAGGCGGCTGCATACACCGGTATCAGTAAAAGTTACCTATATAAACTAACCTCATCCGGGGGCATACCATGTTACAAACCATCCGGCAAAATGCTGTTTTTCAACAGGGTTGAGCTGGATCAGTGGCTAATGCAGAACAGAAAGGCCACCAGCGAGGAACTTGAAACCAGAGCTAATACAATCCTGGCAGTGAAAGGAGGTAAGTCATGATTAAAGCATATTTCATGTTAGAGATCCTGCGGGATGAGGTCAAAAAGGCACATGGAATCCGATCTAAAGCCAGGCTGGACTGCATCCGGTTTGCTGATGAGGTGCCTGGTGGTTACACCGGACTGGATAACTTTATCAACAACAAAGGGCAACTATGTTTCTACAAAACACCGGTTAAATCCTTTGCAAATGCCGATTACAGACGTTTGGCCGAATGGAGCCTGACTAACAACAGCCTGAACCTATCCAGTATATATATTGAGGATGCAGACTTTCCACAATATGGATATGGCTATCCAAATGCTAACAGACTATTATCAAACGGCTTATTGAATCCTCTCTTTCCACACCGGCATGATGCATACCTATTTATTTGCAATCCGGATCACACCACCATCGAACTGTTGGTGATACCTGAGGGTAGGAATCTGATATCTGCATATTACCAGCGTCTGATTGATGGTGATCTGGATAGTGAAATCAACAGGATGAGGAAACAATCCAAACCATATTTTAACTATGAGCAGAATCAAAGCTTTGGTCTATAGTAACCTGGTTTCATTGACGATTTTTGTCAATTATGTGATCTGCTATGTATGACACAATCAATTTCAGGGTTGAGGTGGCCGGTGAGGAACTACCGGCCATCCTCAACCGATTGGAGAACATCACTGAGCATGTGACCAATGAGCGACTAAGGCACACCGGTTACCTGGACAACTACAAAGTATATCTATCAGATGCAGGAATTTTGCTGCATGGCAGTTTATCAAAGTATTACTTAGATAACAATATCAGCACACTAACCAAATCAGATACAGCCAGAGCCATTGAAAAGCTATCTGATGGAATCGGTTTGAAATTGATGGATGCCAAAGTTACCAGGATTGATTTAGGTGCAAATTTGTTGATGAACAGACCACCAGAGGCATACTATCCATTTCTGATTGAATGCCAGAGTTACCAGAGGAACATGAGGAAAGGCAGCCTGTATTTCAACCATGGGAACATGTGCATGATTTTTTACAACAAAATCAAAGAGGCCACCGCCAAAGGGGTGACCGTCCCTGAAATAGTGCAAGGCAGTAATCTGTTAAGATATGAACTGAGGATTATGAAAAAGGTTAACCAGAAGTTAAATGCAGATGTAACCGGTGCCATGCTCACAGATGAAAAGTTTTATATGAGGGTGGTCAACCGGTGGCATGCAGAATACCAAAAGATCATCAAAGCGAGAGAATTCATGCCAAACAGCAAAAACATGAAAACACCAAAAGACTATTGGAAACAGAAGAATGAACAAGCTCTGCATATCATTGGTCTGGATGCAGCATTGAAAGAGGTAGACCAACTCAAAGCCATGCAGGCATTTGATAAGCCAGAGTATTACAGCCGGCTAAAAAAACAGATTAAAGAGATGTATGCAGATCCTGCCACCACTGAGCCAAATGAGTTGATTAAGGAGCTGGATAGAAAGATTGCTACTGTAAATAAGTATTACAGGTAGGTTTCTCTGATAAACACAGAGAGAAAAGGGGTGTCGGGTCGCATGAATGAAAAGGGATTATAGTGGTGGTGGTGGTATTGTATAGATAAATTCATCTTTCTGGATGAGCACTACTACTGCCACTACTTCATCATCTTTAAGTTCTTTACCTATTCTTTTTTGTTTGCATCCTTGGTGTGTTTTCATTTGGAGGGGTACCTGCGTTAATCCAACCTTCTCCACTCATCGCCAAAAACCAAACTGTACCGGTTCGTTTGTCAACAAGAATCGGTTGTCCACTATCATGATTTATGTGCAATTCATACCTGTTCGAGTTGTCAGAACAGCTTGAAAGTACAATGCAGAATAAAAAAAGAGCTGCTAAAAAACATAGATACTTGTTCATAATGTGTGTATTTTAATTAATCATGAATGTGAAAATCAAGTAATTCCCCTTGAATAACAGCAATGTATCTATCCAATACATATATCAGATAAGTACTTATTTCATAATCAAAATTACTTACAATATTCATCAAAAACAATTACTATGAAAATAATAATTGAACCATAATTTGTTAAAAAAAACAAATAATCAGAATCAGGGTTACTTTTTCATACGGCTGATAGATGAATAGTCTGAAAGGATCAGATATAATTATTTCATTTATACCCAATTAAATTCATTAAACGCCAAAACATATACGGCAACAATTGGTATGGAAATAATTTCAGCAAGTAACATTTCTTTTGAGTCTATCGTCATTAATTCTCTGGCTTTTTTCGATAAAAAATGAGTAAAATGGATTAGGAAAAGTAAAATAAAAGCTAATAAAGGTAAATGATAACCAAATATACCAAGCCAAGCAAGGCTTAAGAGAAACCAAAAAACGCAACATCCCAAAAAATTCCTAATAAAATAATTTTGAATCCAAGCAAACGCAATACTAACAAGCCCTATAAGAAGCACGTGTAATTGATAAACTTGACTAATAATCAGCACTAAATAACCCAAAACAATCCAAATGACCTGCATTGTTGAATAGAATTAATTTAACAAAATTAAGTTAAAAAATCAATTAACCTGATTAATGCATTAGAAATTTCTTCTTTGGTTTGAACTTAGATTTATTGGTAATTCGTTCCAGTTTTTGAAACAAAACCTCCCAAATAACCCTTCTTTTACCTTTCCAAGCTAATACAAGGATCTTTTAACTAGCATTAATGATATAACAATCAATGATCCCACAAATAGTCTTTTATTCATATACATTGCTGTTTACCTGGTGATTTTCCTGTTTTGTCTTGGTTGCATTGGTGGTGGCAAGTATTGCTAGGAATAATACATCATTGGTTCTGGTTTTCAAAATTACTTATAAAAATCATCAAAAACAATTATTATAAAAAGTGTAATTACAGTATAAAATGGTAAATACAATTTACCCTCATCAAGGAAATGCACAATTATTATAGCTGTCTTTTCCAGGTTTAAAGCAATAGCCTGTTAATGTTGGTTTTGGTAAAACTTTTTTTATTTCTGTCAGAATATAAAGATAACAAATATTACCCTTTAAATAACATATAATCAACAGATTAAATGTTGTTTGTCAAGCAGAAAAACACTTTATAAATTATGCATGCTTTAAGGGTGAAAAAATCAGTAAAGATGCATAGTGAAATTGTGCTTTCTGCAATTCTTGTTACCATTTTGTTACTGCTAAAAACCAATAAGCCTGCTAATCAACAGATTAACAGGCTTATTTTGTAGCGGGGGCAGGACTCGAACCTACGACCTTCGGGTTATGAGCCCGACGAGCTACCACTGCTCCACCCCGCAGTATTGTTTTTGGTGCGCAAAGATAGCCCTTTTCTTTGTACCTGCAAATTGTATGTTAATTTTTTTGCTGGATCAAAGGTGATATCTTTGCAAAAAACCTTTCATCATGACGCACAAGGCCGGATTTGTCAATATCATCGGGAAGCCCAATGTCGGGAAATCCACACTTATGAATGCCCTGGTAGGGGAGAAGCTCTCGATAATAACCTCCAAGGCACAAACTACACGTCATCGCATTATGGGTATCGTCAACGGCGACGATTTCCAGATCGTCTATTCCGACACCCCCGGGATAATTGAGCCCGGATATAAGCTTCAGGAGGCGATGATGAAGTTTGTTGAGGGTGCACTTGTCGATGCTGATATCTTTCTTTTTCTCACGGAGCCTGGCGACCGCAATTACGATGACGGTTTTATCGGCAGGATAACGAAAGAGGACATCCCTGTTCTGGTGATCATCAACAAGATTGATCTTTCAGGCCAGGCGAGTGTGGAGGAGGCTATCGCTTTTTGGCAGGAGAAGCTGCCGGGTGCGAGGGTGCTGCCGGTTTCGGCTCTGCACAAGGCGGGTATCAGCGGTGTGTTCGACAACATCCTTGAGATGCTGCCCGAATCGCCGCCATACTACGACAAGGATGAACTCACCGACCGCTCCATGAGGTTTTTCGTTGCCGAGATCATCAGGGCGCAGATACTGGTTCAATTTAAGAAGGAGATACCATACGCCGTAGAGGTAGTTGTGGAACGTTATAAGGAGGATGAGGAGCCAATGGCTATTGATGCGATAATTTATGTGGAACGGGAATCGCAGAAGGCAATTCTGATAGGTCATCAGGGAGCAGCTATCAAGCGTATCGGAACCACGGCACGCAAAGAGATTGAGGCTTTTGTCGGGCGGCACATTTATCTCGACCTGCGTATCAAGGTGAGCAAAGAGTGGCGGCAGGATCCGCGCCAGCTTAAGCGGTTCGGCTATGAGTAGTGTTGTAACTGCTCCATCTTCCATCAACTGCCGAAGTTTAGCTATCTTTGCAGCTAAATCTTTTCGTTATGCCAAATTTGCTTGCCATTGTCGGGCGCCCCAATGTGGGGAAGTCCACACTTTTCAATCGCCTGATAGGTGTCAGGCAGGCCATCGTCCATGAGTCGAGCGGTGTGACACGTGACAGGCACTACGGGAAGTCGGAGTGGAACGGTGTCTCCTTCAGTGTTATTGACACCGGCGGCTATGTAGTGGGTTCCGAAGATGTTTTTGAGGAGGAGATCCGCAAGCAGGCAATGCTGGCAATAGAGGAGTCGGACGTGATAGTCTTCATGGTTGACGGGCGCGACGGTCTTACCGGGATGGATCAGGATGTGGCGGCTATCCTCCGGAAGTCGAAGAAGCCTGTATTTCTTGTTGCGAATAAGATCGATAATCCTGGCAGCATGGGTTTGTCAGCAGAGTTTTACAGTCTGGGGCTTGGCGAGGTGTGGCCTCTCTCGGCGGTCAACGGCCATGGCAGCGGCGACCTGCTCGATGAAGTAGTAAAGAAGTTCAGGCCTGAAACAGAAAAGCCCGAGAGCCACCTCCCCCGGTTTGCCGTGGTGGGCAGGCCAAACGTAGGGAAGTCATCATTCATTAATGCTCTTATCGGCGTTGAACGAAATATTGTAACGCCTGTTGCCGGAACTACGCGCGACACCATCGACACCAGGTATAACAGCTTTGGGTTCGACTTTTTCCTTGTGGATACGGCAGGACTGCGCCGAAAGAGCAGGGTGAAAGAGAATATAGAGTTCTACTCAGTGATGCGCTCGGTGAGAGCTATTGAGGAGGCTGATGTCTGCCTGATTATGATTGATGCTGAACAGGGCTTTGAAAGCCAGGATATGAATATCATGCATCTTGCAGATAAAAACAACAAAGGAATTGTGATACTGGTCAACAAGTGGGACCTGGTGGAGAAGGAGACAAACACACATCTGGAGTTTGAGCGAAAAATCAGGGAGAAGATAGCTCCGTTCACAGATGTGCCGATCGTGTTCACCTCAGTAATCAACAAGCAGCGGATACACAAGGCACTTGAGGTTGCCAGCCGTGTATTTCAGCAGCGCAAGCTGAAGATATCCACAGCTCAGCTCAACAAGGATTTGCTGCCGCTCATTGAGCGGACTCCTCCTCCTGCACACAGGGGGAAATATGTGAAAGTGAAGTATGTAACGCAGTTGCCTCTGGCCTACCCAGCTTTTGCCATCTTCTGCAACTCCCCCAAGTATGTGAAGGAGCCTTACAAGCGCTTCCTGGAGAACAGGATCAGGGAGCTGTACGACTTCACGGGTGTTCCGGTGAAGATCTATTTCAGGGAGAAATAAGCAATGCTAAAAGAGGTGAGGATAGACAAGTTTTTATGGTGCGTGAGGCTGTATAAGACGAGGAGCCTTGCTGCGGAGATTTGCCGCAAAGGTAAGGTGCGCTGCAACGATGAGCCGGTGAAGGCGTCAAGGGAGGTGAAGCCCGGTGATGAGTACACTATCCATGACCATGGTATCGTAAGGCGGATAAGGGTTGTTGAACTTCTGAAGAACAGGGTAGGGGCAAAGCTGGTTAGCACCTATATCGAAGACCTTACGCCCGCGGAGGAGTTTGAAAAGCTCTCACTGTTGCACAACCGTGGCTTTGAACGTCGGGACAGGGGGGCTGGCAGGCCCACAAAACGTGAAAGACGCGATATCGATAAGCTTAAGGATGGCGACTAGAGGCTTGTGGCTTCTCACTTTGCTTCATCTCTTCAAGAAAAATTCCGCATGTCCATTCGATAGTTTCTGAAAGAGGCCTGAATCTGAAGTCTAATGTTTCCTTAATCTTATCTGATGAGTAGCAGTGCTTTTTCATTGCTGTTGAGGCTGTCTCCCTGGTTATCAGGGGTGCTTTCCCTGTAAGCGTGCTTCGCAGCCACTCCAGCCTCCATACCATTTCACCCATCCAGCGTGCAGCACGATAGCGTGGCGGAGGTTTACCGAGAGCCCGGCATATCTGCTCAAAGAGCGACCTGAAGCTGAGGTTTTCAGCCGCCAGGATGAAACGTTCACCGCTTATGTCGCTCTCCATGAGCATAGTCATTGCCTCCACCACATCCCTCACATCAACATAAGCATTAACACCTTCAGTATAAAACCTCAGCCCCTTCCAGCACCTGTCAATAAGCCCGGTGGAGCTCTCTCCCCAGTTGCCTGGCCCCAATACCATCGCAGGGTTTACGATAACCACATCTAGTCCCTCTGCCATGCCACGCCAAGCCTCACGCTCCGCCTCATGCTTGCTCACAGAATACCCTGATGTCCTCTTTGTATATCTCCATTCCGATGCCTCCGTCCGAAAGCCGCCATCATCACTTTCACCAATAGCCGAAGTAGAACTTACATGCACAAGCTTCTCTATTCCGGCATCAAGAGAAGCGTTAACAAGATTGAAGGTGATCTCCCTGTTGGTCTCTATAACTTTATCCCGCTCTGAAGGATTGAAGGAGACTATTGCTGCACAATGATATACCTGTTTAATGCTTGCAAGAAGATCAGGCAGAATAGAAAAGTCAAGCAGGTCACCTTCAACAACAGATATCCTCTCCATCAGAGCATGGATATCGGACGTATAATATGAAAAGACACGTTCCACTCCCTGTAATCTGCGCCTGTCCCTAACCACTATCCGCACCTTATTCCCTGATGATACAAGCCTGTAAAGAAGATGCGAACCTACCAATCCTGTTGCCCCGGTTACAAGAATCATAGCATTGCTTTTGGCTGCAAGTTACTTTTATTTCCAAACCCGGGGCCGGTTGGATTGTTATTTTTATTATTGCATATTGAAACTGAAAGAGGATATAATTATGAAGGAGACTAATGGCAGGAGTATTTTGTGGCACAGCAGGAGTGCGAATGAGGTGATAGAGGATTTGAAAACTGACAGGCGGGGCCTGGATATCTCCGACGCTGAACAGAGGCTTGAGAAGTATGGCCTTAATGAGCTGCCATCTGGCAAGTCGCCGGGGTTGTTCAGGGTATTTCTGATGCAGTTTCTTCATCCGTTGATCTACATTCTGCTTGCAGCAGCGGTTGCCTCCCTGGCGATCGGTGAGCTTGTTGATGCAGCCTTCATCATGCTTGTGATACTTCTCAACTCTTCGCTTGGGGCATACCAGGAGTGGAATGCTGAGAGGAGTGCCTCTGCCTTGCAGAACCTGATCAAGATCACGGCGAGGGTTCTCCGTAACGGCAAGGAGATAGAGCTGGACTCCTCGTTTCTTGTTCCCGGCGACGTTGTGATGCTGGAGAGTGGCAACAAGGTGCCTGCCGACATGAGGCTGATTGAGGCACGGAGCCTCACTGTTGATGAGTCGTTCCTCACCGGCGAGTCTGTGGCGTCGGAGAAGCGGATATCTGCGATGGAGGAGAATGCCCTTGTGAGCGACAGGCTGAACATCTGCTTTGCTGGCTCCTCGGTGATCTCAGGCAGGGGTGTGGGAGTGGTCGTGGAGACGGGCCTCAACACCGAAGTTGGCAAGATTGCCCGCGACGTGAGCCTGGCGGATGCTACCAAGCCGCCCTTGATAGTGCGGATGGAGAAGTTTACGAAGCAGATAAGCTACCTGGTGCTGAGCGTAGCGGCAGTTCTTGCGGGCTTCCTCATCTATAAGGAGTTTGCCGCTCACGATGTCTTCTTCTTCGTGGTGGCGCTGGCCGTATCTGCCATCCCCGAAGGCCTGCCGGTGGCTCTCACCGTGGCACTCTCCATTGCAACCTCCAGGATGTCGAAGAGAAATGTGATTGTAAGAAAGTTGAGTGCCGTGGAGAGCCTCGGAAGCTGTACTGTAATTGCCAGCGACAAGACCGGCACACTGACGGTAAACCAGCAGACTGTGAAACTGCTCCAACTGCCGGATGGGTTCAGCTACTCTGTCTCCGGCGAAGGCTACAACGGCGATGGTGAAGTCGCACCACTGGATGGCACACCCGAAAGCGCCGGCGAACGGAAACGGAGGCTGATACTGAATGCCATGATTGCCAATGAGGGGCATCTTGCAAGGGATAACGGCTCGTGGAAACATCATGGTGACGCCATGGATATTGCACTGTTAGCCCTTGGCTTCAAAGCGGGTCTTGAACCCGCAAGTGTGGAGACAGAATCCGGCAAGCTGGATGCCATTCCGTACGAGTCGGAGAAGAAGTACTCTGCAGCCTTCTACCGTGATGGCGAACAGGTGAAGATTGCTGCCAAGGGGGCAACGGAGACCATACTGGGTTTCGCCGGCCACATGCTGACTGCTGAGGGCGTTGTTTCTATTGACAGGGCGATAGTGGAGAAGAGCGCCGATGAGCTTGCCGCACGTGGCTACCGGGTGCTGGCAGTGGCAGAAGGCGATGTGGAAAAGTTCGCTAAAAAGCCGGTATATAAGGAAAAGGATCTGCCGTCGATGGTTTTTCTTGGCCTGGTCGCTTTTATTGATCCTGTGAGGCCAGAGGTGGCTGATGCTGTTCGAAAGAGCCGTGATGCCGGAATCAGGGTGCTGATGATAACCGGGGATCATCCTGCCACAGCAGCAGCGATAAGTAAGGAGCTGGAGATAATAAGTGACGACAGCCTTGTGGTTGCAGGCGCAGAGCTTGAGAAAGCATTTAAAGAAGGGGAAGAGGTATTCAGTGAGATGGTTTTGAATGCTCAGGTATTTGCAAGGGTAACCCCGGTACAGAAAAAGATGATCGTGGATGTGCTTAGGGAGAACGGCGAGTTCGTTGCTGTGACAGGTGACGGTGTGAACGATGCGCCTGCCATGCGCTCGGCAAATATTGGCGTTGCCATGGGCAGCGGCACCGATGTAGCCAGGGAGACCGGGTCGATGATCATCACCGATGACAACTTCTCATCAATAGTCACCGGTGTTGAGGAGGGAAGGTTTGCCTATGATAACGTGAGAAAGGTGATACTGCTGCTGATCTCCACAGGCGCGGCAGAGGTTATCCTCTTCCTGATGGCAATCATGGCGAACCTGCCCTTGCCATTGCTCGCTGTACAACTGCTCTGGCTTAATCTCGTCACCAACGGTATTCAGGATATCGCACTGGCATTTGAAGGTGGTGAGCCCGGTGCCATGAAAAGGAAGCCCAGGAAGACAAATGAGAAGATATTCAACCCGCTCATGATCCATCAGACAATGATTGCAGGAATCACTATGGGTGCAGTAGCATTTGGCGCGTGGTACTATATGATTGAAATTATGCTCCTCAGTGAAGAGGTAGCCAGAAACATGTTGCTTCTGCTGATGGTGTTTATGCAGAACTTCCATGTGTTCAACTGCCGCTCGGAACGTCTCTCTTTGTTCCGCGTACCGATAAGAAGAAATGTATATCTCGTTTTTGGGGTGTTGCTGGCAGCCGGCATTCATATTGCATCAATGCACATCCCGTTTATGCAGAACGTGCTGAGGGCTGAGCCTGTAGCCATAAACGAGATGCTGCGAATATTTCTACTCGCAGCACCTATGATAATTGTTATGGAAATCTATAAAGCTGTCAGAAACAGATGGTTCTCCGTGGAGGATCTTATCTGACGATCAGCTTGCTGTTGCTGACACCATTGCCGGTGTGCACTGTTACAATGTATAATCCTGCGGGAATGCTGCCAAGATCGATGGTAGCGCTGATGTTATCAGGATTATTGCTGTAAACAAGCTGTCCGAGCTGATTGAACAGTTCAATGGTTTTTATATTCTCCTCTCCTTTTACATTGACATAACCTGACGCCGGATTGGGGAAGAGTGAGATGCCTGTTTTTCCTGCAAACCTGTCGAGCCCGATAGTGCTGGTAACGTATCCGTATATTTTAAAAGGCAGTCCTTGCTGAGTGCCGGATCCGGTGTCCATAAAGTCTCCCCAGCCGGCACTGGTCTTTTGAATGGCATTGCCTGTTGTAGCTTGTCCATCAATTGTTATCGGGGGTGCCCATGGGCCTGATGTAGTAGAACCTTCACACTGAAAGTCGAGCCACCATGTGCCTGCAGGAAGGTAAAGCCCTGTTGGCACCAGGGTTGCCGCCATAATCGGACGGTTGGTTACTGCAGGAGTAGTTTCGGAATCTCTGTAGATGTGTGACCAGTAAGTATGTGTCATCCTGTTGGTCAGAGCATCTCCCCATACGATGTTGCTGCCTGCAATACTGGGCTTGTTGTCCCATACCTGAAGATTTGCACCTGTAAGAGTTGATGCCAGTGTGGAGCCTGTCTGATAGGCAAAAAAGACAATAGAATCAATGACCCAGGTTGAGTCAGGAATGATGAAGTCATCAGCAATCCTGTTGTCGACAGTGCTGGTGAGCTGGACACCGGCACCCAGGGTTGTCATGCCGAGGTTGCTCTGTAACCTGCTAGTGTCGGGCATACCGGCGGCACCGGGGATGTTCACCAGCGAGCCGTTGTCATAGAGCAGGCCGGATTTCGAACCGGTATGGTATGTCCAGGTAACCGGAGGCTTAACGTTTTGGGTGATCTCCTGCGTCGTTGGTGAGGAACCAGGGAGGTTCTCATGCGTTGTTGACTGTGCTGAGGCATTGAGTGTCATCAACGCTGCAAATATTGCTGTCAGCAAAAAGGTAAATTGTCTTTTCATAATATTTTGGTTTTTAAGGTTTGTTCAAAGGTATAGATATATATCTGAAACAATCAAACATTTTTCTGTTTTTTTTCAACTATTTTATTGATTGGCGGGAAAGGCAGCGGATTTCATTTTTTTAAGTAACTTCGCATCCTCAAAATCAGAAGTTAAAGATATGTCAGTTGAGGTAAAGGGAGTGAGCAAGTTTTACGGGGAGCAGAAGGCCCTGGATATGGTCTCCATGAAGCTGGAGAAGGGGGAGATAGGTGGTTTGCTTGGCCCGAACGGTGCCGGGAAGTCAACACTGATGAAGATCATCACCTGTTTCATTCCGGCGGATACAGGCACGGTGAACGTGGAGGGCTACAATATTCAGGAAGACCCATACGAGGTTCGCCGTAAGGTAGGGTATCTGCCTGAACACAATCCTTTGTACCATGAAATGTATGTTCACGAGTTTCTGCTGTTTGTTGCAGGGCTGCACAAGTTGCCGGGCAACAGGCGTAAGAGGGTGGCAGAGATGATTGAGCTCACCGGCCTTGAACTCGAACAGCATAAAAAAATCGGAGCACTCTCAAAAGGATTCCGTCAGCGTGTAGGCCTTGCACAGGCGATGATCCATGACCCTGAGGTGCTCATCCTTGATGAGCCCACCTCCGGGCTTGACCCGAACCAGATCGTAGAAATACGCAGCCTGATAAAGGCCCTTGGAGAAAAGAAGACAGTGCTCTTCTCCACTCACATCATGCAGGAAGTTGAAGCCCTATGCAGCAGGGTTGTAATCATAAACCACGGTAAAATTGTAGCCGACCAGCCGATAGAACAACTATCTGCCATAACCACCGGCGTCGATATATTTAATGTTGAATTTGATCATCCGGTAGAGCCGGTTCAACTTATGAAGATCAAGGGTGTCACCGGAGCCAGAGTGCTTTTTGGAAATACTTGCCAGGTTGAAGCAAAACCCGGTATAGATGTGCGTACCGAAATATTTCAGTTTGCCACGGAGAAGAAAATGAAGGTTCTGACTATTGGTAAAACCCAAAGGAGCCTCGAGGAGGTTTTTCAGCTCCTTACCCGAAATTAAACAGCAAAAAATAATTCCCAGTCAGACTTGCTGATTTTGTATTTATAATTTTCTTACTTTTGCCGCCGGTGGAAAGATTTGAATTGATTGCAACCACTGGAAAAAATGCTAAACCAATAGGTTTTTCCCTCCGTTGATCAATCTTTATTCTTTCCTGAAAAAAATCTATTAACCAAAAACATAGTAATAATGGCTTATCTGTTTACTTCCGAATCTGTATCCGAAGGGCATCCTGATAAAGTGGCTGATCAGATTTCTGATGCATTGCTTGATGAATTTTTGAGAAAGGACCCTGAATCCAAGGTAGCTTGTGAAACAATGGTGACCACAGGTCTCACAATATGTTGTGGTGAAGTCAGGACTCTAGGTTATGTTGGCGTTGATGAGGTTGTCCGCAGGACAATCGAGAGGATCGGTTACACAAAGGCCGAATACCGGTTTGATTCAAACTCATGCGGGGTTGTCTCATCCATACATGAGCAGTCACCTGATATCAACCAGGGCGTGGACCGTACAAATGCTGAAGAGCAGGGTGCAGGCGACCAGGGGATGATGTTCGGTTACGCTGTGAAGGAGATGCACAACTTCATGCCGATGCCGGTGGAGATTGCACATATGCTCGTGCAGGAACTTGCAGCAATCAGAAAAGAGGGAGAGGAGATGGCCTATCTTCGTCCGGATTCAAAATCACAGGTGACCGTTGAATTTGATGATAACGGCAAGCCTTTGAGAATAGAGACTATAGTAATATCTACCCAGCATGACAATTTTGCTTCTGATGAGGTCATGCATGAGACCATCACCAACGATGTCAGGAACATCCTCATCCCAAGGGTTCAGTCGCAGTTGCCGGAATACATTAACGGGATTTTCGGCAAGAACTACAGGCTGCTGGTCAACCCGACAGGTAAGTTTGTGATTGGTGGGCCACACGGTGATACCGGCCTTACCGGCCGCAAAATCATCGTTGACACCTATGGAGGTCGTGGTGCACATGGTGGCGGTGCCTTCTCAGGTAAAGACTCATCAAAGGTTGACCGTTCAGCAGCTTATGCCGCAAGGCATATAGCAAAAAACCTTGTTGCAGCAGGCGTTGCCGATGAGGTGCTGATACAGGTCGCTTATGCTATCGGTATTGCACACCCTGTAGGTGTCTATATCAATACATTCAACACCTCCAGGGCAAAGAAACTGGATGGCACGGTAATGAGTGATGGTGATATCGCAAAAGTGGTATCACAGATTTTTGATCTCAGGCCTTATGCTATTGTGAAAAGATTTGGACTCAAGAATCCGATATTCCTGGAAACAGCTGCTTACGGCCACTTCGGAAGAGACCCTTACAGAAAGGAGATTGAGGTGAATTATACGGATTCTGAAACCCTGACAAGGGTCATAGACGGCCGTGAACGCCACTTTAAATCTGTAGAGTTCTTCGCATGGGAGAAACTCGATATGGTTGAAGAGGTGAAAAGGTCGTTCAATCTACAGTAAGAGAGTAATCCTTCTCGGTTACCAGTATCCCCTGTTCATCCCAGAAGCGCCACAGGCCTGTCCTTATGCCCTTCCGGAATGTGCCTTCGTAGTGCTTTTGCCCTGATGGATAGTAAACAGTTTGCTTCCCCTCAAGTTGCCCATTACTGTACCGTGCAACAGACCATAACTGTTCGTTTTCATGCCAGCTGTTCCACTTCCCGTGCCGCTCCCCATCCTTGTAATAACCCACCAACCGCCTGACTCCGTTTTCATGGTACTCCTCAATCCTGATAATTTGCCTCTTGCCATCAGTATCCTTGTAATACTGAATGGTCTTTTCCGATCCGTCAGGCCAAACCTCGGTCACCTCAGAGCTCTCTGATCCACCACATGAAGAGATCAATAAGAATGACAGGAAAACTACCTGCTTCATTATGAAATTGCTTTTGCCCATTTGCTAAGAATTATCAGGATCTTTTATCTCTTCTTTTTTGTGACCTTGCGGTCCGGATATCTCGCGATGTACTCTTCGTTCATCATGTCGATAACCTGCCGGGTAATGTCCAGGTCAGAACCGGCAAAAAAGATATTTGTAAGTCCCTGCTGATACCCTACCACCATATCTACACCGAAAAAGCCTTTATGTCTTTCAATAAAGTTCCAGAGACTGTCGAAGTAAATAATATTGAGGTTCAGCTGCAGTTCATTGATCCTGCTTGCATAGCTGTCTTCAAGTCTTGACAGGTTATCGCCATCCTGTTCCAGCCTCTCCTTGATCTGGAGAGCGCCACTCTCCTTCAGCAAACCGCTCTGAACATCACGGTAATAGTTGAACACCTTCTTTTCGTACTCATTCTTTTTCGACATGAGGTCATGTTCCATCGACTTGAACCGCCGCTCGATACTGTCAAGGAAATGTATAGTCATCAGGTAGTTCTCCTGAACCGAATCAGCTCTCACAAATGCGATCCGTGTACCGGCAGGCATCTCGCCATGCGTTGTAACGTGCGCCTGAGGCTTTTTTTCAGAAGCACCGGGCGTTGAATAGCGGAATAATAAAAATGCTGCCCCCAGAATTGCAATCAGGCTGAAGAGTAATGAAAGCCTTGTCATCTGGGATATCTTCCTGGCATGCAGATAAAACCGGTCATCCTCACTGATGGGCGGCACTTCAGTGCTGAACTCATCCTTTATTTCACTCTGATTACTGTTAGCCTCTTCCGGCGTTTCATCAGAAGGCTGCACCTCGTCAGGGTTGATTTTGTTGTTGTCGTCTTGCATATCTGTTGTCGTTGATAAAAATGATCCTGGTATCTGATTAATAATGTCTGAGTTGAAATTGCCGGACAAAGATCATAAAAAAGAATGGGAAGGAAATTTTTAATTGCCCATTTCCGAGAGGAATTTAATTCTCATGAGCCTCACCTCCTCCTCGGTGAACTCATCTTCTCCAAGGATATTCAGGGCATCCTGCCATGAGTCTGTCTCAGCCTCTTCTCTGAAGTAAGCATATATCTCCTCCTGATGATAGGTGTCAACAACCTCGTTGATATAGTATGAGATGTCTATCCTTGTTCCGCTTGCGACAATATGTTCGATAGCAGTGAGCACATCATCGAACCCAATGTTTTTTGCGACGGCAATATCTTCCAGGGAGTGTTTTTTGTCGATGCTTCGGATGATGTCAACCTTCATTCCTGACTTGTTAACGACAGACTTCACGACCATGTCCATCGGACGGATGATCTCATTCTCTTCAACGTAGTTTTTAATGAGTTCGATGAAGGGTTTTCCATATTTCTGTGCTTTGCCTTCACCCACACCTGTGATGTTTTTCAGCTCATCGTGGTTTACGGGATACTGTATTGCCATATCCTCGAGAGAGGTATCCTGAAAGATTACGAAAGGAGGGAGGTCCTCTTTTTTGGATATTTTTTTCCGCAGGTCTTTGAGCATAGAGAAGAGGTTTGTGTCTGCTGAGCTTCCGCCTCTTTGTTCTGCCGGCGAGTAGAAATCCTCCTCATCTGCGTCCAGGTTTCCATAGTCATGGTCTTTGGCGAGCATTACAGAGTAAGGGTTCTGCATGAAGTCTTTCCCCTTTTCTGTAATCTTGAGGATGCCGTAGTTTTCAATATCCTTGACAAGGAGATGTTCAACAAGAGCCTGTCTTATCACGGCATTCCAGAAATATACATCCTCAAAGTCGCCGGCACCGAGGATGTCAAGGCTGTCGTAGCGGTGCGCTTTGATGACGGAGTCTACCTTGCCGGTCAGCAGCAGTGATATCTGCTTAGCTTTGAGGAGCTGTTTTGTCTCCTTGACGGCATCGAGGACGAGCAGGATGTGATCCATTGCCTCGATTTTAGGTTTTGGGTTGAGGCAGTTATCGCACGTGTTGCAATTTCCTTCGTGATACTCTTCCCCAAAGTAGTTAAGGAGTTGTATTCGGCGGCAGTGTGCGGATTCGGCATAAGATACCGTTTCCAGGAGAAGCTGGTTGGCGATCTCAAGTTCCGAGACGCTCTTTGCCTGCATTATCTTCTCCATCTTAAGCATATCATCATAGGTGTAGAAGGCGATGCAGTTTCCTTCTCCATCGTCCCGGCCTGCACGGCCGGTCTCCTGGTAGTATGCTTCCAGACTCTTGGGCATGTCATGGTGTATCACAAACCTCACATCGGGCTTGTCGATGCCCATCCCAAAAGCAATGGTTGCTACAATCACATCTATCTCTTCCATCAGGAACATGTCCTGGTTCCGGACTCTCACGCTCGTGTCCAGGCCGGCATGGTAGGGCAGCGCTTTGATGCCGTTCACCTGTAAAGTCTCCGCCAGCTCCTCAACCTTCTTCCTGCTTAGGCAATAGATAATACCGGATTTGCCGGGGTGCGACTTTATATATCTGATGATATCTTTGGCAACCTGCTTCGTCTTGGGCCTGATCTCGTAATAGAGGTTCGGGCGGTTGAAAGAGGTCTTGAAGACCGTGGCATCGAGCATGTTAAGATTCTTCTGAATGTCTTGCTGAACCTTTGGTGTAGCTGTTGCCGTAAGTGCAATTACAGGACGCTTTCCAACAGTGTCAATGATGGTGCGGATCCTGCGGTATTCAGGCCGGAAATCATGCCCCCACTCTGAAATACAGTGAGCCTCATCAATAGCATAAAAGGAAATATTGAGGGTTTTCAGGAAATCAACATTCTCATCCTTCGTCAATGACTCGGGAGCCACATAAAGTAGTTTCGTATGCCCTGACGTAAGGTCACTCCTTACCTTTGCAAGTTCAGTCTTTGTCAGGGATGAGTTCATAACGTGGGCAATGCCCAACTCATTCCCGAAATTCCTGATCGCATCAACCTGATTCTTCATCAGTGCAATTAACGGAGAGATTATAATTGCCGTGCCCGGATAAAGAAAGGCCGGTAACTGATAACACATTGATTTACCACCTCCTGTTGGCATGATCACAAATGTGTCCCTGCCCTCTAGAAGGTTCTTTATTACCGCCTCCTGGTTTCCCTTGAATTGATCAAATCCGAAAATCTTCTTCAACAATTCATGCAATGTATATTCCGCTGTCAATTCCATTCTGCATTAAAATTTCTTTCTTCATCCAAACAAGTAAAGTTAATAAAAAAACAGTTCATTCAATCGCTAAGATCAAAAAAATATTTTGTTAACAAGAGTTAAAAAATTCCCAACAGCAATTTTTCCGTCAGCCCCATTTTGGGAAAGGATTGCAAATTTAGTAAAAAGATTTATATAAGAGAGGGTTAGTTACTTAATTATTATGATAATTAAATCCTTTCCATGAGAACAACAGGGATGTTTTCAATGTTTACTCTGTCCTGTTTCATGGAATCTCTCTCCCTTATGGTAACGGTATTGTCTGTCAGAGTCTCGTGGTCAACTGTTATACAGTAAGGCGTTCCGATTGCATCCTGTCTCCGGTAGCGCCGGCCAATAGCATCTTTCTCGTCATACTGGCACATATGTTTGTGTTTCAACATATCCATGATCTCCCTGGCTTTTTCCGGCAAGCCATCTTTCTTCACCAGTGGCAATACTGCAACCTTAACCGGAGCGAGGCGCGGAAGTATTTTCAGTACTGTCCGTTCGCTGCCATCTTCAAGTGTCTCCTCCTGATATGCATTGCTGAGAACAGCAAGGAACATACGGTCAAGCCCTATTGAGGTTTCAACAACATAGGGGATATAGCTCTCATTGAGTTCAGGATCGAAGTACTGCATCTTTTTGCCCGAGAACTTTTGGTGGGCTGCCAGGTCGAAGTCTGTGCGGGAGTGTATCCCTTCGAGCTCCCTGAAGCCGAACGGGAACTCAAACTCGATGTCAGCAGCAGCATTAGCATAGTGCGCCAGTTTCTCATGTTCGTGAAAGCGGAATTTTGAAGCATCGATACCCAGAGACTGATGCCACTTCATGCGCTCCTCCTTCCAGTAGCTGTACCATTCCATTTCTGTACCCGGTCTTACAAAATATTGCATCTCCATCTGCTCAAACTCACGCATCCTGAAGATGAACTGCCTTGCCACAATCTCATTCCTGAAGGCCTTGCCCACCTGAGCAATGCCAAAAGGAACTTTCATCCTGCTCGTCTTAAGAACGTTCAGGAAGTTCACAAAGATACCCTGGGCAGTCTCCGGCCGCAGATAGATAACTCCAGAATCATCATTGTTGGCTACAGATCCTGTCTTTGTCGAGAACATAAGGTTGAACTGCCTCACCTCAGTCCAGTTTCTGCTGCCCGAAACCGGACAAACGATCTCCAGCTCCTCAATAAGACTCTTAACGTCTGCCAGGTCTTCCTTCCCCAGTGAACTGTTCATGCGATGTGTTACAGACTCAATCTGATTGCGGTAATCAACAACTCTCTGATTGGTCTTTAGAAACATCTCCCTGTTGAAGTCGGCACCAAACCGCTTCTCCGCCTTCTGAACCTCCTTTTCGATCTTCAACTCAATCTTTGCAATATGGTCTTCAATGAGCATATCCGCCCTGTAACGCTTCTTGCTGTCCTTGTTGTCAATCAGCGGGTCGTTGAAAGCGTCAACATGCCCGGAAGCCTTCCAGACAGTGGAATGCATGAAGATTGCACTGTCAATACCAACGATGTTTTCATGAAACTTCACCATGGAGTTCCACCAGTAGTCCCTGATGTTGTTCTTAAGCTCCACACCATACTGGCCGTAGTCATATACAGCACTCAGTCCATCATAAATCTCACTCGACGGAAAGACATAACCATACTCCCTTGCGTGAGCCACTACCTTCTTAAAGAGATCTTCTTTTGTAATCATGGCTGCAAAAGTAAGGAAAATGATGATTGTTTGTTTTGTTTTGATAATCACGAAGTGTGTACTTTTGCAGCATGAAAGTTTTGGATAATGTTCTTGTTCCTGAAGAGTTGCAGAGTGTATGTTTTGCCTGTGATGTAACAAAATGTCATGGCAGTTGCTGTGTTGAGGGCGATGCAGGAGCCCCGCTTACTGAGGAGGAGATAAGCCTGCTGGAGGATTATCTTGACAGGATACTGCCTTTCATGGAAAAGGCCGGGCAGGATGTGGTGAAGCGTTCCGGGGTCTTCGACTGGGATATGGACGGTAACTATGTTACTCCGCTTGTCAATAACCGTGAGTGTGCCTTTGCATATTTCAATGACGGGATAGCACTCTGTGCCATAGAAAAGGCATGGGAGGCAGGTGAGGTGCCTTTGCAAAAACCCGAATCGTGCCACCTTTATCCGTTACGGCTCACTACAATGAAAAATGGGATGATCAAAATGGTGTACCATCGCTGGCCCATCTGTGAGCCGGCACTTCAAAACGGCAATGAGCAGGGGATCGAGCTTGGCTCCTTCCTGAAAGATGCCCTGATACGCAAGTTCGGTGAAGAGTGGTTTGCAAGGCAAAAGTGAAGGCATAAGCCATACTTTTTACTTTTTACTTTTGCCTTTTGCCTTTTGCTTTCATAACGGCATTTCCGGCGTTGATGACCCCGCCTGACCGGCACAGGTCTCTCATCCTTGTCTTCTTTGTGGTTCCGGGGATATAGACTTTCTTTTTTCCGTAGGGTGTTACAGTGCTGTTGAGTATCTCAATAACTTCTGCCGGAGTAAGTTCGGGGAAGTAGGAGAAGATAATGGCTGCGACGCCGGTGGCTACCGGTGCGGCTAGGCTGGTTCCTGATGATGGACCGTAGCCATTGCCGGGTTTCAGGGTCATTACATTTTCCCCGGGAGCGAGCAGGTCGACGCTGTTCCTGCCATAGTTGGAGAAGGAGGCCACGAGGTGCTTGTTGGAGTGCTTTGTGCTTGCTCCCACCTCCAGCCAGTTTGAAGCCCTGGTGCCATCAGAATAGAATGGTGAAGGGAAGTTGCCTCTGGTATCATTGCAGGATGCGCTGTTGCCTGCAGCATGAACGATGAGAACTCCATTTGCCTCAGCATACCTGACAGCCTCATCAACCATCCACTTCTCCGGTGAAAACTCCTTGCCGAAGCTGCAGTTGATGATCTTTGCCCCCTGATTTACAGCGTACCTAATCCCCAGGGCAACATCCTTGTCGCGCTCGTCACCACCCGGCACAATCCTCACTACCATAATTTCAACATTGTCAGCTATGCCGTCGATACCGTAACCATTATTGCGTATAGCGCCCACCACACCGGCAACAGATGTCCCGTGCCCCGGCGTGCCTCCGTGCAGATCGTTGTTGCCATAGATGGTGTCAAGGATATCATATGGGTCATCACCTGTAATATGGCGAGGATCGTTCTCAAGGTTAAGCTTGGTGTCAAGAACCGACTGCTCATGCCTGATCCACCCTTCGATAATCTCCTCAGAAAGCTCATGCATCCGCATGTCAATATATAAGCTTTTGGCGCCCTGGATATGGATCTGGTTCGACTTTATGGCATTAACTTCCGCAGGAGTGAAATCATCTCTAACAAAATAGTCCTGAAGGATCCTGTTGACAGTCCTGTATGCCTCTAGATATACATTGTACTGTCTGATCCGGTTGTTGTTTTTGTTCACATCATTAAGATAAGACTCCTTTGCCATGAGGTAGGTTTCATACTCATCCCTCTTCTCCTCCGGCACTGCGGATGATTTTATCTCGCTGTAAACCGGGTGGAACATTCTGTAGAGCCTTGTCTTTTCAAGCGTTTCACCGGTTATGTTATCACCGTCGGGGTTTCCGAGGTAGTTCCAGCCGTGGATGTCATCAACGAGCCCGTTGCCGTCGTCATCGATGCCGTTCCGGGGTATCTCTGCAGGGTTTCTCCAAAGGTTGGCACGGATGTCGGCATGGGCAGTATCCAGGCCTGAGTCGAGAATGGCGACGATCACCTTCTGCCCCTGGCGCCCTGCCAGAAGCTCATAAGCCTTGTCGAGGTTGATACCGGGGATCTTATCCTTCGTAGGATCAGAAAAGTACCACTGCTCACCGGTGTAGTCTTTGTGGTTGCCATCCGACTGGGAGGAGACACTTAAACATAATGAATGAAGAATTGCTGAAAGGAGGAAAGAGATTCTGTTCATTTTACCTGATATTAATGAAAGGGATAAAAATAGAGTAGTTTTTTGAGAGAGTCTTCAAAAAAAAAGATAGTGGACGGAAATTTTGAGGCAAAGGTGCTATCTTTGCAGCCGGTTATCAGGCTCAGTAGTTCAGCTGGATAGAACGTCAGATTCCGGTTCTGAAGGTCGGGGGTTCGAATCCTCCCTGAGTCACGAGACACTCAGCATTTGTTCAGACCTGTCACTCAGGGAGGATCACGAACACCAAATAATTAAAATAATTGCGTGAGCTAATCCTCCCTGAGTCACGGACCTCACCCCCTACCCCCTCTCCTCAATAACTATTCATACTCGTCCACATCAGACCTTATACGTAATTGAACCTACTGTGTAACTAAATATAAATGTTGATTTTACATTTTTTTATGAAGGCCATAAAAGTCCTGGGTTATCTGTCAAGCTCAGATCACAATTTTATCGACTATTTTTGATTAATCATCGTGTTGCGATATTATGCAAAGCCAGCTCCGTAGGAGCGTAATCTTTGAACCAGCCAATCAATGGTTGAAATGGCAAACCGAACATATAAATATCTATATAAATAAATATGAAATACAATATTGTGTATCTTTGCGCCCGGAATTTGTTTAACCTAAATACTTTGTAAAATGATTAAAGGATTATTGTTTATTTTAATCGGATTGGTTGCCGGTGCCGGCATTACCATGTTAGTTGTTTATAAGTCTGCGCCGGGTATGATGATGAAGGAGGGAGAGAGCAGGTTTAATTTTGATGAGTCGGTGATGGTTTTTGAGGAGACAGCTTTGGGCATGGGCTGGTCGATACCTGCTGTACACGATTTGCAGGCAACGATGGCGAAGTTTGGCCATGATGTGCGTCGTGTCAAGGTTTTTGAACTGTGTCACCCTGACCATGCCATTAAGATCCTGGAGCAGGATCAGGAACGAATTGTCTCTTCGATGATGCCGTGCCGTGTTTCGATCTATGAGAAGTCTGACGGCAAGACCTATGTTTCGTGGATGAATACTGCCATGATGGGCAGGATGATGGGCGGCATCGTTGCAGAAGTTATGGGCGTAGCCTCAGCGGAGAGCCTTGAGATGATCAACACAATAACAATAAAAAAGTGACAGCATCCTGAAAATACTGTCACCTACGCCTCTCGCCTCTCGCCTCTCAGTTACATTTCAGGGTTTTGATCATTGGCTCAGCTCGTAGCGCTGTGCGGCCGAAGTTGGCCTTCTTGTAAGCCTCACATGCTCTGGTGTTGTCCTTCTTACCGTAATATGCTGTTCCGATCTCGAAGTTGTACTTGGCCACATTCTCCCTGTTGTTGGGATCCAGTTCAATAGCCTTTTCTGCTGCTGCAATAGCTTCGTCCCATCTCTGCTCTGAATTGTAGCCAACAGCGTAGTAGAACCAGAGGTCACCGGTTTGCCCGTAGATTGCGGCAGTGTCGAGATATTTCAGGCCATCTGCTGTGTTTCTGGCATTGATCAACCTGGCGCCTGTGTTCATATAGTGGGTCATCAGGCCTTCGGCAGCGCTCCTGGCATTCCTGTCATTGTCTCCGCCAATCTCAACAGCAGCCTGGAAGTAGCTGATCATCGCGTCTGTGTTCTCCAGGCGGCGATAGCTATATCCCATCAGTAAAAGTGTTGTGGTGTTAAGTGAGTCATATAACAGCGACTGTTCAAGATCTTTAACAGCTCCTTCGAAATCGCGTGCCCTGAACTTGTCGTTCCCGTTCTTCAGAAACAACTGCGCCAATACTCCCTGGGTCAGGTTATATGTTTCAATGTCGTTGTACTTCTCTGAAACTTTCATGGTTGTCTTGTAGGCCTCTATGGACTCTTCGATCTGGTCATTGTCAAACAGCGATTTTGCATGTGCATAATAGAGACTTGGAATGACGCCAACCACCTGTTGCTTAAGTTCATCCCCCTCTTCACCGAGTTTGTCACACATTGCAATTGTGGCTTCAAGCTTTTCTATTGCTGCTTTGTTGTTGCCCTGATTGATGAACTCTCTTCCCTGATTGAAGAGTTCTGCAGCTTCTTCAATCGATTGTGCATGGATGCTGCTGCCTGCTGCAATTATTAAGGCGAGCATGAGCGTTTTGATCCGGCTGGATAGTCTGGTTTTCATAATGATAATGTTTTGTTAGCAAGTATTTGATTTATATAGATTTAAGATTTACTCAAAGAATGTGCCAGTGAATTAACGAATTTTTAATTACTCTGTTGCTCTTGATATCCAATTTTCTACATCCTCCTTTGAGGGAGGTGAAGTGTCGAGTTTCAACTTTTTCCTGAGCCCGCAGAGGTCGTTGAAGAGCTTATTGGGGTTTGCTGTCGCAAGGTTTTCAAGAGAAACTATTCCTGCTTTTTTCAAAGGTTCTATCCATATATCAGGGATATTCAGATTTCTGAACTCCTGATCTGCTGTTGCCGCCGCTTTCTTTTCGGGCCTCATCTGCGGGAAGAAGAGTACATCCTGGATACTGTGAGAGTTGGTCATGATCATAGCAAGCCTGTCGATTCCGATACCTAGCCCTGCAGTAGGGGGCATGCCATACTCAAGAGCTCTGAGGAAATCTTCATCAAGTACCATCGCTTCATCGTCGCCCCGTTTACCCAGCTCCATCTGCGCTTCAAATCTTTCTCTCTGGTCTATAGGGTCATTGAGCTCGCTGAACGCATTGCAGATCTCCTTGCCATTCACTATCGCCTCAAATCGCTCAACAAGCCCCTCTTTCGTCCGGTGCTTCTTCGCCAGAGGCGACATCTCAACCGGATAGTCGGTAATGAATGTTGGCTGGATGAGATTCCCCTCACAACACTCCCCAAAGATCTCGTCGATAAGTTTGCCCTTACCCATTGATGGGTCGGTCTCAATATTAAGCCCGTTGGCCGTTCTGCGCAGCTCATCCTCATCCATCTCCGAAATGTCGATGCCCGTGAAATGATGAATTGCTTCAAACATCGTAAACCTCTTCCATGGCCTTTTGAAGTCGATCAGGTTCCCGCCAACCTGCACCCTGGTAGTTCCGTTGACAGCTACAGCTATCACCTCTACCATCTCTTCAACAAGGTCCATCATCCACTCATAATCCTTATATGCCACATAGAGTTCCATCTGGGTGAATTCAGGGTTGTGGAACCTGTCCATTCCTTCGTTCCGGAAATCTTTGGCAAACTCAAAAACTCCGTCGAAGCCGCCGGCAATGATCCTTTTAAGGTAGAGCTCGTTGGCAATCCTGAGATACAATGTGACATTCAAGGCATTGTGATGGGTTTTGAAAGGCCTTGCTGCTGCACCGCCATAAAGGGGTTGCAGTATGGGTGTCTCTACTTCAAGATAACCTTTTGAGGTCAGGAAGTTGCGCATGGCATTTATCATCTGTGACCTCTTCACGAATACCTCCTTCACCTGCGGGTTCACAATCATGTCGAGGTAACGCTGACGATAGCGCTGTTCAGGGTCAGTGAACGCATCCCACAATTTGCCCTCTTTCTCTTTAACAACCGGCAAAGGCTTGAGCGACTTGCAAAGCAGCACAAGCTCAGTGGCATGGATCGTGATCTCGCCCATCTTTGTGATGAAGACGTAACCTCTGACACCAATGATATCTCCGATATCCATGTGGCGCTTGAAGATGTCATTGTAAAGAGACTTATCATCTCCGGGGCAAATGTCGTCGCGTTTCAGATATACCTGTATCCTTCCCGTCGAATCCTGAATCTCTGCAAATGAAGCAGCACCCATAATCCTGCGGCTCATGATACGACCTGCAATACTGATGTCACGGAAGAGGGTGTCATCTTCCGGGAAACGTTTGTGAATCTCCTCTGCTGTTACATTTACGGGGAATGGTTCTGAAGGGTAGGGATCAACACCCATCTTTCTCAGCTCTGCAAGCGACTCCCTGCGTATGACCTCCTGTTCACTCAATGATGTTTGCATACAAATATTATAATGGTATAAATGAGCAACATGTGCTCCTCAGGCACTTTTTCAAGGATGCAAAGATACTATTTTTTGCGGAAAGGAAATGCATAAGGATAATCAGATCAAACAAATACTTCAATGATTTCTGTCGGGGCAGCAGGTACTATATCTATTTTTTCAGTATATGCAGGCAGAAGAATCACTTCGCCTTTATGATACGGTACCAGGATGTTCTCGCTTAAAAGAGTTCCTTCGCCTTCAGTAAACATCAGTATCACAAAGGAGTCGAGCATTGTATAGTCGTTGTTCATCGGCTCGTGGCAAACGATGAGGTTGGCGGTGAAGTGCTCTTCGGAGAGGAGTGGGTTTGAGGTGTTGATGTTAGCTGTGTACTCTGTTTTTGCATTTTCAATTATTGAGAAGTCGAGAGCTTCTATTGCCTGTGAGAGATGTGTCTCACGGAGTTTGCCGGACTCATCGGTTCTGTTCCAGTCGTAGAGGCGATATGTGGTATCAGATGTCTGCTGGATTTCAGCCAGCAGGGTCCCCGGCCCGATGGCATGTATTCTTCCTGCAGGTGTGTAAAAGAGGTCACCTTTGCTGACCTTTTCATAATGGAGGATGTCAGGAAGAAGTCCGTTTTCTGTAAGGAATACGAGGGTGTTTCTTTCTGCCTCCTTTTCGAAGCCGCTTATCAGTTGAGCGTCCGGAGCAGCATCGAGGATATACCACATTTCGCTTTTGCCTGTTGTCCCGTATCTTTCCATAGCAAGGTCGTCGTCAGGGTGAACCTGTACAGAGAGCCATTCGTTGGCATCGAGGATTTTTATAAGCAGTGGGAACTGGTCAGGGCTCTTTTTGTAAACCTTTTCTCCGACAAGCTCTTCCATAAATATCTCATAAACTTCTGCCAGGCTGTTTCCTTTCAGCGGGCCATTGTCAACGACAGACTCGCTGCCCGGCACTGCTGAGAGGAGCCATGCTTCACCACAAAGGCCTTCCGGTACTCCGGTATAACCGAAGTCATCCCTGATGCGGGAACCTCCCCATGGCTTTTCACGAAACAGAGGCTTGAACTTCAGAGGGTAAAGGTTTAGTCGTGTCTCTTTTTTCATCATTTGGCGATGCTTGGTTGATTTTTACCGGGTAAAGATAGGCAAAAACGAGCATGCTCCGCGGGAGTGATTCTTGTTGCCTGTTAAAACAGTAAAGTTGCTACCTTTGTCCGGTAATGAAAAGTGAAACTAAAGGTTTAATAAAATCTGTCGGGGTCTTTTGCGGGTCATCGGCAGGAGGCAGGGATTTGTATGCTCAGGCGGCTGCAACACTTGGTGAGCTGCTTGTCAGACAGAGCATCACCATGATTTATGGTGGTGGCAATATAGGCCTCATGGGGGTAATTGCTGACACTATGCTTGCCGGTGGAGGAAAAGTAACAGGCGTTATTCCTGAGCAATTGACGGACAAGGAACTTGCGCACAAGGGAGTAGAAGATATGCGTATTGTTGAAGGGATGAATGCCAGGAAAGGGCTGATATATGAGCTTTCGGATGCCTTTATTGCGATGCCGGGAGGTTATGGAACCATGGATGAGATATTTGAGATGCTCACACAGTTTCAGCTTGGCATATCTGAGAAGCCTTGCGGCTTACTGAATGTTGATGGTTTTTATGATCCATTGGTTCAGCAGCTTGACCTTTTCCAGCGCGAGCGGTTTCTGCGTAAGGAGCATCGCGACCACCTGCTTGTGAGCAACACTCCGGAGGAGCTCGTGGGAATGTTACAGGCTGCCATGATGGCGGAGCGCGAGGGGCAGCAATGGATCGATGAGTTGAAAATCAATAACAGGTATTGATATGAAGGTGATAGGGATTACAGGGACAATAGGCGCAGGGAAGGGCACAGTTGTCGGTTATCTGATGAAGGTGAAGGGTTTTGCACATTACTCTGTAAGGGGTTATCTGATACAGGAGATTGTAAAGAGAGGTATGGAGGTGAATCGTGACAGCATGGTGATTGTTGCAAATGCCTTACGGAAAGAGCACAACCCTGCATTCATCATCGAAGAGCTTTACAGGGAGGCAGTCGAAGCGGGTATAGACTGTGTTATCGAGAGCCTGCGCACAACCGGCGAGGTTGAAGCCCTGCGGAGAGTTGATGGATTTCTGCTTCTTGCTATTGACGCAGACCAGAAGCTAAGGTTTGAACGCATTAGCAGAAGGGCCTCTGAAACTGACATGATCAACTTTGAAACATTCGTAGAGAATGAGAACCGGGAGATGAACTCACAGGACCCCAACAAGCAGAACCTTCGCAAATGCATAGAGATGGCAGATTTTGTCATACATAACGAAGGTACTGTTGAGGAGCTTTACCGTAAACTTGAGGAGTTACTTTAACCAAATTTTTCAAAAAGAGATGACTAATCAAAACAACAACATCAGGCCGAGCTGGGACGAATACTTCATGGAGATTGCAAGAACAGTTGCAAAGCGTGCAACATGTGACAGGGGTATGAGCGGCTGTGTGATTGCCCGTGACAGGCAGCTTCTGGTTTCAGGTTATGTTGGCTCACCGGTAGGGTTACCCCATTGTGATGACGTTGGCCATCAGTTCAAGAAGGTTACCCATGAGGATGGATCAGTGACGCAGCACTGTGTCAGAACTGTGCATGCCGAGCAGAATGCCATCTGCCAGGCAGCAAAACTTGGCATTGCTCTTAACGGTGCTTCCCTCTATTGCCGGATGACACCCTGCAGGACTTGCGCCATGTTGATAATCAACTGCGGAATAAAACGCGTGGTTTGTGAATATCGCTACCATTCGGGTAAGGAATCAGAAGAGATGTTCGCAGAAGCAGGTATTGATCTTATCTATGTTAATGATGATGTGCTGAAGTATCAGGGTCAGAAGGGATAATCAGATCAAATCCCATTCTCTGCATTTATATATCAGATAATTAGCCAATTATAAATATTAGCCTGAAATTATTGAGATTTTTAAAAATTTCCTCCAATAATTCCGTACCTTCGCATACATCTAAACACCTCAACATCTAAACACCTCAACATCTAAACACCTCAACACCTCAACCTTCTAAACCTTCTCAAAAAAATCAACCAAACAAAATAGCCATGAAACACCTTTTACCTTTTGCTTTAATGATTCTTTGCTCCCTGGGGATAAGCGCCCAGACTCAGTTTCAGAGAACTGCAGGAACCACGTCCAATGACAGGAACTATCATTTGGCTGCAATGCCCGGCGGAAGTCTCTATGCAACAGGTTATACCGAATCTGTTGTCGGGAATCTCACCGATGCCTTCCTTGTAAAATACAACAGGTTTGGACAGGTGGAGTGGGCAAAAACTTACGGTGAGACCGGCAATGAGACCAGCTGGGATGTTATCGTGACACAGAATCTGGAGATCATCGGAGTGGGTTACAGTTCTGACATTTCCTTATATAATGCCGGGGTGATAACACGGACCGACAGTTCAGGCAATGTGATCTGGTGCAGGGGGGTAGGCAGCATGTCGGGTGACGTGAATTTTTACCGGGTGATAGAGACCTCAACCGGGCATATTATTGCGACGGGTCTCATGCGGATCAACAATATTGAGAATATTCTGTATTGCAAGTTCACCGCCACTGGTGACCTGTTGTGGAGCAGGATTGTCGCCACCCCGCAGGATGATGAGATCATGGGGCTTATTGAGACAGCCCAGGGAGACTATCTGTTTGCCGGATTGACGAACGACGCTCTCGGCAATGGTGGGAGTGAGTTTGCAGTGGTGAAGACCGATACGGCAGGAAACGTAATCTGGAAAAAGCGTTACGGTGGCACCGGAAGTGACCGCCTGAACGCTGTTGTTGAGCATGACAATGAGTATTACTTTCTTGGCTGGTCAAACGCCGGTGGAATAGGAAATAACGATGCTGTTGTGATGAAGACCGATACGGCAGGAAATATCATTTGGATCAACGGTTACGGTACAGTTCAGGCGGAACGTGTGTTCAACATACTCTACGACCCCAGTCAGGATGCACTTATTGTGGGAGGTTACACCGATTACTCCGATTCTGTAACAAATAACAGGAACACCTTACTGATGAGCCTGGACCTGAATGGCCAGATGAACTGGGCAAAGAGCTATGGCAGTACATCTACTGACGGCCACTGGCCAACAGGCCTGGCGATGCAGGAGCATGATAAGGGTTATTATGTGCTCGGAAGCACAAACACGTTTGGCCCCGGCAGCATGAGTCTCTACCTTACAAAAACCGATGAGTACGGGAACAGTGCATGTAACCAGAAGAATCCCAATTTCAGCCAGCAACCAATTACCGGATGGAACGGGGCAGCCTTCGGAACAGACTCAACTGTAATTCTCATTTCTTCAAATATCACCATAACAGGAATGCCCTGGACATTGACGGAATCAACCCAATGTTGTGAACTCTACAACAACCCGGGACCTGACCAATACGTATGCGACGGTTCAACAGTTGATATCGGACAGGCAGATATTCCGGGATATAACTATGAATGGACATTCGGTGGCAACCCGGCTGGATCAACGGCGCATATCACTGTCCCTTCAGCAAATGCGGGCACATATCTGCTCACAGTGTCAGCTCCGGGGACAGGTTGCACCGGCTCTACGGAGCCGGTAGTCGTTACATGGGCTCCCTCGCCACCTAAACCACAAATAACCACTGATTCGGTAAATCTAAATATGTTGCTTGTAAACTCAACCGACACAATTCAGTGGTTTCTGAATGGATTGCAAATCCCGTTTGCCAACCTGCCGAATTTTCTTGCTATGCAGGATGGATATTACACAGTACAGGTAACCAATCAATATGGATGTTCAAGTATGTCTGACTCAATCTGGCATACCGTTGTTTCTGTTGAGAATATTGAGGCAGTTTCCGGCATTTTCATAAGTGTATTCCCGAATCCTGCAAAAGATAAAGTCACTTTACAGATCGGTAATATCTCACAGAACGCAATGGTAGTTCTCCTGGACATGGGAGGCAGAATTGTGTATTCAAGGGAGATTATCGCTGCTGGTAATAGTTACTTAGAGGAGTTGAATCTTGGCCATTTGGCACCAGGGCACTATCGGTTATTTGTATCATCTGACAGATACACTTCGCAGCACCCAATAGTAATAGTGCGTTGATGATCAGAGTCTGATCAGCTTGTTCAACACTTTGCGTCCCTTGCTCTTCAACCCTGTTGAGAACCTGTCCATATGGTTCTCAATGGTTGATGCAAGTTCACCACGGATTTCTGGTATCTCAATGCTGATTGTGAGCAGGACATCCATGGAGTAGACTCTGACAGCGATAGATTCGCCGGAGTCATTCAGCCAGTTGAAACAGAGGTCGAGGATTTCTCCATAGAGGGTTTCCGGTAGTGTTACCAGCGTAAGTACCTTGGCGAGGTTCCGTTTCTCGCCGTCATGCTTCATTGAGGGGGCGAGTATGATCATTTCACGGAGATGCTCCTCCCTGATAAGATGTGGCATCCTCAGGGCAGCGTGGCTGATAACCCAGGCAGCCCTTCTGGAGACAGGCCCGTCAAGGGCCAGGTAAAGAGACCAGAACAGGTCAAACAGTTCGGGCTTCTGTTGGATCATGCCCACAAGCGAGTCGGTGTATGATCTTGAGTTGTTTGCCAGGAGCAGGCTCCTGGCTTCACTGATGTCGTGGTCAATCATTGAATATCATCACTTTTATTGTGCCATCAGGATAGAGCACACCCCTGTACATCCCTCCGGTGTTGAAATCCATCGTATAGTTACCATCTTTGTCAATGGCGATCAGTCCACCCGTGCCGCCCTGGCTTTTAAGTTTCTGATGAAGGATGTCATGGGCTGCCTCCTTCACACTCCTCCCCAGGTATTTCATCTGAGCTGCCATGTCGTAGGCCACAGCATTCCTGATAAAGTATTCGCCATGGCCGGTGCATGAAACGGCGCAGGAGTTGTTGTCGGCGAAGGTTCCGGCACCGATCAACGGGGAGTCGCCGATACGTCCATATCTTTTCAGCGTCATGCCTCCGGTAGAAGTAGCAGCAGCAAGGTTGCCATCTTTGTCAAGGGCTACAGCTCCAACAGTGCCACTCTTATCAAACCTCTCCTTTGCCCTCAGGTACCCCTGATGCCGTTCTTCAGTGAAGAACCATGACGGGTCAACAATATCGAGGTTCTGCTCTGTGGCGAACAGTTCTGCACCCCTTCCGGAGAGCATAACATGAGGGCTCTCTTCCATCACCGCACGGGCTGCCGTTACCGGGTTTTTAACAGTGGTAACGCCTGCCACAGCACCTGCCTTTCCTGTGGCGCCGTCCATGATCGAGGCATCAAGCTCATTGCCGCCATCCCAGGTAAAAACCGCACCCCGCCCCGCATTGAACAAAGGGCAGTCCTCAAGGTACCTTACAACGGATTCCACTGCATCAAGAGAGGTGCCCCCGCCGTCAAGAATGCGATGCCCGATGATCAGTGCCGCACGCAACTCATCATAGTATCTCTGAGCTACAGTATCATGAAGGTTTTCTCTGGTGATATCTCCAGCACCGCCATGAATGACCAGCAGGTACTCAGGCTGAGCAGATCCGGAATCTACATACTCATGAGAGTGCCGCCTTATTGTCGTCATGAAGAGAACCACTGCTCCAAGCGCAATAATCATCAATATTAACCGGTAGTTTCTTTTCATTTTCTTATCTCTGAATTAATGTGTCGTGTATTATCTCTCCGGATGAAAATAGTTGAATATCAGATTTGCTTTCGATTTTCCGATTGTCTGTGCCAACTCATCCTCGGGTAATTCCTTTATCTTGTTGACCGATCTGTACTTTGTAAGAAGCTTCTGTGCAATCGCGGAACCAATGCCTTTTATTTCTGTAAGCTCGGTTTTGGTGATGTTCTTTTCACGTTTGCCCCGGTGATGGGTGATTCCAAACCTGTGTGCTTCATTCCTTGCGTGCTGAATCACTTTCAGAGTTTCAGATCTTTTGTCGATGTGCAGGGGCAGGGGGTCATCCGGGTAGTAGATCTCTTCCAGCTTCTTTGCAATTCCTATGATGGCAATTTCCCCTCTCAAACCGAGCTTCTCGAGGCTTTTCATTGCACTGCTGAGCTGTCCCTTGCCGCCATCAACAATGATCAGTTGTGGGAGAGGCTTCTCCTCTGCCAACAGTTTTGAGTATCTCCGATGGAGCACCTCTGCCATTGAGGCAAAATCATCCGGCCCCTCCACAGTTTTAATATTGAAGTGCCTGTATTCGCTTTTGAAAGGCTTGCCGTTGCGGAAGACAACCATTGCTGCCACAGGATCTGTGCCCTGAAGGTTGGAGTTATCGAAGCACTCAATATGAACAGGGTCCGCTGAGAGGCGCAGGTCGGTTCGCATGGTCTGCATGATACGCTTTGTATGCCTCTCAGGGTCAACAAGATCCTGTTTCTTTTTCTTTTCCAGGATGAAATACTTCAGGTTCTGCTGCGAAAGTTCGAGCAGCTTCAGCTTGTCGCCCCTCTGTGGAACAGTGACCTGTGGTGCCGGGGCAGGAAGCTCAATCAAAAAAGGAAGGATTATTTCAGGTGCTTCGCTGCCGAATCGCATTCTGATATCATTTACGGCATAAAGCAACACCCCCTCCCGCTTCTCATCCAGAGTGTTCCTTATCTCAACATTGTGCGACTGCACAATGGCTCCGTCAATAACCCGGATATAGTTGATGCTCGCAGTGGACCCTTCATCAACATAAGAGAAAACATCCACATCACGGATTTTGGGATTTACAACCATTGACTTGCTCTGGAACTTCTCCAGCATGACCAGCCGCTCCTTGACCTGCTGTGCCTTTTCAAACTCCATTCTGCCCGCATAATCACCCATAAGAGCTTTCAGGGTTTTTATAACAAGAGCAATGTTACCTTTCAAAATATGCCGGATTTCAGCAACAGACAGGAGATAATCCTCTTCTGTCTGCAATCCTTCACAAGGCCCTTTACAGTTCCTGATATGATACTGAAGGCATACACTGAACTTTCCTGCATTGATGTTTGACAGGGAAAGATTGAACTTGCAGGTGCGTAGCTGATAGAGTTCCCGTATCAGGCTGAGCAGGTTATTCATAAGCCTCACGGAAGCATAGGGGCCGAAATACTCGGATCCGTCATGTACAAGGTTACGGGTGGGAAACACCCTGGGGAACGGTTCATTTTTTATGCAGAGCCAGGGGAAGGTTTTGTCGTCTTTAAGCTGGATGTTGTACCTGGGCTGATGCTGCTTGATGAGGTTGTTCTCCAGGAGCAGGGCATCGAGTTCGGTTTCAACAACAATATGTTCAATGGAGGAGATCTTTTTTATCAGGACAGCTATTTTGCCACTTTGAGACCTCTCTTTTGAAAAGTAGGATGCAACTCTTTTCCTGAGGCTCTTTGCTTTTCCGATATAGATTATCCTGTTTTCAGTGTCATAAAACTGATACACTCCTGGCTTGTCGGGCAGGGATTTGATGGTTGTCAACAGATGGTTATGGTCCTTGAATGATCTGACCAAGGTGTTGTGCTATTTGATTTTGGTTCTTTTGATGATGAGGCCGATTTCCATCACACCGGGCAGGAACATATTGTTACCTGTCAGGTTCTGAAGTTCAAAGGTGTACTTACCGGTCTCATTGAATGTATATCCTTCAAAAAATGTGTAGTCGAAGTCCCAGATATCACCCATTCCTTTGCCTTTCCAGTTTCCTTCAGGATCCTTCAGGTATATCTTTCGTTCCGAATAACTTGCCTGACCTTCAGGGCTGTAAATGTTGAAGCCTATCTCTATGAACTGATGCGGGTAGAAGGATGCATGCCTGATCGGAATAATGATGTCATATTTCCTGGAGTTGTCTTCTATATCAACTTCAAAAACCACATCATGATTCATTCTTTTCCAGGTGTTCTTTTCAAACTTATGGTACTTTTTAAAGACCTGGTCGCTGCCACATGAGGCCACAGTCATTGCAACAAGAAAAAAAGCCAGACTTTTGAATAATTGGTTCATTTCACACTTAAGCATTAAAATTCGAGCGTGAAATTACAAAAAAACCTGAGATTATCTATTTGAGAATAGTTACAATACCTCTGTGGAGTTTTTTGCCTCTTGAGGCTTTTTGTCCGAAGCCCTCATATTCAACGGTGTAAAAATAAGTACCTTCGGGGCAGGGGTGGCCGTTTGTTGTGCCGTCCCATTTCTGATAAACATCAACAGTGGAGAAGACGATATTTCCCCAGCGGTTGTAAACCACCAGTTTGTAGTTGATGATATTTTGATGTACAGGGAAGAAGTAGTCGTTAAACCCGTCGCCGTTAGGCGTGAACACGTTGGGGAATCTGATGTTCGGGGGGCAGTCGTAGAGGAATATTGTGTCGCTGTTGTAGCAGGTTCGCAGTTTGATTGTAACGTGGTAGGTGCCTCCCTGGTATGCTGTGAAGCTTTCGCCGGCAGAGCCATCCTGCCAGAGGTAGCTGTCGAAGCCGGGTCCTGGTGTTAGTTTGATATGTTCACCGAGGCAGATCTCTTCATCATCACCCAGGAAGATGAAAGGTATGCTGTCAACATCCACAATGATAGTTTTCGGATCGCTGAAGCATCCGTCGAAGTCTTCGACCCAGACGACGACTGTGTCGGCGGTGTAAATAAAGAGTGTCTGTGGCCCTGGTTGCCCGTTCCACCAGAAGTTTTTATATGCTGAAGTTGCATCCAGCAGCACGCCGATATCATCTTCGCAGAAGCTGGTGTCATTGAGTGGCACCACTACGGGGGGCGGTTGCCCCACGTACAGGGTGTCTTTTCCGTCACAACCTGTAGAGCCAATAACATGAACAATGTACTGCCCCGCCGTCAATCCTGATACGTTGAGCTGCGTTGGTCCGTGGGACCAGATGGCAGTATATGTTCCAACCGTATCATTGATGGTCATATTTATCCAACCGGTACTGTCGCCATAACATATACAGTCGCCGATGGTATATGTTGGTTTTACATCACAGTAAACCACGATTGTGTCAATAACAATGCAATTACCGGCATAGGTAACTGTGACTGAATAGGTGCCCGGCTGTGTAACGATAATGTTTGCGGTGGTTTCCCCTGTTGACCAGAGGAAAGATGTTCCGGGGCCGGCGTTGAAGTTGGCGGTTGACAAAGTAACTGAGGAGCCGATTGTAAAGAGGATGTCAGGCCCCAGCCCGAAAATATAACCGGGTGAGTTGCTGAAAGTCCATCCGTTGTTGTTATCTACGTCGGAGCTGTTGTCGCCGGCAAAGAAGGTAGCATTGCCGGTTGCGTTGATGTCTCTTATATGGAGAAAGTCGCCAACTACTACTCCTGCAGCTTTCTGCACTGTGGCCTGGTGCCCCAGAAGAGTTGACTGCAGGGTAAGCGGGTAGCAGTTGTTGCCCCGTAGCAGCCAGTAATCATTGATGACTTGTGTCTTGCCATGCTCCAGCTTGTAAAGGTTGCCCGGCATGAACAAGAGAGAGTCGAAGGTGTGCTGCCCCAGGATTGTACCGTTGTTATATATGACGACCTTGTTATACTTAACAGAAACGTTATTGCACCTGAGCTGGGATAATCCTCCGTCACCCAGCATAAGCACATTGTGATAGATGAATCCCTGGCCGTTCTCACTGATCACATTGGCATTGCCGAATGATAGTTGTATCGTTGATTGACCACTGTTAAAGGTTAAGTTTAACCCGTTAAGCCGCCAGAGGGAGTTCAGCTTTATTTTGCTGGCCCCCAGGGTTAGGATCCTGTTATTTGGAGTTATGCTGATGAAGTTGGCAGCAGTAACCGTTTGCCCGTTGGTGTTCAGATGGCCCCGGATAAGGTTTATAGATCTTGTGGTAGTCAGAGAGTCATACAAAATCCATCCTCCGCTTCCCAGGAACACCACAGAATCATTAAAGACCTGAGATCCGCAGTAGATAAAGTTTCCAGTATCATTGGAGAAGAATCTTATCTTTGACCAGAAGTCCCCGATGATAGCAGTATCAAGTCTAAGGGATCCATAAATGTTCAAAGGAGGCCCATAAAGTGAAAAGAATGGATTAGAGTTGATGTTTATCCATTCCATATTCCGGCATTCAGCAAAGGTTGAGTCCACATTCACGCTGTCTGATGCTGTTAGGAAAGAGTTCTGGTCGAAAAAGACATTGTCTTTATAAGTAGGGATGCAGGCACCTCCAGGTCCACCGCTAGAATATGACCAGTGATTGGGGTCCCACCAGTTGCCGGTACCGTTAACCCAATAGAGGTCAGCCGGCCCTACCGCAGTGAATGCCCAGTTGGTGTTGTTGCCTACATCTGTGGAGTTGTTTGCCAGATAGGTTGCAGTACCAATGGCGTTGCAGCCATACATAGTAACGTAATTCACCTCTGCAGTAGGGGTAAGGCTGTGAAAATCATACTGGGTAGTTCCTCCACCATGAATGTTGAAAGTTATGGGGTGGAAACAGGTGCCTTCAGCAGAGATATGATTGAATGTTTGTGTTGTCCCACCGGTAAACATATATGTATGCCCCGAATTGAGCATCAGAGAATCAAACCTGCTGCTATGGTCAAATGTGCCGTTTCCGATGAATGTGGCGACATTGAAAACGCAATAAATACCAACGGATTGGAGAAGCGCTGCACTGAAGTAATCTGTAAACGTTACATTATGGTAAAGAACTGTGTCATATGTGATTTTGTAATTTCTGAAAAAGATGATGCCCTGTGAGGTGAAAGTTATATCTGAACCTGCTGCATTGAACTGCAGGGAATCATACCTTATCTCCCAAGCTTCTTCGTATCCGGTAATCTCTATTATTGCGTCCGAGATGTCAAGGCCCCGTGCATTTGTGAAATTTGACTGGAAGCTTTTCACGTTGATATACTTTTCAGAAGCGTGCAGATACCCGTGTTTGAGGGTGACGTCATCAGTAACTACCAGAGAATCAACTATGCTCCAGCTTCCGTTGACACCTTCAAAGATGACATCCGCATTAAAGCTGTTGTTGGCAGAAACGATAATATGGCCAGGTGTATTCGCAACAAAATAGGTAACCCCATTGAAATCGTTTTGCATGTCTGTACTGAAGATCACTGAACCCCAGAACCACATATTGTTGAGAGGCAGTCCGGTGAGCACAGCACCCATAAGTGTATCCTTCCAGGTCATGGTATAGGCAGTGGCGTTGGTAAGATCTACGTAAACAGTGTCATTGGGGTTCAGGAAGGAGTTGTTGTCGAAGAAGACGCTGTCGAGAGGGTTTGGGACACATGCGCCACCAGGGCCGCCACTGGTGTATGACCAGTGTGACACGTCTGACCAGTCGCCCGTGCCGCCAACCCAGTAAAGATTCGTAGCATTCGGCTGTGTAAAATTCCAGCCTGTATTCCCACCTATATCTACAGAATTGAATGCATTGAAGGTAGCCCCGCCACTGGCATCAACATTCCACATGATTAGGTATTCACAATTTATCGTGCCGCTGTTTTTAGTTATATGTGTGATATAATCCTGTTCATCGGAATGAATAAGTATATATCCGTCACATCCTCCTATCGCATTCAGATTATGCACTATATGCTGTGTGTTTCCATAGGCAAGGGAATAGTCTTTCCCTTTGGTGAAATTCAGAGTTCCAAATTCATTCTGGCCTCTGATAAAACCATTGCTGTTAAAGGTAAGGGAGTTGAAGATGTTGATATCAGTATTCAGTTGTGATAATCCTGCAGAATCACTGAACAGCACATCATAAAACACGAAACCGGGTGTGTTTGCATTGTACATTCCGGCATTTGAACTTGTGAATTCAATCAGGGAGGTGCCGGCATTAAGTGTAAACCCGACGCCAAAAAGCGCCCATGAATCAATAGCAGCACCGTAAATAATAATATGGGATGAGCCGAGGGTGAGAGTTCTGTTATTAGCTGCTGAACTGTGGTAATTCAGTGAGGTTACAGTATTATTATTCGTAATTACAGTTCCTTCTATGTGTTCAATGCCACTTCCATCTATGGCAAAATCATCCATTAATGTCCAGCTTCCGGTACCATCGAAGTAGAAGGGCCCGGTAAGGATCACGTTGTCGGTAGTAATTGTTTTACCGGGAACAGATGCAACGAAGAACGTTTCTGACATAGCTCCTGCCCATGTAAGATTATGATGCAGCCACATGGACCCGTAAATGTCAAGGTCATCCAGCTTTGTCAGGGTTATATCAGCCGGGAGGTTTACCCAACGCATATCGTGACATTCGGCTTCGCTGCTTATTGTCACGATATCGCCGGAAACAAAGGAGTTGGCATCGAACCAGACATTGTCAATGCTTCGTGGGATACAAGCCCCGCCAGGCCCGCCGGAGGTGTATGACCAGTATGTAGTATCATGCCAGTCTCCGGTTCCTCCTACCCAGTAAAGGTCATAGGGGGTTAACGGAATAAAAGTAATTCCGGTGTTGCCACCCTTGTCAATCGATTCGTATGCTGTGAAGTTTGCCCCGCCTGATGCATTTATTCCCTCTACGGTTGCGTATTCAAGAAGGAACTGTGCGTTTGCCGGCATGGTGAGATTCCAGGGACCCGTGAGTCTGATAATCTGTACACAGTTGGCAACGGCATCAAAGAGCTTGGAGACTGTTCCGTTACCGGACATGGTGTATTTGTATCCTTTTGTCAGGCGCAGAGTGTCAAAATTGTTATTCCCGGAAACGATGCCATCTTTGTCGAAACACAGAGTGTGGTATGTTGCAGTGGCAGCACCGTTTGTGGCAAAGGTGCCGTTTTCCGAGAATCTGATCACCGATGTGCCTGTATTCAGTGTGAGGTTTGCCATATTAACCGACCAGAGATTGCGCAAGAAAATTTTTGAACTGCCAAGTGTAAGGCTCCTTGTTGTATTGTTTGGCTGTGTGGGGCCCGGAGAGATGAGACCCATGCATTGGACAACCTTATTGTTGGTGTTCAGTGTGCCGTAATCGAGGTAAATATACCTGGTGCAGACAAGAGTGTCATTCAGAGTCCATTCCCCTCCGATACCCTGAAAATAGAGGTCGCTCACAAATGAGTTGCCGGCAGTAGTGATGGTATGGCCGGGTGTGACCGCTGCAAAGTAGAACGTGCCGGAAAAACTCCAGTTGGCATTGGCACTTAAAGTCAGAGAACCATAAATCCTGAACTCACCACCACCGTTGAATGTCGGGTTGTGTTGCACATTGCTGATAGTGAAATTTCTGGCGGTGGCAATGGGAAGGTCAATGTTTACAGATTGCCCTGTTGTTGTAAATGAGTTGGCATCAAAAAAGACGTTGTCATCGGGAGAAGGCACTACAATGTGCTTTGTTGCACCACCCGATGCAGTTGCCCAGTGGTTTATGTCTGACCAGTTTCCCGATCCGCCAACCCAGTAATAATTCAATGCGTTGACCTGTAATGAACAAGTGGCCAATGTCAGTAAGATGAAAAAGATTCTGGCCATAGAATTTGAAGATTAAAATTTAACAGATATACACTCACGTAACAGATTAGACTACGTAAAGGTACAAAAGTTTAACCGGTTGAAAAAAAAATTATTCTGTGAGATAAACTCTCTTAACCCTTGATGAGACTGATGTAAGAACCTCATAGGGTATTGTGTTCAGTTTTTCTGCGATTTCATTAATGGCCAAATTGTTATCAAAGATTACTACTTCGTTTCCGGTATTTACGTCAGGAATATTTGTAATATCAACCATGATCATGTCCATACAGACATCTCCGATAACTTCAGCAGGCATTTCATTAATGAATACCGTTCCCACACCATTGCCCAGTTTTCTGTTATATCCGTCGGCGTAGCCGATAGCCACAATTGCTATTGTCATATTTGCGGAAGCGATGAAAGCTCTGTTGTAGCCGACAGATTCTCCTTTATTAACTCTTTTGATCTGGGATATCACAGACCTGAGGGTTCCGACATTTTGCAGGTTTTTCTGCACATCGGGGTCGTTGGCAATTCCATAAAGGCCAATTCCGGGCCTGACCATGTCGAATTGGGCATCGGGGAAGTTGATGATGCCGGCCGAATTGAGGATATGAAACAGTGGCCTGCCTTCTTTCAGATCATCCAGGAACTGCTGTCTTATCATTTTGAAGAGAGTGATCTGCCTGACAGCAAACTCAGTGTCAGTCATGTCATCAGCTGTTGCCAGGTGCGAGAACACTGATGCAACTTTCAATGATCGGGTAGTGTTGAGCAGAGAGATGAGAGCGGATATTTCGCCGGTGTCAAAGCCAAGGCGGTGCATGCCGGTATCAACTTCTATGTGGACAGGATATGGTGGGGCATTGTATGGGAGCTTTGCCTGCAGGGCATTTGTGAAATTGGTTAGAACGGAGAAGCTGTATATCTCAGGTTCCAGGAAGTTCCCGATCATCAGGTCAAAACTTGCCGGTTCGGGATTCATCACCATTATCGGCATTCTGATGCCTGCTTTCCTCAATTCCACCCCCTCATCAGTATAAGCTACTGCCAAATAGTTAACCTTCTGGTGCTGAAGCACAGATGCTATCTCAAAACTGCCACCTCCGTAAGAGGCAGCTTTCACCATCGCCATGATGCGTGTGTCATGTGTGACCTTCGATCTGTAGTAATTCAGGTTGTGAACAAGCGCATCAAGGTTTATCTGCATCACCGTTCCGTGACTCTGCCTCTGCAACACATCCCTGATGCGTTCGAACTGAAATGAACGGGCACCTTTCAGCAATATCACCTCGTCACGGAAGCCCGACATCGGGTGGTATCGTATGAAATCCTCAGTGGTGTCGTAAAACCAGGTTTTACACTTCGTTTTTCCATGGAGTCCTGCCAGGGCTTTGCCAATGCCGATGAATTTATCCGGCCTGTAGCTGTTGATGAGGTCAGCGAGCTGTCGAAGCATTGCAGGCGCATCAAGGCCCGACTGAAAGATGTCTGACAGAATCAGACATTTTCTCTCACGTGAGTTGTTGTTCTGCAGATGGTCGAGAGCCATCTTCAGGGCTAGAAGGTCGTTGTTGTAACTGTCGTTGATGATCACGCAACCCTGTATTCCCTCAATCTGCTGCATCCTCATTGCAACAGGCTCAAGCTTGCTGACCTTTTGTGAAATGTCATCCGGATTGTATCCAAGAAGTAACATAGTGGCAATGCAGACCAGGGCGTTTTTCACAGAGGGCTCATCACGGAAAGGGATAATAACCTCAAAGCTTTTTGTTTCATACCTTAGCTTGGCCCTGATGTTTTGTTCTCCGGTAAAAAGTTCCGTGATGACAATACTGCAGTCAATGTCTTTGCCGATGGTGAAAAGCCTGATGTTGTGTTTTTCAGTAAAATCGTTAACAGTTTTTCGCAAGTTTTCTCCACCCTTTTCGCACAGCATCACCAACTGTTTGCAGTTGATAAACAGCTTGAGCTTTTCCTGAATCTTCTGTTCTCTGGAGGTGAAGTTTTCGTCATGCGCAGGTCCTATCCCGGTAAAGATGCCAAACTCAGGGCGAATGATCTCTCTGAGTTTTTCCATTTCACCGGGTCTGGAGATACCTGCTTCAAAGATGGCAATGTCATAGGAATTGTTGAGTTGCAATACCGAAAGCGGCACTCCGATCTGAGAGTTGTAACTCAGTGGGCTGCGTAAGGTTCTCTGTTCCGGTGCCAGCAGTTGTGACAACCACTCCTTGACAATCGTTTTCCCGTTGCTACCGGTGATGCCGGCAACAGGAATGTTAAATTTCGAGCGGTGCCGGGATGCGAAGATCTGGAGCGCTATCAGGGTGTCAGGAACGATAAGGAAAGTCAATGAAGGATCTATCACTTCCGGTATTGATTCAACAACAAAGCAGGTTACTCCTCTGTTGGCGAGTTCGCCGACAAAATGATGCCCGTCATGTCTTTCTCCCATAAGTGCGAAGAAGATACTTTCTCCGGGTATTACATTTGTCCGGCTGTCGGTAATGATGTGTGAAATAAACTGCTCTGTACTGTGTGATGGCCCTTTTAGAGTTGCATCACACATTCCGGCGATCTCTTCTATGGTATATTGAAATGCCATTGTCAGAGCAAAGGTTCATCGGGCAGATCCGGCACATCTTCATCAACGGTGGGTTCGCTGGTCAACCCGTATTTGAGCGGGTCACTGTTTATCTCATCAAACTCGAGTCTGTTTCTGAAGATATCTGTTGCGAGATAAAGGGCTTGCCGAAAAGCCTCTTCAGAGGCTATGTTCTTGCCGGCAATGTCGTAGGCTGTTCCATGAGCGGGAGATGTTCTGACTATCGGGAGTCCGGCAGTGAAGTTTACTCCACCCTCAAAGGCAAGGGCCTTGAATGGTATAAGTCCCTGGTCATGGTACATTGCCAGAACAGCATCGAACTTGTTGTACTGAGAGCTGCCAAAGAAGCCGTCGGCTGCAAACGGGCCGATTGCCAGAATGTTTTCATTTTGAGCCTGTTGTATCGCGGGTATTATTATCTCCTCCTCTTCAGTGCCCAGCAGGCCACCATCACCTGCATGCGGATTGCAACCCAGAACTGCGATCTTTGGTTTTCTGATTGCAAAGTCCCTGACAAGGGAGTTGTTGAGAACCCTCAGTTTATTGACTATCAAATCCCTGGTGAGTGACTGTGCCACCTTGCCGAGAGGGACATGGCCCGTTGCTGTTCCGATTTTAAACTGGTTGCATACCATCAGCATCAGGTGATTGGTTGCCTGGAAGCTGCTTGCCAGATATTCAGTATGGCCGGGAAAGCGGAACTCGGAGGATTGGATGTTCTTTTTGTTGATAGGCCCGGTGACCAGAACATCGATGCGCTTTTCCTGTAAGTCCTGAACAGCTCTCTCCAGAGCAGCAAACGCATATTCGCCGGCCTGTGCTGTTGACTTGCCCAGTTCAATCCTGGCCTCGTCGCTTGAGACATTCATGATGTTGGGCTTACGGGGATGAAGCTGATCAGTGCGCTTGACAACATTTATGATGTAGTCCGGCAGATTCAGTACCTTTCTGTGGTATGAAGCTATTTTCGATGCGCCATAAACAACCGGCGTGCAAAGTTCGCATATCCGCTGATCAGCAAGTGTCTTCAGGATAACCTCATAGCTGATCCCGTTGAAGTCACCGTGAGTTATGCCAACCCTTACCGGGTTCTCGGTTGAATGTTCATGTTGAGTGTTTTCCATATTGTGCTTGGTGATTAAAGTTTTTGTTCTGTCAGGGCTTTGACAAACCGGATGAGTAATCTGACACCGGTGCCTGTGCCCCCTTTGTGAATGTAGTGCTCCCTTTTCTCAATAAAGGCAGGGCCTGCGATATCGAGGTGGATGAACGGTGCATCGGTGAAGTGAGCAAGGAACTTTGCAGCAGTGATTGCCCCGCCATTCACACCACCGAGGTTCGAGAGGTCAGCAATATCTGACTTTAGTTGCTCATCATACTCCTTCCACATCGGGAACTCAGCAATCCTTTCGTAAATCTCCTCTCCGGTGTTCTTAAGAATTCTGAACTCTTTTTCGGCCTTGCAGTGCATTGCCACAATACCATAGTGCCCGATTGCCCTCAGGGCAGCACCTGTAAGAGTTGCTGCGTCAATTATCAATTCAGGGTTGTATCGTTTTGCGTATGATATTGCATCTGCCAGTATCAACCTGCCTTCAGCATCGGTGTTTTTTACCTCAACAGTGGTTCCATCGTGCATGGTTATCACATCACCGGGCAGGAACGCATTCCCGTCAACCCTGTTGTCGGTGGCAGGTATCAGCGCGATGACATGCCAGGGCAGTTTCAATTCTGAGATGGCTATGATTGCAGCAGCCATGATCGCTGCACCTGCCATGTCCGACTTCATGCCATCCATGAATTGGCCGGGCTTCAGGTTCATCCCTCCGGTGTCGAAGATTATACCTTTGCCAACAAGCACCAATGGTTTTTTGTTGATGGCATCAGAGGGTTTGTGTTCCAGGATAGTGAATGTCGGAGGGTCAACACTGCCACGGTTCACAGCGAGCAGCCCCCCCATCTTCAATGTTTCTATCTTGCTCTTGCTGAACACTTCTGCCTTTAACCCGGCTGCAGAAGCTTTCTCTGCGATGAAAGCAGCAAATGTCTCCGCATTGAGAGCTGCCGGTGGTTCGTTGACAAGGTCTCGTGCCATAAAGGTGTAACTTACACCTGTGGCAATCTGTTCCAGCAGTGCTATGTCAGGCTTCCGGTGAACAATGACGATGGATTCAACAGTGTTTGCCTGCTTAACAGCCTTTTCCTTCTTGAAATAGCGGAGAAAACGATAGCCGGCAAGAGCAAACCCCTCGGCAAACGCAGCCACGTGATCAAACCCAACCCCCAATATTGAAGTGATACAGACAGATCTCTGCTTATTGGTTGTCATCAGATCAGAGAAATTGCTTCCCGCACGTCTGCATGACTCCAGACGTTCATGGAGAGTCTCATCACTTTTGATAAAAACAACAACAACCCATCTGTCCAGCCTTTGCAAGGTGATGAATAAGTTTTCAGGATCAGCAGTGCGAACCAACCGCACATACTCCTTCTCGCGTTTCGTCAGCAATGGTGTTGCCATTGGCTTATTGTCGTAAGCAAGTATGGAAATGTTTTCACCGGAAGGTATCTTTTCTTTAGTTTTGAACATCTTATCCATGGAACTCCTATTTTTGCATTTCTGATCAGGATATCTTTTCCGCAAAAATAGAAAAAGTAAATGTAACTTCACGGAATTAGGTAAGTATCAGAGGAAATCATTGATGAAGAGTTATGATTAAAAAGGTGCAGGCATTGTTGGAGAAGGGTGTTGAGGGCGAAAGATTATCCGGGGATGAGGCTTTATGTCTGTTCAGAGAGGCTTCTCTGAACAGTCTGATGGCAGCGGCGCATGATCTGAGGATGCGTTTGCATCCGGATAATGTCGTCACCTGGATTATCGACAGGAATGTAAACATAAGCAATGTGTGCCATGCCGGTTGTCTCTTCTGCAACTTTTCATGTTCTCAGAACTCCGGCCGTGCATATATCACCACCATTGAAGAATACAGGCAGAAAATTGACGAGCTTTTTGCCATAGGTGGCCGTCAGCTACTTTTGCAGGGGGGGTTGCATCCTGCACTCGGGCTGAAGTTTTACGCGGATCTTTTCAGATTGCTGAAGCTTGATTATCCGGAACTGAAGCTACACGCACTTGGGCCGCCAGAGATAATTCATCTTTCAAACATTGAGGGCATACCTGCCGGAGCGGTGCTTGATGAGCTTATTACAGCAGGCCTTGACTCATTGCCCGGTGCAGGTGCAGAGATACTGGCAGATCGTGTCAGGAAGCAGCTCTCACCGGGTAAGTGCTCAACAGAGGAGTGGCTTATGGTGATGTCAGAGGCCCACAACAGAGGGTTGGTCACCTCTGCTACAATGATGTTCGGGCATGTAGAATCTTTGGAGGAGCGTATTGAACACCTGCTCCTGGTGCGTGACCTGCAAAACAGAAAGCCCGATGGTGCCACAGGGTTCATCTCCTTTATCCCTTGGCCGTTCCAGGATCAGAATACAGTGCTTGCCAAGAAATACCAGGTTTACAACACTGTTGGTGCTGTTGAATATATCAGGATGATTGCGTTGTCGAGACTTATGTTGAATAATATATCCAACATTCAGCCCTCGTGGCTGACTGTTGGCATTGAAACAGCACAGATATGTCTTAATGGTGGAGGTAATGACTTTGGTTCGGTAATGATGGAGGAAAATGTGGTTTCTTCAGCAGGTGTTGCGTATACAATGGATCCTGAGGGAATGAAAAGAGCCATCACCGGCGCAGGATATGTCCCGGCGCAGCGTGATCAGAGATTTAATCCTGTCTGGTGATGATTATATTCAACCGGCTATTTGGCAAGGTGCTTGTTCAGGGTGTCAAGCAGAAGCTTCGGTCGGATTGGCTTTGAAAGGATGTCGTCGAAGTTTGACCTCAGATGCCGTTTTTTGTCATCAGTGAAAGTGTATGCTGTTTGTGCAACGATGGGCACCTTTTTGTCGATCTTGCGAATATTATCAATAGCTTCATAACCATCCATTTCCGGCATCCGCAGGTCAATCAGCACCAGGTCTGCTTCACCGGGATGCTCCCGGCAGAACTCAACTGCCTCAAGCCCGTTGCGGGCCCACGTGAGTTTAACCTTTGTAAGCAACAGTGCCTGCCTGAGGTAAAGAAAGTTCAACTCTTCATCCTCAGCTATCAGGATATGCTTGCTTGACCAGTTGTATTTACCCGGAAAGTTGTTCATTTTGTTTAAAAGTTGGATTTAAAAGAGAAGAACCGGTGGTTTTATGTCCCAAATGTAGAGAAAATACGAAGTAAAGTCAATAGCTGATGCCAGATTATTTTAAAAAAGTTTGTAATTATTTGTTAAGGTTTCTGTAATTAACAGTATAATAGAGTTTTGTTATTCTTGATTAATAATCTTAAGGAATTCTTTTCTAGGGATTTCTGTTGCGCCCAGGCTCTCGAGATGCTGAGTCTTTTGTTGTGCATCTATTATTTGGATTTCATTTTTAATGCACCATGCTATGAAATGTGCAAATGCAACTTTTGAAGCATCTTTTGCCAGATGGAACATCGACTCGCCAAAAAAGGTTTTTCCGACAGCAATACCATATAGTCCACCGACAAGTTTTCCTTCAAGAAAAGTTTCGAAGGAGCAGGCGTAACCGGCATGGTACAGCTTAATGTAAGCATCCTTCATCTCATTTGTTATCCAGGTTCCACTTTGCCCTTTCCGTGGCACTTTACCGCAGTGCCTGATAACATCACTAAAACAAGTGTTCATCTTTACTTCGAAATACCCGGAGGTTAACAGTTTTCTGAGGCTTTTTGACGGTTTGAATTTTTCGGGGAACAGGACCATCCTTGGGTTAGGCGACCACCACATAATCTCTTCGCCCTCGCTATACCAGGGGAATATTCCGTTGCTGTATGCCAGGAGCAGTCGTGCAACAGAGAGGTCACCACCTATAGCCAGGAGGCCGGAGGGGTGAGCCTGCTCCGGGTCGGGAAAGACCAAAACATTTGTGAGTT
>OBJA01000253.1_pt1 | contig 50835 bp, 40 predicted proteins | sample 1519751 | NCBI WGS metagenome assembly OBJA01 (sample SAMEA3881238, study PRJEB22517) | soil metagenome | biome: lake sediment; feature: soda lake sediment; material: sediment, water from around vicinity | place: India | collected 2013-12-23 | depth 3 m
CCTCGCTCATTTGGGTCCACCAAACCACACTCGTCGTGCCTCGATTGGCGCTTTTTCAGGCGCAACGCCGGCAATCCAAATAGTGTTAACAGGCCCTAGTACACCCTGAAAGCCATAATTCCTGTGACTGGTCCCGGCAAGTGTAGTCGACTGCGGTGGGATTACCATTCACGACAAATCGAAATTCAGGGGCAGACAGCCTATACCAAGGATTCGGTATTGTGAAAATAGCGGATATGCAGCTGGCCGTCGTGGAACTTGTAGATCTCGATACTGGGATGAGCAATGCCATCCTTGGCCGAATTATTGTGCACGTAGCAGACCCCTTCGTTGCCGTTAACCAGCAATTGCACCAGGTCGGCCTGTATGTCATTGATGTAGTTATCCCACATGTAATTGAACGCTTGCCAGCCATCCTCCACCCTGGCCTGGCCAACATATTCGATAAACAGGCCGTTGGGGGCGGCTTCCCTGTAGAGGGCTGTGAAAGCCTCCCGATCCCCTGCATTCCACAGTGTAAAATTATTTTCGAGAAAGGTACGGATATCGCTTTCGCTGTAGTGTTTCATTGTCATCAGTCCAGTTCGATAAATTGGTGCAACGGCTTGATTCTTCAAACCCACTTTTTCAGCCTGATTGCCCAGTCAACTGTATCGAGCTGCACCAACTCAGGGATGGGCGCCACCACCTCTTCAGGTTTGGTCCAGCGCATCATGATATTGCCCCAGGGGTGGCCACAGCTATTGAGCCAGTTGGCAACACCGGGATCATCCATGCTGACGACCATGGTCAAACTGCCATCGGGATTGAGCTCTGCGTTTTGCTTGTTGATGATGACCTTGGCCTTGTGGAAATCCAGGGATTCCAGCCAGTAATTGTACAGGCACAGATTCCAGGCATCACAAGCCGGCACCCTTGGCAAATGGATCAGCAGTGCCTGGCCAGGCTCAACATGGAATGAGGACCAGAAATAGGCGTAATTCGGATCACCGCCCATGGCCTTCATATACACCGGGTCCGCCTCGGGCATTTCATTGACGTGATTCATCAGCCTGTTGGTGAGGTCGAGAAAGGTCTTGCCGGTGCGGGTAAAAAAGTTGCCCGCCTGGCGAAAGTTATCGACTACTTTATCCACTTCGAGGGCACCACCTGAACCCGGGGTGGTGCAGCGCATGGTGGCTTCCACTTCTTTTTCCTGGGCGCGGTTATTGAACGTCTGGCGGATCATAAAGGCGTTGGACTCCGGCGTCATTTTCAGCCAGTCGCCGTCTTTCGGATTGGCGCTAACCGCCAGGGTGAAATTGCCGTTTTCATCGCAGGTAATATCGGTGTCGTTGACAAACCCGGTAATGGCCGCCCTGCCATCCACACCCATCGCCATGGTGGAGATATTGAAGTAATTCACCGTGCCACGGTTGCCGGTCAACACATAATCGCGGTCGCCGCTGATGGTGGCCATATTGTAGATACTGTCGGGATTGTCGAAACCCCATTTGATTTTTTCGTGGTATATCTTGTAGACCATGGGATCGGCGGGGTCGCCATACTCAACGAATTTTTCCACCCCACCGCGCATCAGCCTGCCGAGGTAGCGCAGCCCGTCAGCGCGGGTGACCTCATCCATACCCATGCCAGCCTGGAGTATTTCCCGCCCGGAGTTTTTGAGTTGATCGCAAAAAACCTCCCACTCGCTGATGGTTTCATCTTGTTGATTTTCACAGGACACCTGCTGTTTCTCGTCGGACATGGCTACCTCGCAAAATTGTTCATTATTGTTGTGGTCACAATGATTACAGCTCGTTGGGTACAGCAAAATACTCCTGGTACTTTTTATACACAGCGCGCTCGTACTCAATCACCTCCTGGGGAGGATGTTCGTATTCATGCTTGCCGAATTTCCCCTGGGGCTTACCGGCCAGAAATGTCTGCATCCGCTTTTCCACATCAGCAGCGAGTTCAAGACCGAGTTCAGTGTAAATCTTTCTCACGGCTGCCATGGGATCAGCCATAAACTCATGGTACTGGGAGTTAATGATAGTCCCTTGCTTTATGGTGCCATCCTCGATCATCCCGATAATGTCCTCCCAGGGTTTTAACCGTGATTGCGGCGAGTCAATCAACCAGTTTTTCATGGTGCCGTCGCCCCAGGGTTTATCGCTACGCCACCAGTACAGGCTGGCCTGAATACTGAACCCTGAATCTGCGGACACAACGGGATCGCGGTGAGTAAAGATAATGCGCGCATCGGGATACACATCCAGCAGTTCACGCACATAGGGCAGGTGCGAAGGGCCTTTGAGCAACCAGTGCTCCGCTTTGCAGCGCCACTGCAGCAGTTTGAGCAGTTTCTTTTGCCATTCGAAACTGTATCTTATGCCCCTTTTTTCCAGATAGCGTGCATAGGTCGGCACCTGAAAGATAATGGGATACACTTCAGAGAGAAAAGTGAAATAATTTAATTCCAGGCTCTCAACCGGAAGCGTCCCAGCAGATTTATGCATGCTCTTGAATTCGGGTATCAAGCTCTCATTGAAGTCATTGATCTTGTTCGCATCGGCAATACGGGGATCACTGTCGTAGGTAGTGGATTCTGGGGGTGGGCAGGGAAACAGTGATTCCCATTTAAGGGGCACACGAAAACGCGAGTCCTGGGATAACACTTCATAGAGGATAGTGGTCCCTGACCGAGCATAGCCTGTGATAAATACGGGTCGATCTATCTCCTCGTCGAGAATTTCTGGCGCTTTTTTCAGCCAGTCTACAATCTGCAGGCGGGCCTCCAGATAACAGACAAATTCAGAACGGGTGAGGATTCTGCCAGTGAAATTGAGGCTGGCTTCATTTTCGATGGAATCCATCAGCACCTGGAAATGACCAAGCCACTCCTCATCGCCGAAATCATCAAGCCCGGTGTTTTTCACTGCCTGGGCAATCAGGGATTGGCTATCGAGGGGCACCACGCTGGTCATATCGAGATGTACCGCGTGGTCATTGAGTGTTTTCACCCAGTCTGGCCTGGGCGTCGGGGCCCATTGTTCCTTGCGCTTGTCATCTTGCTCTGTCATTTATTATCCACTTGCCTGTTATTATTACATGCCAATTTTTTAAAACACTGCATTAAAAGTAGACAGTATGTGGCATGGATTGTCAACTTTAGACAACGCTAAGCAAACTGACGTGGTTCAATGGATCTGCATACCCCAATTAAGAAAAATACAAGGTGGCGACGAACAGCAATCAACTCTGCAGCACCACTCTGCAACCCATGCCTTTATCGCCTCATCTACAGGATCAGGAAAGAAACTTGTCTTGAATTGTCGAACAGCTCGGCAGGGATACTCGGAATATCCTTGGCAATGGTCATGGATTGGGCATGGCAACCTCTTTCAACCAGCATCCAAAAACAATTTGCTGGCATGCGGCCACATTTTCAGGCCATTGCACCTTCCTTGCCAATCGGCAGCCAAACGCCGCCTGCCGCACCCTGCATTCCAGTCACGATCAAAATATGTCGGATCTTCTGTGAGGAGACTGGAAGCCGCTGACATCCACACCCCGGAAATCTCCTCGCCAGAGCAGCGGCTAACTAAAGGGCGAGACAAATATGAGCAGAATTCAGACTACGGGAGCCGATCGCATAGGCGTTGTTCCGAATCCTCGAGCTGTATCATCCAGAATGCGACGAGGCCCGCTTTTGTCACCACGGATTCAGACCGGATACTTTATCTCGTTAACGGCATACCCAGCTTCGGGGGGAATACACAGATAGGTACCGTCCTGACGTTCTACAAGTTTGGGCAATACAGGTATAACCTTATTGGCACGGGCTAAAGAAATGATTTCATCAGCGTTAGTGCCGAGCTTGCTGAGGTTGGACAAGGTGGGAATCATCAAACGGTATTTGCCATTGTCTGCACCTGCAACAACCTCAGCTGGCTTGACCCAGACCAGGTCTGTTGATTCCGTCCCGTCGTGCGCAGCTGTGTGACCCGCAGGCGCCCTCGCCAGAAAAAAGTGGGTATCAAAGCGCTTTGGCTTGAATTCGGGTGTTATCCAATGGGCAAAGTGGACAAGTTGGTCACAGGCCAGCCGCAACTGATGGTTTTCAAGAAATGCCTTGAAAGTCACCGTGCCTGCATGCAGGGCTCCACGATACATGGAGAACTCGCCCAAGCGCTCGGCGTCGATCAATTCGCTATCACCCTCCCCGCGCGCAAGTAAAACACCACACTCCTCAAAGGTCTCGCGGATAGCGGCAATCTGCGCCCCTCGCATGACGGCATCATCCGCAGCATCGTCAAGGTAGGGGATCAGCGCTTCATCCATATCCTGAGCGTCGACTTTGCCACCTGGAAACACCAGCGCACCCCCTGCAAATTCAATATTCTGGTGCCGCACCACCATGCAAACTTCAACGTCGGCGCCATCATCCCGCAACATGATGATACTGGCAGCGGGAACTGGGTTAACTGTGGATTCACTCTTCATCACTGGCTCTTTCTCTCTGGTAGATAACTGCTGCCAGCTGTCAGAACCTGGCTGGTTTTGACAGCTGCCCTTAATCAGGTATTGATCACCCGGGTTCATCATGGACCGTCAAACATCGTTCATGAGCGAAACGCTCTGCACGCTGCCACAGGTTTTCTCCAACGACAGGGTCCGACTGACCAGCGATCCAATTGATCCCGATCAAGGAATGCAGCCCCAAACATATTCTATAGTTGGCACAACGTACATATTTATGAATATCCAATCATAAACAGATGCGTTCCCCAAGGGAAGTGCACTGATCCAGCCATCGCTGGCATTACCCCATAATCGCGGAGGGTTTATGAATTCCCAAGCTGACAAGTTAACTGTTTATTCAGTGCGGCCTGACTTTGTTCCCAAGGAGGCCTATATCTGCCCGACATTTGCCCGTCTGGAAAAAGAGCGACTGTGGCCAAAAGTATGGCAGGTGGCTTGTCGAGAGGAGGAAATCCCCCAGGTCGGTGATTATGTCACCTACGAGATCAATGACGAGTCGTTTATCGTGATCCGCACTGCGGCGGACACCATCAAGGCCTTTTTCAATGTCTGCCTCCACCGTGGACGCAGGCTTACCGCCGGGGCTGGTCGCATTCCGATGTTTATGTGCAAGTATCACGGTTGGCGCTGGAATCTCGACGGCAGCCTGAATCGCATTCTGGATCGCCCTGACTGGCATGGCTGCCCTGCTGTCAGTGATGACGATTTTCGTTTGCGGGAAGCAAAGGTCGGATTATGGGGCGGTTTCGTTTACATCAACCCTGACCCGCAAGCTGAATCCCTTGATGATTATCTGGCACCGGTGCCGGAGTTCATCAATCCCTTTGAACTGGAAAAAATGCGTTACCGCTGGTACGTATCAGTGAAACTGCCCTGCAACTGGAAGGTGGCGCTTGAGGCCTTCAATGAGGGGTACCACGTTGCCACCACCCACTCCCAGCTGCTGCCGACCATGGGGGATGACGTTACCCGCAGCTTCACTTTTGGCCGCCACGGCATGTTCGGATACCCCACCGCCACCCGCCCCTGGGGCGCACCCAGCCCCAGAACCGGCCAGCCCATGCCCGATGATATCCGCCCCGGTGTCGTCAGCTTTTTTGATGAGATGAACCGGACACTGCGGGCCATCTATACCGAAAGGGATGCTGAAGCCTCCCGTCGCCTGCTGACGGAAGTTCCCCCCACTAACGATGGGCTCGAAGTGATCAGCCGTGTTCTGGCATTCCAGAAGGAGGCCGCTGAAGCGTCAGGTGCAGGCTGGCCAGACCTGTCCCTGGAGCAGATGGCCCGCGCCGGCATCAACTGGCACGTATTCCCCAACCAGGTGTTTTTGATGTATGCCGATGGCCTGCTGTGCTACCGCGCCCGACCCGCTGGCGATAACCCGGATTCCTGTATTTACGACATTTGGTCGTTGCAGCGCTACGCGCCCGGCGCCGAACCGCCGCTGCAAAGACAATACTTTTATGGCCCTGAAGATTGGAAACATTTCCACAAGATCAGCATCATCCTCCAGCAGGATTTTGACAACATGGAAGAAGTCCAGAAAGGCATGAAATCCTCCGGCTTTACTGCCGCAAGACCTTCCCCGCTTCAGGAAACCTCTGTCTCCAATCTCCACACCCATATCCACCAGTACCTTTACGGGGACCGCCAACATCCCGATTGACACCAACAACCTTTGTGAGGAAACAACATGCAAACCACCAGCAGTGCCATTTATCAAGGCCCGATTTTTGACGGCGATACCCATATCTATGAGCAGCCCGATGCCTACTCCCGCTACCTCTCTAAAGAATTACAGGAAAAATATCCGGTAAGGCATATCGTCGAAGGGGACAAGTATCCCCTCTATGTGGGCGACTGGAAAATCCCTCCCGGCGAAGATGCCATGCGGTTGATTGACGGCAAGGTGATGATCCCCGCACCGGGCATGCTGCATGTGTGGCTCAAGCGTCTCAACGAAGGCAACACGGAACTCGACTGGGTGGAAATGCCCGATGAAGCGCTCTACAGGGAGCAGCGCATCCGTTGGATGGACGACAATCAGGTGGAAGCCTGCTCCATGTTTCCCGGCGAGATGAACACCATTCCGGCGTTCGTGGAGGATCCTGAAGTGGTGAACGCCATGCTGTCCTCCTACAACCGCTATATGGACGAAGAATGGGGGTTCAACTACAAAAACCGCATTTACACCATGGGCCTGCTGAGTTTTGAAAACAAGGAGTGGGCGAAAAGGGAAATCGATTTCCTGCTCAAACGTGGCCTGCGAACCATCGCGCTGCCGCCCGGACCCTTCCAGAACCGCTCACCGGCAGACCCTTACTTTGACGAGCTGTGGGCGCCACTCAACGAAGCCGGTGTCACCGTGCAATACCATATCGGCGAGGCCAAATACATGCACACCCTGCAGGCCATGTGGGGCGATATTCAGGCCTCACAATCGCGGGTGGGACAAACCGCCTGGATGTGGCTCAACGCCTACGGCGAGCCTGTCATGTGGCACGTGCTCTCGTCCTACATCTACCTGAACTTTTTCAAGCGCTTCCCCAATATACGCCTGGTCAGCTCCGAAAATGGTGCCGAGTTTGTGCCCTACTTCCTGCGCCGCCTGGACAAGATGCGGGGCATGGCGCGCCAGGGCTACTGGCCCTGCGGGCAACTGGATGAAAGGCCCTCCAGGATCTTTATGCGCAATGTCAAAGTGGTGGCCTTTCCGGAAGACGATCTGCGCAAGATGATCGATGAAACCGGCTCGGCGGACTGGATCATGATGGGTTCCGATTTCCCCCACGCTGAAGGTGTTACCGCACCCAACGGTTTTTTGCGGGACCAGAAATCGCCCCTCACCGCGGAGGAGGTTCGCAAGATCATGTATGAAAATGGACGAAGTGTGCTGCCGAGCCGTTGATCACATGAATTGATGCCGCGCTGCGAATCGGGCAGGTTCGCGGCGCAATGCTTACAGCAAAGGTGTTGCATGCGGTCAGCCAGAAAAGCCTCTGCCTGTTATTGAACCTGCGTTTTACGACCTACCGCATCCACTTCATCAACCCGTCAATATACTTTTCGATACGGGCGATTGCCGCCTGCCTGTCGCGGGCGACAATATCGTTGGCGATTTCCCGGTGAAAGCCTTTGATCCGCGCCACCACAGCATCCCGCTCTTTGTAGGAACCCTGGGAAAATCGCGAGTGGCTATCGGTAACATCGAGAATAATGCGCGCAAACACAGCCAGGGCTGGATCCCCGCTCAACTCGGCCAGTGTCACATGAAAACGCTGCAGCTGCTCGGCACTGGCATTGCCATCCATGCCATTTTCATCCTGGATGACCGAAAGCAGCTTTTCAGTGCCTGTAGCGTCCAGCTGATCAATCGCCAGCTTAACAATGGCCGACTCCAGCAGCTTGCGGGTATTGTAGATATCGGCGGCCTTGATACCCATGTATTCGAGCATCACATTCACAGCTCTGACTGTGGCATCCAGTTCAGGCCTGGTGACTACCAGACCTCCCTGAGCACCGCGCTGCATACGCGCTATGGACAACTGCTGTAGCAGCCGGATGGTTTGCCTCAGCACGGCGCGGCTGACATTATAAGTGGCCATCAGCTCAGGCTCGGTGCCCAGGGATTTACCAACGGGCCAGCCCATGGCAACCACTTCCTGCACTATTTTATTGGCCAATGTTTCGGCACGGCTTCGGGGTTTGCCCCCCGTCATTTGCTTGCGATTGTTTTCCGGCAAAGAACCGCTGGCGTCAGGGACGGGATTGCCGGCAACCGTCTCAGGCTGTTCCAAACCCGGTTCACTATCGCTCTTGTGGGATGTGCGGGACTGCCCAAACACTCGTTTGCGCTCAGCGGCTAAAGCCTTGAACAGCTCAACATCGCACGCCGGAACCACCAGTGAGATCGTGGCCATACCGGCAGCACGCTGCTTTTGCCGGTAGCGCGCCACCCGCATCGAACCGGATTCCTGTTTACTGGCTTTTGTGGTCATCGACATCTTCTCAAGCTGTGCCCCGGATCGCGGTGTTACATGTTACAGGCAACAGGACCGAGGGCCATAATGCCAGCCAATGTTACATGTAATAATTTCAAAAATACCACTAAAAATTCAATAAAACCTTTTAAAACCAGAAAATAACATACCGAAAATATTGACTTCCACCCCAATATAGAGTCCTATATAAAAAAACCGGGATGCATACAGTCCCCATTCAACTGACCCACCCATCACAGCGGAGCTTGTCGCGCAATGAATAACCCAGCAAACACAAACCCTGACAAACAGGAAACCAAAAAAACCACCAAACGTCCTGGCCGGGGCGATTTTGGCTGGCAGCCCATTGTCAGCACATTTGAGCCTACGCTCGAAGACATGATGTCGGATCGCGCCTATTTCGGCATGCCACCTGAAGCGCTCTACCTGTGGGGCACACTGCGGGATGAGGATGGCGAGATGTACAGCATCATGCGCCGCATACCCAACAACCTGCCCGGCGCCGCAAAGGATACCCGTCGTCGCTTTTACCTGCAGACAACGCTCGGACACACGGACGCCATGCATCTGCACCCCTCAGGCAGAAAATCGGCATCCAATGATGGCCACACCCGCACACTGGAAGACGGTCGCATCCACTGGCGCAGTGCAGCAGACATGCCGGGCAATGCCTTTCATGTCACCTGGACGCCAGAGACTTGCAGCTGGGTCGAAGACGAGGTGCTGGATGTGAAGGGAAAACTTATCCCACCCGGAATGCACTGGTACCTTCCGGGCCGGGATGCAGGCATGTACTACGTGGCCAATATTTTCCAGATGGAAGGCACGGTGCTGGGCAAAAAAGTGCGCGGCTTGATAGGGTTTGACCCTATTTATATGTACGAAGGGGGCGAGGTCTACAAAACAAAGGACGCTCTGGTTCAGGAAAAACTCGAACTCGTCTGGTACACCTGGGCGACCCTGTACAAGGACGGCACGCTCGATGCCGGGCATTTTATGCTGGGCAACGACCAGTTTGGCTTTGCCATCCTCACCGATGAAAAAGGCAACACCCGATTTACCTATGATGTGGCAGGCGAAGTCACCTTTGAAGAAAACGGTTATTGGCAAAAACACATCAAGTTTTCTGCCTTTGGCGAGGAGTGGGAATTCAACCCTGAACCCAGGGGAAAAATGCCCGATCTGGGTCCGATACCCAACCCCCAGGTGGAAGGCCGATGGCGCAGGGTGGGAGATGACAGGGAACCGGATATCTGGTTTGCCTGGGGTGAGACCGCGCCCGAACACGGCAGCCGCCCAAGCAACCGCTTTACCGATTTGGGCGAGCGCATCAGCCAGCAGGTGAAAAAGTTTTAACAGCTACTGATGCTTGCTTGTGGCGCTCTGGTATCTGCGCCTGCATCCCGTCTTCAATCGATTCCCAACGCCATCACGCAATGCCCATAAACCCCGTCGACAACGGGGTTTATGGGCTGTAGCGTTATTCGCTCCCCTGAGCAGCCATCCGGGCATACTGGGCCATGATCGCCGCACGCACTTTTCCGCCCTCCGTGGATTGGGGCGGGTCGAGGGGAACGCTGGGCATGGCCTGGCCACGGCGTGCGACACCTTCCTCCAGGCGCGCCATCAATTGCTCGCGGGTTTCCGGCCTGGGGTTCCATATCTCGTTGCTGTCCTGCACCAGGGGCAGGTCGGGCATCATGCGCTCCACCTTGAAATGGACACCACTCGCTGTCGGTTCAACATCACCGATAAAGGTTGCCCGGCCATCAAAACACAGGGATGCCTTGCCCTGGATTTTCCAGGGCGCCCCCGCTGGCACATCGAGGATGAAACCTTCTGCATCCAGCGTCGCGCCACGGGTACGGAACGGCAAGGGGAAGCCCTCATCGTCCACCAGGGTAATATGCCCGGACATGCCCTGATCGAGAACCTCTTTGGCCCGTGCGCTCCACTCCTTGACCGGCCAGGAGGCCTTGTTTTTCGCGGGCCCCGCAGGTGCAGGGTCCGAGGGCGGATAGTTAAAATACGCGGGCGCATCCCAGCGCTGCGGGGTTTGGTCGGTGGCGCTGGCATCCGGCCACCAGAGAATACGCCGGGGCGTATTGAAGATCAGGATGCGGGTCCAGTACCAGATCGACTGCCGGGCGACAGACCAGGGATTGCCGCAGGCGAAGGTATCCAGATAGGCAATCACTTCTGACAGGTAGCGATCCACATTGGCTTGCAGGTCTGCATCGCGCACCGCCGCCAGCGCGGCGATGGATACCACCGGCTGCCCCGGCCCGCCTTCAATCAACAGGCCCACCTTGGGATTGCGCCGCGCGCGCTCCGCCTTGACCGGATAGGCAAGGCCGGTGGTGACGTCGATGCTGCGCCCGTCGGCGGATCGAAAACAGAACAGCGGGGTATCCAGGGGCACCCCCTGGTTAGTCATGGTGGCGAATTCAGTGAAGATGGCGTTGTCGATCACCTTGAGGACTTCGGGCGGCAAGCCGGGATAGGGATTGGCGGAATGTGACATGGTTGCTCCTGCGGCAGGTTTATTATCAGCAGAGAATCGCCCGTAGTGTTGGGCGCCCCTTTATTTCATTTTATGAATGTTATTCGCCTATGTAAACAGCCGGAATTTACCACTACAATGACCCCAAAACAGCAATCAGGTAAAAAATCCATGAAAACCAGAGTCCTTGGCCGCACTGGCGTACAGGTAAGCCCCCTGTGTCTGGGCGCGATGATGTTCGGCAAGATGGGCAATCCCGACCACGACGACTGTGTGCGGATTATCCACAGCGCTCTCGATGCCGGTATCAACTTTATCGATACCGCCGATGTGTACAGTCAGGGGGAATCTGAAGTCATTGTCGCCAAGGCCATCGCCGACGGCCGCAGGGAGCGGGTAATCCTCGCAACCAAAGCCAATATGCCCATGGGCCGCGATGCCAATATGCGCGGCAATTCACGCCGCTGGATTCGTCAGGCGGTGGAAGGCAGCCTCAAGCGCCTGGGTACCGACTGGATCGACCTCTACCAGATACATCGCCCGGATCCCGACTGCGATATCGACGAAACCCTGGGTGTGCTGTCGGATCTGATACGGGAAGGCAAAATTCGCATGATCGGCACATCCACCTTCCCCCCCTGGCAACTGGTTGAGGCCCAGTGGGTGACAGAGCGCAGGGGCCGGGAGCGCTTTGTCACCGAGCAGCCGCCCTACTCCATCATGGCGCGCCAGATTGAAGCGGATGTGCTGCCCGCCTGCCAGCAATACGGCATCGGTGTGTTGGCCTGGAGCCCGCTGGCAGGGGGCTGGCTGGCGGGCAAATACAAGCGCGGCGAACCCTTGCCCGACAGCTGGCGCACCCGCTACATGCCCGACCGCTTTGATCAGGGGCGGGCAGAAAACCAGCGCAAGCTGGCAGTGGTGGATTCCCTGCAACAGCTGGCGAATTCTGCGGGTATGACCTTGATAGAGCTGGCGCTGCGCTTTGTTTTGTCCCACAGCGCCGTGACCAGCGCCATTATCGGGCCGCGCACCCTGCAGCAGCTGAACAGCCAGCTCAGCGCGCCAGAGGCGGCACTGAGCAGCGAGCTACTCGATGCGATAGACAGCCTGGTTGCGCCTGGAGAATGTATCAATGCCGTTGACCGGGGATATCTGCCACCGGCACTGACCAATGCAACTCTGCGTCGGCGCAGGGACTGAACAGGCGCAGGGGCTGAATAAGAGTGCAACCCGGTCTGCCAGAGGCACTGTCAATCTGATGGCGCCTCTTCGAAGCCAAAAAAACGTGCGCGCTGCTCAGGCGCTGCCTGGTTGATGCTGGCCAGGGTTTGCTTGAACAGCTGCTTGCCGAGTTCCTCGATACGGCGATAGCCGTGGCGGCTCTCTACTGCATCAATCCAGCGCGCCACGGCGGGGCGGGTGTCGATGTCTATCTCCAGGGTTTTTACATATTTGCCAACCCAGGGAAAGACCGCCACATCCGCCACGCTGAATTCATCACCCGCCAGCCAGGTGGCCGAACCGAGTCGGGTTTCGAGCACATCGTAGAGGCGGTTCACTTCACGCAGGTAGCGCCCCCGCGCATAGGGAATATCCTGCGGCGCGATATAGCGAAAGTGCAGGGCCTGGCCGAACATGGGGCCAACACTCGCCATCTGCCACATCAACCATTGCACGGCGCAGCTGCGGGCTGCAGGATCAGTGGGCAGCAAACGCTGACTTTTCTCCGCCAGGTAAAGCAGTATGGCGCCGGACTCAAAAACCGTATGGGCGCGGCCATGGGGTCCGTCGTGGTCCACTATCACCGGCAGCTTGCTGTTGGGATTGAGGCCGACAATCTCTGCTGAAAACTGCTCACCAGCCGCCACATTCACCTCGCGCAGGGTGTAGGCCAGCTCTGCTTCGCTGAGCATAAAGAGCACTTTGAGGACGTTGGGACTGCCGCAGGCGTAAAGATCGATCACAATTGGATTCTCAATGCAAAATACAAAAAGCTGGATGAAAACAGGGTAATTAATCCTTCTTGAGGGGCGAAGCAGACAAAGCTCCCACCGACAAACCCTCCAGGGCAAGGCCAAAACCCAGCTCCCTGAGCAGTGATTCCTTTATCGGCTGGGTAAACAGCATGCGGGAATAACGCAATGTCTGCAGCGGTTTTGCAGCAAGCCTGGCGGCTATCGCCAGGGCTCTTTCCATCAGTTTGTCAGCGGCCATCACTTCATGAACGACACCGAACTGAAGGGCCTTGTCCACGGACAGGGTTTCGCTGGTCATCAGATAATAATGCCCTCGGCTGCGCCCCAGCAGCAAATTCCACACCGCGTGACAACCATCACCGGGCACAACGCCAATGCCCATATGGGTATCCCGAAATACCACCGTATCCGCCGCCAGCACCACATCCGCCAGCACGGGCAATTCCGAATGGATGGTGGCAGGGCCATTGATGGCGGAAATGACCGGCACGTCAATATCCAGCAGGTTCATCAGCATATCCTTGCCTTCCCGGGTAATGCGGTACCAGTAGTCCGCATTGTAGCTTTCGCTGTACTCGGCATCGTTGCGGTTTTCGCAAAAGGCATTGCCGGTGCCGGTGAGTATCACCACGCGGTTATCCGGGTCGCGGCCGATATCGTAAAAGGCCGATCCCAATTGCTCGTGAATGCTGCCCGGATCGGCACCCCATTTCATCGGGCCTCCGTCGGTGTGCAACCGCACCACCAGTATGCCGTCACTGCGTTCAAACACCATGTTGCGGTATTTATCGGCGTAGTCAGTCAGTGTCTTCATCTTTGCATGTTCTCCGAAAATTCCGCTATTGATAAGCTGTCGAACCATCAATCCGCTTGCGGATAGCGCAAGGTCACCATGCCATTGCCGTAGGGTTCATCGCGATTGGTCAGCGCTGCCTTGAGACCCTGGGCTGCCATATCCTCCTTGAAGCGGGTTCGCCTTGGTCCCGTCGACGTGTGGGCACGGGAGTCCAGCTCGGCCCCCAGGCGCTGCAAGGTACCCAGCCCGGATAATTCCATGGCCAGATTGATCACCCGTTTGTGGGTGGCTAACAATTCGGCATCGACCAGGGAAATGCGGCGCGCCACTTCGGCCACCTCGGCATCCAGCTCCCGGGCCGGAACCGCATCGAGCACCAGTCCCAATCGGGCCGCATCAAGACCCGACAGACAGTCACCCGTCAACATCAGACGCTTGGCCCACTGCGGTCCGAGACTGTGAAACCAGTGAGAATTGAGCGGCATACCGTTAGCCCTGGCTGCGGGAAAACCAATCCGCGCGTTACTTGCGGCAATCACCATATCGCAGCTGAACGCCAGGTCTGTACCACCGGCAAGGCAATTGCCCTGCACCTTGGCAATCACCGGTTTGTGGATGGCAAACGCCTTTAACAGCTTGTCCTGCTGGCGCTCCATATGAAAACAGTCGTCATCCAGATTACCGATCAGGCTGCGGTAACGAATGGTTTCAGCACTGTCGCCCGCCGCCAGGGCCGCAGCATTTTCCTCGCGCCCGGAGTAGACCCCAGCCAGATCAAAACCCGCACAAAAATCCTTGCCCGCACCTGCCAGCACGACCACATTCACATCCGTGCGATCATCAGCCTCCAGCAATGCATCGTGAAACTCCTGCAACATCACCTGACTGATGGCATTGCGTTTTTCAGGCCGGTTGAGGGTCAGGGTGGCGACTCTGTCCTTCACGGCAAATTGGATATGGTCGGTTGTTTTCAGCCATTTGGGCATTGTTTGGCTCCAGTGCAAATTATTTTACGTTCACTGCTTGCGTAGAAATACGCTTAGAAATTCCACGCTTGCAGTGCCGCTTTGGTGGTTGCAAGCCTGTCCAGATCAAATCCCATCAGCCTCACCGCATTGCCAGTACAAACAGCGTATCGCTCATCGGGTGTGAGGTTTTTCAACAGTTGCGTGAGTCTTGGCCGGGTATCGGGGTAAGTGCCTTCGACATGGATAAAATCCGAGCCAAAAAGAATGGTTTCAACGCCGATACTGTCCCTTGCCGCCAGATCGCCGGGGCCCAGGGGGCCTGCGGTAAAACAGCTCTGACGCCACTGCTCGCTGGGCTTCATGCCCAGCCTGCGGCCACGGGAATCGGTGGGCGCGTAAAAATTCATATCGAGCATCCCGAGCAAGGGCGCCACCCAGGCGCAGCCCGATTCTATCCAGCCAAAGCGTATTGCGGGATGGCGCTCGGAAATACCCCCCAGCAACAGGTGCGCAACCGCCCCCTGGTGACTGGTGGAAATCGCCATCATACCCAGCGCCAGATCGCCAAACTCCGTATCGTCAAGACGCAACAGCGGTTTTTCACGCCCCACAGAGGCATGAAAAATCACCACCATTTCAAGCTCATTCAAAAGCTGCCACAGAGGCTCATAAAAATGGTGATTGTAATGGGGCAGATCAGCAGAGGCGTCGCGGGGGTTGCCGGGCAGATGCACGGCCTTCAGGCCGTGAGCGTGGATATAGCGCACTTCTGTGAGCATCCGCTCCATACCGCCAATCAGATTGACAACCACAGCGGCGTTGAAGCGGTAGGGGTCAGCGGCCAGGTAGGTATCCCTGAACCAACGGGTATAGGCCAGAGTAATCTCGTGCTCCAGTTCAGGATCGGTACTGATGGCGCCGAAGCCGTCGATAATCAGCTCGGCGGCAACACCGTCCTTATCAAGCATCGCCATGCGCTGCTGTGGTGTCAGCTTGAGATCATATTGCTCGGGATCGAAATCCCTGCTGGCATCGATGGCAAAACCAAAATCCATACCGGCCTTGACCAGCGCGGCAAAATAATGCTCACCCTTGTGAAAAACCCTTTTACCTTCCCTGGTGGCCTCCTCGAAAGCATCGTGATACTGCCTGGGCAGCCAGGGTTTCAAGTCCACGAATCCTTCGGTGTGGCCGTCCATGGAGATCAGCACATTGGGATGCTTCATGGTTCCCCCCCCATCAATAATTCGCCAAGGCACACAGTACTGCCGGACTCACCCCACCTGCATTGCCGGAAACCGCCCCGGACTCACCACGGGCCCGGCAATATGCTGCCCGCCATCGCCGTGGATCACTTCGCCGTTGACAAAATTGCAGGCGTCTCCGGCCAGAAAAAGCGCGGCGGCGCCGATGTCTTCCACCGGATCGCCCAGGCGCCCCAGGGGCAATTGCCCCACCATCATGTCCAGCACCCGCGCGCGTCGCTGGTGGTAGCGGTGATATTCCGGCGTTTCCGCCAGGGGCAGCAGCAGATTGGTGGCAATCTGGTACTGGCCCCAATCCGTCGCCGCCGTGCGGGTAATACCCACCAGGCTCCAGGCCGCAGCGTTGTAGGCGGCAATGCCCTCATTGGCGGACTCTCCGTAACGCTGGCCAACATTGATGATGCGACCACCGCCAGCGGCCTGCATGTAAGGCAGCGCCGCCTGCATGGCTGCAACGGCTGCCTGGATGCGGGCAAAAGCGCTGGCGAACGTTTCTGCCGACTGATCTTCGAACAACCCCACATGGGGCAGAGGCAACACATTGTTGACCAGCACATGGATACCACCCAGCTGTCCGGCAGCTTCATTCACCGCCTGTGCCGCCGTGGCGTTCCAGTCCACAGACAATGCCAGGGCGCTGCCCCCCGCGGCCCGGATGGCGCTGACAACAGCGTCGGCCAGGGCCAGATCGCTGTCGAGCACGGCGAGGGTTGCACCCTCACGGGCAAAACGCAGGGCGATGCCCGCGCCAATGGCATCTGCACCGAGCACCAGTGCGCATTTTCCGGCAAGCTGACTCATTGTTTTTCTCCTGTCGAACTGTTCATGGAAAGACTGTCATTGAAAGACGGTACCGACAGCGTGAAGCTGGGGAAGACCCAACAGATTCGAACCGCCATCGATAAAGAGGGACTGACCGGTGATATAGCGTCCGCTGTCTGCCACCAGACCCAGCACGGCGGCGCCGATATCCTCCTCGGCGCGGCCATGGCGGCGCATGGGATTGAGCCTGGCGACCGCCTCGGCCTTTTTCACATCCCCCGCGTAGAACGCCTCATAGGCGGGACTCCAGCCAGAGGGCAGCACAGCGTTGACGGTGACGTTGTAACACCCCCATTCGTTGGCCAGGGTTCGTGTCAGCCCCCGAATGGCTTCCTTTGTGGCGTTGTAGGCCAAACCGTATTTGCTGCCGAACACTGCGTTAATTGAACCAAAATTGACGATGCGCCCGCCTCCCGCCTGCTGGAACCAGGGCAGCGCAGCCTGACCTGTCCACAGGGAGGCGTAGAGGCCCGACTGGAGAGCCCTGTCGAGATTGTCGTCGTTGGGGTTTTCAGCCAGGGTCAGATCGGGCACCACCTGGGCATTGTTCACCAGGATATCGAGGCGGCCAAAATGCTCTGCCGTCTGCGCCACCAGCGCCATGGCCTCGGCTTTGTTCGCCAGATCAGCGCGCAGAAAGATTGCGTCCGCACCCAGTTCACGCAGGGCATCGACCACCCGCGCCCCTTTTTCCGGGGAGCGGCCATTGACCACGACCTTCGCGCCCTCGCGGGCAAAACAGCGGGCAATGCCCTCCCCCAAACCCTGGGTGGAGCCAGTCACCAGGGCAACCTTGTCTTTGAGCCTGTTCATCATCTGGAATACCTGTCTGTAGAGGGTGGGAATACGTCTGTTATTGTGCTGAGCGATCCCGAGCAGCAAAAAAACCGTCGCGCTTGCCGCGCACCTCATCGGAGGCGGCGAGGCGATCATAAATCCCGCGCGCCACAGCCATGCCTGCATCAAAATCAGCGCTCAGGGCCACCGCTTCAATGGCATTGAGCGCCTCGTTGGCCATGGGGTTGTCACCGATACGCTGGCGGGCAGCTGCGAGAATGGCTTGCGGGTTGCTGTCGGGCAGCGGGCGATGGCGAATCAGCGGCAGTGGCTGGGTGGCAGTAGTCGAACCCGCGCCACAGCGGCGCGCAAACTCGATTGCCACATCCAGCACCTGTTGGCCATCGCCTTCGACTATTTGATCGAACAGGGCGTGTGCAGACAGTTGCCGCGCCGGCTGCAACTGGCCGCCGAGAATAAGCTCAATCGCTGCCTCAAGCCCCAGCACCCTGGGCAGACGCTGGGTGCCCGACAGGGGAATAACCCCCAGGCCCAGCTCCGTCAGTCCGATTTTGGTATCCGCCGCCGCGATCCGGTAGTGGCAGACCAGGGCTGTTTCCAGGCCGCCGCCGATGGCAAAGCCGTGCAGGGCCGCGACCACGGGCTTGGCGCTGGCCTCGATCACCGGATGCACATCCAGGGACAGGGCGGGCGTGGCCGCCGCTGCTGGCGTGCCGAATTCGCGGATATCGCCCCCGGCGGAAAAGCCCCGCCCGGCACCGGTCAGGACAATGGCTTGCACCAGAGGGTCGTTGCGCACAGCGCTGAAGGCCTCCACCAGCCCCAGGCGAACCCCATGCCCAAGGCCATTGACCGGGGGATTTTGCAGGGTTATCACAGCCACACCGTCAATGATCCGGCAGTTCACATCATGGAATTGTTTGGCCATTTGCCTCTCCACACCAGGCGCTCCCCCGGATTGTGCCGACCGTTGGGCAGCGCCGCTCATGATTGTTTCACCGGGCCTGCACCGACCACAGCACCGATATCCAAAGCGGGGGCACTGCCGCCACCAAAGGGGAAAATCTCGGCAAACAGCGCCATGGAGTCTGACTGGGTATCAATGATCACCGCATCGGTCATATCCTCGATCTGACCGAGCCTTTCACCGACCTTTTCTGCGCTGATATCCCCATCCATCCAGCCCCGCGCTTCGGCAAAGGCAATCCGCCCCAAACGCCCGCCGCCCACTACAAAGATGCGGCCAGTCACCGCCGATTCAGCACTCAAAAAATAGGCCACACCCTTCGCCACCTTGGCTGCAGGTAAGTTGCTGCGAAACCAGTCCACAAAGGTCGCATCGGGGATCTGTTCAATCATGCGGCTGAAGGCGGTGGGCATCATGGCATTGACAAGGATCCCGTGGGGCTGACCTTCAATGGCTGCGTCCAGGGTCAATCCCAACAGCCCGGCTTTTGTGGTGCTGTAGGGAGCATTGGCGCCAATCCCCAGGGCGGAGTTGGACGAGGTGTTGAGAATGCGTCCATAGCCCTGCTTTTGCATTTGGGGCCAGACGGCTCGCAGCAGGGCGTAAGGCCCGAGCAGGTTGACACGAAAATGATTTTCGACGTCGGCATCACTGTGGTCAGTGATCAATCCGGGCAGGGAAACCCCTGCATTGTTGACCAGAATATCGACTCGCCCGAAAGCCTCCAGCGCCGCATCGACAATCTCCCGCGCCGATTCAGGCGTACCCACGGCGGTGCCATTGGCCACCGCCTTTGCGCCCAGATCGCGCAAGCGGCTGGCTGCCTGCTCGGCCCGCTCGCCGCCACCGGAATTGCCATAGGTATCGCCGCCATAGTCGTTCACCAGGATACTGGCTCCACGTTGCGCCAACTCTTCGGCAATGGCGTAGCCGATTCCCCCTGCCGCGCCGGTGACGATTGCCACCTGGCCTGTGAACGATATCTGGCTCATACGCTAACTTCCCGATTTATTGTCTATGAATATTGGCTGATTGATAGCCTATGAAGATTGGCCTAGCCCAGCATGGCGAGCATCACCCCGGCCGCCACCGCTGAGCCGATTACCCCCGCAACGTTCGGCCCCATGGCGTGCATCAGCAAATAATTATGGGGGTTGGCCTCCAGGCCCAGCTTGTTGGAAACCCGCGCAGCCATGGGCACGGCAGACACGCCCGCCGAGCCGATCAAGGGGTTGATGGGTTGCTTGATGACCAGATTCATCAACTTGGCCATCAACACACCGCTGGCAGTGCCGATGCTGAAGGCAATGATGCCGAGCAGGAGAATGCCCAGGGTTTCGGGATTGAGAAACTTGTCGGCGCCCATTCTGGAGCCGACGCCCAGCCCCAGCAGAATGGTGACTACATTGATCAGTGCATTTTGGGTGGTGTCGCTGAGCCGATCCACCACGCCACATTCTCGCATCAGGTTGCCAAAGCAGAACATGCCGATCAGCGGTGCAGCAGCGGGCAGCAGCAGGGCCACCAGAATAAGCAACAGCAAGGGGAACACAATTTTTTCCAGGCGGGAGACCGGACGCAGTTGCTCCATGACGATGCGGCGTTCGCGGGCGGTGGTCAGCGCGCGCATGATGGGCGGCTGGATGAGGGGAACCAGGGCCATATAGGAATAAGCCGCCACGGCAATCGGTCCCAACAATTCCGGGGATAGTTTGCTCGTCACAAAGATTGCCGTAGGTCCGTCGGCGCCACCGATAATGCCGATGGAGGCCGCATCGCGAATATCAAAATCAAAGATACCTGCCGCCCCCAGGGCTGCCGCGCCCAGCACGGTGACAAAGATACCCACCTGAGCCGCCGCCCCCAGCAACAGGGTTTTGGGGTTGGCCAGCAAAGGGCCAAAGTCGGTCATGGCGCCGACCCCCATAAAAATCAGCAGCGGAAAAGCCCCCGTGGCGATACCCACATGGTAGATATACCAAAGCAGGCCCCCGCTGGCCTGTACCTGGCCCAGGGCGTCGTAAATCGGGGCGCTGTCGAGACCGGAGCCGGGGATATTCACCAACACTGTGCCAAAGCCGATGGGCACCAGCAGCAATGGCTCGAATTTCCTGTGGATGGCGAGGTACAGCAACAGCAAGCCAATAACCATCATGGCGATTTGCCCCGCTGTAATGTGGGCCAGGCCGGAGGTAAGCCACAACTCCTCGATGCCCGACATCAGGAATCCTTTCCAGCCAGGGTCAACAACAGGTCGCCAGACTTGACAGTGTCGCCAACCGCCACGGCCACCTGTGACACAACCCCGGCATGGCGCGCGCTGATGGCGGTTTCCATTTTCATGGTCTCCATCACCAGCAACACATCACCCTCCTGCACTGACTGGCCAGCGGCGACCAATACCTCACAAATCTTGCCCCCCAGGGGCGCTGCCACCGGGTCGCCAGCCGCAGACGCTGAGGGTGGTTTAGCTGAATTAGTTTGGCTGCCTATCGCAATACCTCCGGCAAGGGGGGCGATAGCGCTTATATCGCCGCCCTCCTCCACCTTGACCACATATTTCACGCCTTCCACTGTCACTGTGTACAGAGCTTCCCCCGCCACTGGGGTTGCGGCAGATGCCTGCGGCGGAGGCTCGAAGGCGCGCGCATCGCCCCGATTTTGAAGAAAGTTCAAACCCACCTGGGGAAACAGGGCGTAGGTCAGAACATCGTCAATCTCCCCCTCGCCATCCGCCAGCTTCAGGGATTTCTCCGCCGCCAGACGGCGCAACTCGGCATGCAAACCACCCAACTCCGGCTGCAGCAAATCGGCGGGCCTGCAGGTCACCGCTGCTTCCCCCCGCAGCACCTTGTCCTGCATGGCCTTGTTCACCGGGGCCGGGGTAGCGCCGTATTCACCCTTCAGGAGCGCGACGGTTTCGCTGGAGAGATTCTGGTAGCGCGCACCGGCCAGCACATTGAGCACCGCCTGGGTGCCAACGATTTGCGAAGTGGGGGTTACCAGGGGGATAAAGCCGAGGTCTTCGCGCACCAGGGGAATTTCCGCCAGCACTTCGTCGAAGCGATCCAGGGCATTTTGCTCACGCAGTTGGCTCTCCAGATTGGTGAGCATGCCACCTGGCACCTGGGCCACCAGGATACGGGCGTCAACACCTTTGAGAGTGCCTTCAAAGCGGGCGTATTTTTTGCGAACCTCGCGGAAATGCCCGGCGATCTCTTCCAGCAGGCGGATGTCCAGCCCGGTGTCCCGGTCGCTGCCCTCCAGGATCGCCACCAGCGCTTCGGTGGGGGAATGGCCATAGGTCATGGACATGGAAGAAATGGCGGTATCGACGTTATCAACCCCCGCCTCAATACACTTGAGATAGGTGGCGGTGGATAAACCGGTGGTAGCGTGACACTGCATATGCAGTGGTATGGCTACTGCCTGTTTGAGGGCCGCTACCAGTTCAAAGCCGTCGTAGGGCCGCAGCAGGCCCGCCATATCCTTGATACAAAGAGAATCGGCACCCATATCTTCGAGGCGCCGGGCCATATCGATCCAGGTCTGCAGGGTATGCACCGGGCTGACGGTGTAGGACAGCGTGCCCTGGGCGTGCCGCTCCACTGCCTTGACCGCTTTCAGGGCGGTCTCGATATTGCGGACATCGTTCATGGCGTCAAAGATGCGGAACACGTCCACCCCGTTGACTGCGGCGCGCTCCACGAAGCGGATGACCACATCGTCGGCGTAATGGCGGTAGCCGAGAATATTTTGCCCGCGCAGCAACATTTGCTGGGGCGTATTGGGCATCGCCTGCTTGAGGGCGCGGATGCGCTCCCAGGGGTCTTCGCCCAGGTAGCGGATACAGGCATCAAAGGTGGCGCCGCCCCAGGACTCCAGGGACCAGAATCCTACCCGGTCGAGCTTTTCAGCCACCGGCAACATGTCATCCAGACGCATGCGGGTGGCCAGCAATGACTGATGGGCATCGCGCAGCACCACATCGGTGATACCCAGGGGTTTGGCTGTGCTCTGGCTCAAGGATTCACTCCGGTTTACTGGCGCCGCGATGCAGGGCAATCGCCTTGCGGATAATCTGTTCGGTCGTGGGGCTGACCCCGGTTGCCCGGGATTGATCCGGGCCGGGACGGGCAGTGGCTTGCGCCGGTAGCGTGGCGAGGAATTTATCCACCAGCCAGGACATGGCTGTGCAGGCAGCGACCAGGACAACCAGAAAACAGGTCACCACCCCCATACCGTAGAGCATCAAATCCAGACTTTTGCTGATCAGTTCAAAATCCATTGGCATTTCCATTTATCAACGCTGGCACATTGTTCATATAATAGAATATTGTTCATATTAAAATATGAAGCAACCAATCGCAATGGTAAAAACCATCACTGGAAATTACCTGGCGATCACCAAGCGGAAAATGACTCATTGCCCATTGGCTGAGCGGTGTCCAGCGATACCCGTCAGCTACCAGACCAGCGGCAGGTACATCATGCCGTTGACGGCACCTGAGGAGGTGGCGGGTTGCTCGCCGGGTTTGATGGAAAAGTCCGGAATCCGGCGCAGCCACTCCTCGAGGAAAACGCGGATTTCCATTCGGGCCAGGGCTGCACCGGCACAGCGGTGGGGGCCTGCGCCAAAAGCGGCGTGATCCTGGGCGCGGCGAGTGAAATCCACCGTCAATGGATCCTGGTACTTGCGCTCGTCCAGCCCGTGCAGCACCTTGGGCATCATGATCTGTTCACCCTCCTTGAACTGCACCCCCTTGTAGACAAAATCCCGGGTAATGACGCGGGCTGTCTGGGGTATGCCAAACCGGCGCAATAGCTCATCGATGGCAGGCATGATGAGTTTTGGCTGTTCGATCAGCTGTTTGCGATGGCCGGGATTGTCGGCCAGAAAGCGCGCAAAAAATCCCAGGCTGGAAGCCACCGTATCCAGCCCGCCGAACAGGACATTGTGCAATAGCCCCGTGGTCTCGTGGGGTTCCAGATCGCGGCCATCAACTTTGGCATTGACCATCAGGCTGAACAGGTCCGGGCCTGGCTCCGCCCGGCGCTTGACGACCCAGGATTCCACGTAGGCATTCAAGCGCATGCCCGCCTCCATGCGCTCCTCGGGGGATTTGGGCCGCACGCTGCTTTCCGCGATATTGAGCAGTTCTTCGCGGTCTTCGAGGGGCAGATCAACCAGTTTGAGAAACATGTAAACCGGCAGATGTCGGGCAAATTCCGTGACAAATTCGCATTCGCCCCTGTTGAGAAAACCATCGATCAACTGGTTGGTGATCCTGCGCGCATCGGCTTCCAGGGCCTGCACCTGCCTGGGGCCAAAACGCGGTGAAATCAACGCGCGAAAGGCTGTGTGCTCAGGGGGGTCATATTCAAGGGGCAGCAGACGCGCCCCGGTAGAACCCTGGGGGACGGTGATGGAGCTGTGGGAAAAGCGCTCGTGGTCAAGCTGCATGACATCGATGTCTTCAGCCCGTGTCGCCAGCCAGTGGCCACCGTGACGGGGCGTCCAGAGGATATCGGGAACGCCTTCATCATGGAGACTGTTCCAGGCGAGATGCACATCGGTTTCATGCCCAGCCGGGGCGGTGTAATCAAAATCGAACACCAACTCTGTTGGCACATGGGCTGGTTTTTGGGCAATTTCAACAGTCATCGCAACAACACCTCAAAAGAATTGAATAATCCGTTATCAACTGGCGGAGTCGCCAACAATCAGATCAGCGGCGCGCCAGGCCATGGCCATCATCGGCGCGTTGGTATTACCAGAAATCATGGTGGGCAGAATCGACAGATCCATCACCCGCAAACCGCTGACCCCCTTTACCTTGAGCGCTTCGTCCACCACGGCGCCATCATCACTGCCCATGCGGCAGGTACCAGCGGCATGGTAACCGGACTGGCCAAAACGCCTGAAGGCAGCAAGGATTTCGTCATCGCTCTGCATTTGCACACCGGGCACGGTTTCGTTTGTCACAAAGGGTTTCATCGACGGCTGCGCCATCAGCTCGCGCATAAAGCGCACCATGGCGATGCTGGTGTTGCGGTCGTAATCCGTGTCGTGGTAATTGGCGCGAATGCGCGGGGGATCGGCGGGATTGGCGGAGCGCAGTGATACCTCGCCCTGACTGGTGGGCCGCAACACATAGGCAAATACCTGCATGCCGTGGCCGCTTTCAAAGTTCATTTTTCCGCTGTCAAAATCCAGCGAGTAAGGCGCCATAAAAAACTGGATGTCCGGCCTGTTGTCGTCGGGATTGACACCGGTGCCGGCAAATCCGCCCGCCTGGTAGGAGCCTTCGGCCATCACGCCCTTTTTGAACAGGAAATAACGCAGGGTATTTTTCAGCAGGCGCCAGCCGCTGTAATCGCGGTTCTGGCTGATGGGTTGGCGCAGGCCAAACTGCATAAAAAGCAGGCGATGTTCGCGCATATTGCGGCCCACAGAGGGGTTATCCACCACCACATCGACACCCAGGGCGCGCAGCTGCTCGCCATCGCCTATACCCGACAGTTGCAAAAGCTTGGGGGTTTCAATCGCACCGGCACTGAGGATGATTTCGCCACTGGTGCGAAAAACCTTGCGCGCCGATCCGCACAGGCATTCAACACCCACTGCCCGGCCATTGTCGAAGAGCACTTTTTCGACACGGGTATTGGTCAGCACGATGAGATTGGTACGCCCTCGGACAGGTTTGAGGAATGCCTCGGCGGCACTTTGGCGGCGACCATTACGGATATTTCGCGACAGTGGGCCGATGCCATGTTGATCAGGGTGATTGATATCCTTGCGCTCGGGCAGGCCCATTGCCGTGCCCGCATCGATAAAGGCCCGTGACAGTGGATCGCTGGTATCGGCGACAGTAATTCCCACGGCGCCGCCTGCGCCCCGCGACTCATCACCACCCAACACATGGTTTTCTATCTTGCGATAACAGGGTGCGATGCTGTTCCAATCCCAGCCCCTGGCGCCCTGGGCTGCCCATTGGTCAAAATCACCGGGGTTGCCACGTATGTACACCATGCCATTGATGGAGCTGGAGCCCCCCAGCATTTTGCCCCGAGCCCAGAATTCCGGTTTGTCGCCGGTGGCAGGCTCCGGCTCGGTCTGGTAGAACCAGGCGCGCTTCGGGTCGCTGAGCAGTTTGCCAAAGCCTTTTGGCATATGGACCAGAAAACTGTTGTCGCTGGGACCTGCTTCAACAAGCAACACTTTGTGGGCAGGATTCTCTGATAATCGGTTCGCCAGCACGCAGCCAGCTGAGCCTGCGCCGACGATGATATAGGTGTAGTCAGTCATGTATTTCCCGTATTTATTTTCTTGTCACCAGGGCCTGGTGAAGGCTCAACCAAACTTTACGTGTACCGATTCAGCACCACGCAAGGTGATACCGCGAATTTCGGGCGCAGGCTTGTCAGTATCCAGCCGCAGGTTGGGCAGGCGATCGAGCAGATCGTTGAGCGCCATGGTCAGCTCCATGCGCGCAAGGTGCTGGCCGATACACACATGGGAACCGAAACCAAAAGCCACATGGCGCTTGGTGGGACGGAAAATATTGAAGCTGTGGGGATCGTCCCAGATCTCCTCATCGCGGTTGGCAGCGCCAATTGCCACATGCAGATAGGCACCCTTTTCGACCTTGACGCCTGCCAGTTCCATATCCCGCGTCGGTGTACGCTGAATGGCGCATATGGGTCCGTTCCAGCGCAATCCCTCTTCAATACAGGTGCGAATCAGACTGCGATCCTGCCGAACCGCTTCAAGCTGCTCGGGGTGGGTAAACAGGCCAGTGAGAATATTGGAAAAGCCGTGGTAGCTGGTATCGCCCCCGGCGTTCATCAACTGCCGGAAAAATGACACCAGCACATCCTGGGGCAAGCGCTCGCCGTCGATATCAGTGCGGGCCAGCAAGGCAACAAAATCATCAGCGGAGCCATTTTCACGACGTTCATTCACCAGCTGATCGAGATAGTTGCCCAGCATTCTGGACGCTTCGACGCCGTGCTGGTAATCAAACGGCACACACATTTGGGCAATGGCGAGTTTGTGGAACAGGGGCCGCTGCTGCTGCGGCATTTTCATCAGATCCATGATGAACTCGAACGGAAAGTGAAAGGCAAATTCCTGCACCAGATCAGCAGTGCCGCGCTCACTGAATTTTGCCATCAGGCGATCAATCACCTTCTGGAAAACCGGCCGCAGTGTATCGAGCATTTTCGGTGTAAAGGCTGCCTGGAACAGGCGGCGGTAGCGGGTATGGTCGGGCGGGTCCATGGCGGTGACTGTCTTGCCAAAGGTAACGCCCAGGCCACTTTCATACACTGTGTTGGAGAAGTCGGCATGTTTGGTGAGGATATCGTTGACCAGGTCGTAACCCAGCACGCTGTAAATCTTGCGGTCGCCGATGGTGACATGGGTGGGGGCGCCAAAATGGGACTGCAGGTCGATCGCCTGCACCGGACACTCGCGACGCAGCCGCTCCAGCTCACGATAGGGATCAGTGATATGGCCCTCACCGCCCACGGTCAACAGCGCAGTAAAGGGATCAAAGTCATCCTTGAAGTCTTCAAGGGGGATCATGGCGGTCATTGAGGGTTCCTGCAATTCGGGATCAACGGCGTTATCGGGGCTGCAGACTCCTCAGGCACACACGGACATCAGCGGCATTCCCGTTGACCATAACCGTACATTATTGTACGGTTATGGTCAACTCACTGTTGTGACATTTATTGCGCCGCGCACTCGCTGAGCTCGCCGCAGGTTCTGGCAAAGTAGCGGGACGGCGTGATGCCAAAGTTTTTGCGGAACAGACCGATAAATGCACTGGCACTTTCATAACCGCAACGCTGGGCAACACTATTGACAGGGACATCCTCAGCAAGCAGCTGCAAGGCCTTGAAAAGCCTGACCTGCTGGCGCCACTGGATAAACGACATGCCGGTTTCATCGCGAAAATGCCGGGCAATCGTGCGCTCACTGGCCCCCAGCAACTCCGCCCAGGCCTCCAGTGTCCGGCAATCGCCGGGATCGGTGGAAATGGCCTGCACCATGGGGAACAGGCGCACATCGCGGGGAAAGGCCACATACAGGCCGGTAGCTGGCGCGATGCGGATTTCATCCAGCAGCACATCCACCAGGCGCCCTTCTGGACTATCAGGAGTGTAGGGCGCGGTGAAATCGCAAACACGCTCCACCAGCGCCTTGAGGACACTGGATACCTGAATTACCGAACACGCCGTCAAATCGGCAATCTGGGAGAGCCCGGGCGTGACGTACAGCGTGTAGGTCTGAATATCCGTAGCCATGCGAAAGGAATGGTTCACCATGGGCGGCAACCACACGGCGCGGTTGGGAGGCACCAGCCAGCGAGCGTTGTCCGTTTCTACCGACATCGTCCCGTCTGCCGCATAGACCAGCTGGGCGTGCTCATGACAGTGGGAGTTGACAGTGGCGCCCCGTTTAAAGGTTGCGATCACTCCACCCACCGGACCTGGCAAAGGGCCAACGGCTGTGTCACCAACAGTGACCAAACCCTGTGAATGGCGGAAATGCATCAGCTGATCGTAGTGGACTCTGGACATGGGCAAATGACCAAGTGCGACGAATTGATTTTGTAATTAGTAATAGCGCTTGAGCGTGCAAAACCCATAACGCATAAATCAAATAATAGCACAGCGTTCCAATATGTGTATCGCTATGTCAAGCGCAACTTATCGGGAATGAGTCCAGGGCTGGTTCGACCCTGCAAAAAATGCCCGACACCAAGGCCGGGCACAAAGGGGGTTAATAAATTCAGCGTTTATTTCATCCAGGTGCCGTTTTAATCTGACCCGCTGCCCGGAGATGAATGTCACTGCCTCAAAGATCGCGGCCCGGTAAAGCTGCTGCTTTTGAAGCTGAGCACCATGAGATCTTTATCAGCGCACAGGCCGGTGTCTAATCAAGATCAATACTGATGGATTGCAAAGCCCCGCTGAACGGGAAAGGCAGCGAATAGTCATCGCTCACCGGCGAGCCGTAGTCGGCAGCCACGTCGAGTCCTTCTGCCACGGAAAACACTCCCCGCAGGGTCTTGTCCAGACGCCCCTTGCCGATCTGCTGTCCATCCGCCCACAGGGTGAGGGTGCCGCCTGCACCAAAGTCCTTGCCCGCTTGTCCATCGTAGGTGAAGCGCGCCTCCAGAGACGCGGCGCTGAGTGGAACCTGCTGCTCCGATACCACCCTGTACCAGGCGTATGAGCCGTAGTTGTAGTCAAACACCAACCGGCCATCTTGCAAATAGAGAGCCCAGCCCCCGCCCATGCCGCCCTGGGTGATCAGCATGCCCTCCTCTTCCGGTGAAAATTTGCCCTTTGCCGTGATAGTCCAGGAGCGGTTGCGCAGTACTGGCGCAATCGCTTCCGGCAACGCCACCATGCCGGGGTAATAGACAAACTCTGTGCGGCCGCGGGCCGGATTGGGTCGCTGCTCACCCATCAACCGTTCGCCTGCGCGCCAGTCGAGGGGTAGCACATTGTTTGCTCCGGCACGGGCCCACCAAAGGTCCTGCAATTGGCGCAGTTCATCAGGCCGGGTTTGCGCCAGATCCACTGCCTGGGAGAAATCGTTATCCAGGTCATAGAGCTCCCAGGTCACCTTGTCGGGGTCGAGGGCTGCACGATTTGGGTTTGAGGCTTTGACAGAAAGCACCGCAGAGGCGAACAGACCGCGATGATAGATAGCGCGATTGGAAAACACCTCGAAATGCTGGGTGAGGCGCTGTTCAGCCGCCTTGGGGTCAAGCAGGCTGGACATCATGCTGACGCCGTCCAGGGGTTTTTGCGCCACGCCGTTGACGCTGTCCGGCGCTGGAATCCCGGCTGCTTCCAGCAGCGTGGGCGCAATGTCGATCACATGGTGGAACTGGCTGCGCACCGCATCGTCCGCCTTAACTTTGGCGGGCCAGGAGATGATCAGCGGATTGCGGGTGGCACCGAGGTGAGAGACGATCTGTTTGTAGTACTGGAAGGGTGTACTCATCGCCCAGGCCCAGCCCCAGGAGAAGTTGTTGTTGTAGAGTGGCCCGCCGAGCGCCTCCACAACCTCCGCTGCCAGTGGACCCTCGGCATGCAGGCCGTTGGCGGGCGCCAGCTCGTTGATCTCGCCGAGCGGGCCGCCCTCTGCACTGGCGCCGTTGTCACCGACGATATACACCACCAGGGTGTTGTCGGCATCGGGCAGTGTTTGCAGCGCTTCCAGTACACGTCCAATCTCATGATCGGTATGGGCACCGAAGGCGGCAAAGATCTCCATCTGCCGCGCCATCAGCCTCTGCTGCTCCGGCTCGAAGCTATCCCAGGCGGGGATATTGTCCGGCCGCGGGGTCAGTTTGGCATTGTCGGGAATCACCCCCAGCGCTTTCTGCCGGGCAAAGGTCTCTTCGCGATAGCGGTCCCACCCCTGATCGTATTTGCCTGCAAAGCGGGCTATCCAGTCCTTCGGCGCGTGGTGAGGCGCATGGGTCGCACCGGTGGCCAAATACAGGAAAAAGGGCTTCTGCGGGTCGCTCGACTTGACGCTGCGCATCCACTCCACGGCGCGGTTGGTCAAATCGGTAGTGAGGTGATAATCCGCGTCTTTGGAAGGCGGCACAGGCCGGTTGTTTTCGAACAGGAGCGGCTGCCAGTTGCTGGTTCCCCAGCCGTTGAAGCCATAAAAATAATCGAAGCCCATGGCATTGGGCCAGTGGTCGAACGGCCCGGCCGGACCGCCCTCCCAGGCGGGCGTATTGTGGTTCTTGCCAAACATGGCCGTGGCATAGCCGTGCTGGCGCAAAACCTCGGCAACGGGCGCAGTGCTGGCGGGGATCGAACCGACGTAGCCATCGTAACCGGTGGCCAGCTCCGCCACGAGTCCAAAACCTGCGTTGTGGGGATTGCGCCCGGTGAGCAACGCGGCGCGGGTGGGCGAGCAGATGCCAGCAGTGTGAAAGCGGTTGTAGCGCACACCGGCATCCGCCAGTTTCTCCATGGCCGGGGCGGGTACACCGCCACCGAAGGCGCTGAACTGACCGAAACCAACGTCATCCAGCAAGATCACCACGATATTTGGTGCCTCCTTGTCTGGACGCACAGTGTCGGGAAAGGCGGCCGGTTCGGAGCTGAGGTAAGTGCGCCCGACGTCCCCCTTGAAGGTTGGCTCAGGCAGCGGCAGGACGCTTTGCCCCATGGCGGCCTGACCCGCTGCCAGCAGCGCGACCAGCGCGCCGAGAGGGAGCAACTGGCGGGCAACTGCATTTACAGGTTTTGTCATGGTTAGCCTCCGGTTAAGCATTGGTGAAACAAATTCTCTCAACACAGCTGCCGCTCAATCACGGCTGGCCAGATCATCGCGGCGAGGAGCCAACTGCAATCCGGCTACTGCTCGCCATCTTTGTCTTTTACCAGACGGAAACCCGTATGGTTAGTGCTCGTACCGGGCTCCCCCCTGCCACGGCTGCCCGGCATGTAGCGGGTGCAGTATTCGGGTGTGCAGAGAAAGGAGCCACCTCGCTGTACCCGCTTTGGCACATACGGCTCTGCAGGATCGAAGCTGTCGCCGGGACCCAAGGGGTTCTCCACCGGCGCGTCGAGGGCAGTCAGAGTCTGGTAGTAATCCGGTCGATACCAATCTGACACCCACTCCCAGACGTTGCCAGCCATGCCATGGAGGCCATAACCGTTAGCCGGGAAAACAGTTACCGGTGCAGTGGCCCGGTAGCCGTCGGCGAGGGAGTTGTCATGGGGAAATTTGCCCTGAAAGGTATTGGCCTGGTGCTGGCCACCCGGCATGTGCTCATCGCCCCAGACAAAGCGCTTGCGGTCGAGTCCGCCTCGGGCTGCCCGCTCCCATTCGGCTTCCGTGGGCAGGCGCTTGCCTGCCCAGTTGGCGTAAGCCAGGGCATCTTCGAAGGTGACATGGACAACAGGGTGATCGTGCCGGTCTTGAAGATGACTATCCGGACCCTCCGGATGACGCCAGCTGGCACCTGGCACGAAGCGCCACCACTGGCTGTGGTCATGGAGACTTACCGGATGGGAAGGAGCGTTAAACACCACCGAGCCAGCCACGAGGTTCTCGACAGGGACACCGGGATAATCCTGGGCATCCAGGGGGCGCTCGGCAACGGTGACGTAGCCGCTCGCTTCCACGAATGCCGCGAACTGGGCATTGGTGACCTCCGTGACATCCATCCAGAAACCATCCACTCTCACTTCATGCTGCGGCAGCGCATCGACCATGGACTGATCGTTGGCACCTCTCCAGAAAGTCCCGCCTGGAATCCAGACCATGCCCGCCGGCGATTCCCGCTTTGGGGACGGGCGCAACCTCGCCTGAGCCACGCCCGCGCCGCAGCTCGGCAACACTGCCTCGGACGTGGGCTGCACCTCTGCATCGGCGGGTCCGGCGATCAGAAGTGCGGATACAAGCAGGAGCATGATGCTTGCATATGGCGGATTCATTGGCCCTTCACTTCGACAACCACCCGCTCCAGCTCGCCGTTGAATGGATAAGGGGGCATGTAGTCATCATTGACCGCCGTGCCACTATCGCGACCCACTTCGAACATATCAGCAAGCCCGAACATCGTCGGCACCGTGTGCTCTATTTCGCCCCCGGCCACCTGTTGATCGTTGACAAACAGTCGAGCATAGCCTTGGTGTTCACCAGTGCGTTCGAAATCCAGCCGCAACCGGGATGGCCCGGCTGGCACCGATTGCTCTGAACGCAGAGTGAAATGGGCGGCATCGAGATAATTGTAGCTGTACACCAGAAGACCATCGTGCAAATAGAGCGAGAAGCCGCCCTGCCTGCCACCCTGGGTCACCAGCACACCCTCACCACCCGCATCGGGGATTACCACCTCAGCCACAATGCTGTGAGAGCGATTTTTGGTTGGCGGCGCAAGCACCTCCGGCATGCGTTGCGCACCGGGCGGGTAGAACACCCATTGATTGCCCCGCGCCCTGGCAGCGCTGGTGACCAATTGTGCCTGGCGCTCCCGAGTGTTCGGCAGGAGGGGATAGACGTTGTTGCGCACAGCCTCCGCTTCAAACAGATCAATCAGCTCCTGGAGTTTCTCTGGATATTGCTCGGCGAGATTGATGCGCTCGTTGAAATCTTCGGCAACATGATAAAGCGCCCAGACTGCACTCTTGGCAGGATCACTCCGATCGACCATTAGGTTCCACGGCCTAGGCTGGTACAGCGCCACCGCCTTCCAGCCGTCGGCCCAGATGGCCCGGTTACCGTTCATTTCGAAGTACTGTACTTTTTTGCGCGTCGGCGCGTCGGGCGAGGCAAACGTGTAGGACAGGCTGATGCCGTCGATGGGCTGCTGCTTTATCCCCTCCACACTCTCAGGCGCCTGCAGACCAATACTCTCCAGCAAGGTTGGCATGACATCGATGATATGGTGGAACTGAGGGCGGATGCCGCCCTGTTCGCGGATACCTTTGGGCCAGGAGATGATCAGCGGGTCGATGACGCCTCCCTCGTTGACGGTCTGCTTGTAATAATTGAAAGGCGTGTTGCCCGCCAACGCCCAGGCGGCACTGTAATTACCGTGCACTTTCGGCCCACCCCAGTCGGCATAGCGCTCGAGGTTCTCTTCCATCGGCGTGCTGGTCTTGCCGTTAACGAAGTTCATGCCGTTGTGAGTGCCGTTGAGACCGCCTTCGGCACTGGCGCCGTTATCGGAGGTGATCAGCACGATGGTATTTTCCAGCTGTCCCATGCGCTCGAGGGTTTTCAGTATTCGACCGAACTCATGGTCGGCGTGCTCGAGCTGCGCCGCGAAGACTTCCATGGCACGGGCATGCATGCGTTTTTCATCGGCGTTCAAGCTGTCCCAGGCAGGGAGCAAATCCGGTCGCGACGGCAGCTGCGCATCGGCAGGCACCACTCCCAGTCGTTTCTGTTGCTGAAGAATCAGCTCACGGGCCTTATCCCAGCCCATGTCGAACTTGCCCCGGTATTTGTCGATATAGCGCTGCGGTGCATGGTGTGGCGAGTGCACCGCGCCGGTTGCCCAGTACATGAGGAACGGCCGCTGTGGGGCAATGGAGCGCTGCGCAGTAACAAACTCAATGGCCTTGTCGGCGATGTCGGTGCTCAGATGGTAGTCGGGATTGTCCGCAGCGGGTTCGACGGGCGTGTGATCGCTCCACAGTGTCGGTTCGAAATTGCTGGCCTCGGCAGCAAGGAAGCCATGGAACCGATCAAAGCCCTGCCCGCTCGGCCAATAGTCATAGGGCCCCACCGGAGAGACGTGCTCGCTCGGCAACTGGTCCCACTTGCCGAGCGCGTAAGTGGCATAGCCATTTTGCTTGAGGATTTTGGCCAGGCTGGCGGCGCTTTTGGGAATGCGACCGTTATAGCCGGGGAATCCCGAAGGTCCAGCGGCATGGGCACCGACACCGATAGCGTGATGATTGCGGCCCGTCAGAAACGAGGCACGGGAGGGCGAACAAATGGCAGTGGTGTGAAAGTTGGTGTAGCGCAGGCCCCGCTCTGCGACCGCATCAATGTTCGGCGTATCGATCAGTCCGCCGTAAGAACCCAATTGGGCGAAGCCGACATCATCCAGCATCCATATCAGTATATTGGGCGCTCCCGATGGCGCGGCAACTTCCTCCGGCCACCAGGATTTTGCATCACCTCCAAAGCGTGCGATCTCGCCCTGGAACGGCTGAGCGACCACAGCACTGCTGAGGGCAATCACTGCGAGCGTCAGCACACTCGACAAACGCTGCTGATACCAGGGACTTAGCCTCTTTTTTGTGGCTGCATTGATCATCTGCATTTCCTCAACAATGGTTCGGATTTGGTTGTACGCCATCGACAACCTGGCTCAGGGTGCATTCATTCAGGGTGCATTCACTAATGGCGTCTTGTCAGCGGCATGAATTTGCCTCAATGCAGCTCAACGATGACCTTTTTCAACTCCCCGTTGAATCGGAACGGGGTCTGGTAGTCCTCGACCACCGGCGTTCCGTGGTCCTCGCCCACATCCAGGGTTTCATCGAGTGAAATGCGCGCCGGTATGGTTTTTTCGATGTGCCCTTCTCCCACCAGTTGGTCGTTGACGAACAGGCGGCCAACGCCTCCTGCACCGCGCTGTTCGCTGTCCGGCTTAAACTCGTAGCGCAGTGTGTGCTCACCAGCGGGCAGGGGTGCCTTCGATTTGATTGACGTGCGCTGCAGACCAAAATAGCTATAGGAATAGACCAGATGGCCATCGAGCAGATACAGGGCATAACCGTTGTGGCGCCCGCCCTGGGTAAGCAGGGCACCCTGGTTTTTGTCGCTTGGCAAGACCACCTCCGCCTCTATTGAGTGGGCGCGGTTGAGCACGACAGGCGCCGCCGCCTCACGCAGGCGAACCATGCCGGGATAAAAAACAAATCTGGAGCGTCCGGCAGTCAGGCTGGGCAGTTTGCGCGCCACGCCTATCTGCTCCACCACAGGCAGGCCATTGTTGCGTTCGGCCTCCTGCCAGAACAGTGCTTTAAGTTCTTCGAGTTTAGCCGGATGTTCACTGGCAAGATCGTTCGCCTGACTGAAATCGCTCTCAAGGTTGTAAAGCTCCCAGACAGCGCTATCCACACCCGTGGCCGATTGCCCCTTGCCGATTTCCCAGGGCATATGGCCGTGCGTCGAAGACGCCATCCAGCCGTCCTTGTAGATGGCCCGGTGTGCCCAGATATTGAAGTACTGTATGCGTCGCTCGGAAGGCGCCTGTGGCTTGTCGAAGCTGTAAAGCATCGACAAGCCATCCACCGGCAGCTGTTTGGCACCGTGCACCTGTTCGGGAATTGGCACTCCCACCGCTTGCAGGATCGTCGGCATCACATCGACCACATGGTGGAACTGCTCACGCAACCCGCCAACATCCACAATGCGTTGCGGCCAGCTGACCACCATCGGATTGCGCATCGCACCCAGATGCGAGGCCACCTGCTTGAAATACTGGAAGGGAGTGGAACCCGCCCACGCCCAACCGGAGGGAAAATGGCTGTAGGTCAGGGGTCCGCCCAGTTCGTCGAACAGGCGCAGCGCGTCGGCGCCATCGGGCGTCAAGCCATTAATAGGGAGCAGCTCGTTGGTGGTGCCAAATGGTGTGCCTTCCGCACTGGCGCCGTTATCGCCGATGATATAGATAAACAGGGTATTCTCGCGCACGCCAAGTTCATCCAGCGCCGCCACCAGCCGCCCCACTTCGTGATCGGTGTGGGCTAAAAACCCGGCAAATACCTCCTGCAATCGTGCGGCTACCTTCTTTTGATCCGCGCTAAGCGAATCCCAGGCCGGCAGTCCCGCCGGGCGCGGGGTCAGCTTTGTATCCTGGGGTATCACTCCCAAGGCCTTTTGTCTGGCGAAGGTCAGTTCCCGCTCACGATCCCAGCCATGATCGAACTGACCCTTGTATTTTTCGATCCATTGGGCGGGGGCCTGCAGTGGCGCGTGGGTAGCGCCTGGTGCCACGTAGGCAAAGAAGGGCTTGTCGGGCGCCACCGATTGCCGGGTGCGAATCCAGTCGATGGCGTGGTCGACGATATCAGTGGTGAAGTGATAATCCGCTTTTTCGGGCTTATCCACAGGCACTGTATTTTCGTACAGCGCCGGGTTGAACTGGTCGGTGTCTCCGCCGATAAAACCGTAAAAATATTCGAAGCCTTTGCCCGTGGGCCAGCGCTCAAAAGGCCCGGTAGGGCCGGATTCCCAGTCCGGGGTGTTGTGCCACTTGCCGTACATGGATGTGCTGTAACCGTGCTCGCGCAAAATCTCCGCCACTGACGCCGCATCCTTGCCCCACATCGAGTTATAGCCGGGGAAACCGCTGGCGCCCTCGCTGACCATGCCGGTTGAGACGCGCTGGGGATTGCGGCCGGTCAGCAACGAGGCGCGGGTGGGTGAGCAGATTGCCGCAGTGTGGAAGCGGTTATAGCGCAGGCCTTCATCGGCAAGCTTATCCGCCGCTGGCGTCTCGATGGGGCCGCCGAAGGTGGATGCGTGACCAAAACCGACATCATCCAGCAGAACGACAACAATATTTGGTGCCCCCGCAGGCGGCTGCACAAAACCGGGGAAATCTTCAACAGAATCCGCCAGCGAGCGCGCTATCTTGCCGTTAAATACCTGGGGTGGAAGTGGAAGAACAACTCCCGCCTGTTGCGTCGATTCGACTGGATCAGGTGCGCCTGTTGCGACCATGTATGGCAGAAGTCCTGCCGACAAACATAGCGCCGTGACAATGGCTCTCATCGGGATTCCTTGCATTTGCAGTGAACAGTTAACTGTTAACTGTTAACTGTTAACTGTTAACTGTAATTATGGCGGGCAACCTCCCTGTTACCCGCCACTGCCCATAAAGGGTTTTACTACCTGTATTCGTAGGTGACCGACAAGCCATAGGTGCGTGGATCACCATAATTGATGATACCGCTGTTGATACCGGGGACGCTGAACCCGAAGCTGTAATACTCCTCATCCGTCAGGTTCTTGCCCCACAGGGCAAACTTGAGGTTGCCGGAACCGGCGGCGATCTCCGCCAGGGTCAGACGGGCGTCAAGCAGGGTATTGTCATCGCCACTGGTTTTGCCGCTGCCGCCCCTCAATTCTTCAAAGCGGCCAAAGCAGCTGCGCTCGTTGAAGCAGTAATCGGAACTGCCGGTCAGGCTGACAAACAGGCTCATGTCACCGCCAAAGGGCTGGACTGGAAACTGGTAGTCGGCGCTGGCGGCCCAGCGCAGCTTGGGCATTTGCGCCATGCGGAATGGCTCCACCAAACCGGTCGAGGGATTGGCCACCCGGGTAATGTTGTTCATCATCCAGGTGGCGCTCATATTGAGGGACAAGCGTTCGGTAGCCATCACCACCAGCTCGAGATCGGTTCCCTTGAGGGTCACATCATCGCCAATATTGAACACGCGGGTATTGGCCACTGTGTCCTTCTGGAAGGACACCTGCTTGTCGGAATAGGTCTGGTGGAAGAGGGCCATATTGAAGCGCGCGCGACGATCCCAGAACTCCGACTTGAGGCCCACTTCGTAGACTTCCACCTCTTCGGAATCAAACGGGTTGAAACCGCTGTCGGTGGGGTCCCGTGAATCGGGCAGCTCGCGCATACTGGCACCACCACCCCGATAGGCGGTCTGCCAGCGGGCGTAGATGGAGACATCATCCGCCAGTTTGTAGCCAAAGGTGAGCGCCGGGTCTACCCGCTCGTCATTGGCGGAAATCGGAATGGCTACCGGATTATTGTTGAGTAGTGACCGGAACAGGTCTTTCTCATCCTTGCTGTAGCGCAGCCCCAGGGTGATATCGAGGCGATCCTCCAGAACAGGTGGGGTCCAGGTCACCTGGCCGTAGACGCCGATGGACTTGAGTTCCAGTTCGGTTGTGGTTCTGGGCGTTTCAACCGGATTGATCAGCTCAGGCCTGAGGGTGCTGAAAGGCACAAACAGGGTAAAGCGGCTGAAGTTGGTGGTTTCGGCACTTTCTTCAAAATACATCGCCCCAAGGGTGTACTGGAGGCGATCGCGACTGCCAAACAGCTGGAACTCCTGGCTGAACTGATCCTGCTCCATCAGCTCCGCCGACGAATTGCCGCCGAGGAACCCGCCCGTGCTTGGAGCGAGAATACCAAAACCATTGAGGGCCTTGGTGTCCACTTCGTTATCACGATAGGCGGTGATGGATTTTACCGATACTTCATCGGACAAGGACCACTCCATGGTGAGTGCGTGGCCACTGATATCATTGGTGGACTCCGGCGCCCACAAGCCCGGTGCGGGCACGCGGGACTGGCGACTGTCATGGACGTAAGGAGCCATGATGGTGGCAAAAATCGGCACCGCGCTGTTGACGATGATGTGGTTATAACCCTGAACATAATCCAGCGCGGTTTTGTCGTACACGTAGTCTGCGGTGAACTGATCCGTGGGCTGCCAGCGCGCCGCAAGACGCACTGAGTCCTGCTCGGAGCCGTACATATCTTCCTGGCCCGGCGCCGGGTTCGACTGCCAGCCATCGCGCTGGGAGCGCTGGTAGTCAGCCTTGAGGGACAGATTATTCCACGCCTTGCTTTCCACGGTGGTATGGGCACGCAGGGAATCAAAACGTCCGTAGTCGATCACTTGCCTGAAGCTGAACTCGCCGGAAGGCTTTCTGGGCACCAGGTTGACGGCGCCGCCTACGGCGTTGCGGCCAAAGAGTGTGCCTTGAGGGCCACGCAGAACCTCCATGCGTTCCAGATCCATGATATCGAGGCCCAAGCCCTGACCCCGCGCCATATAAACGCCGTCGGCATAGATTGCCACGCCCTGCTCAAAAGACACCTGGGCCGGGTCGCTGCCGCCCACGCCGCGAATTGACAACTGCATCACCCCAGGACGACCAGCGAAGGTCTGAGCATTGATGGAGGGAACGGCCCCGGTAGCCAAGCCCGACACACCCTGGATACCGCGAATTTCAAGATCCCTTTCGCTCATGGCCGTTACAGCGAGGGGCACATCCTGCATGCGTTCTTCGCGCCGCTGCGCGGTAACGATTATCTCTTCCAGCTGCTGGGCACCGGCTTGCGGGGCCTGAAAGACTGCCACGGTACCGGCTACCAGCAGGGCCGAAAAAAGGGCCTGTCTGGCAAAGTAGTCGGCACCCTTGCCTAAGATTTTTTGGACTTGAGGATTATGGGTCATGGTCACGTACTCTCTTCGTTGGTATTGACGTTTATTGGTATAGGCATTGCCCGATGATCCGGGAATGCCTCTACGGGAGCAGATACTCCAGATCGCTTGTTTCTTATACTCACCGTATGCTCTTCGATTTACGGTATGACTAACTCACATCCTTATTCTTCCGGCCCACCAAAGCCATGAACTTATCTTTCTGGAATAGCGGAAACATGATGTCTTCGAGCCAATGGCGATCCTTGAGTGGAAGGCCGTATTTTTCCGGTCTTCCCTGCGGGATATAAAGAGTGCCAAACAGTCTGTCGTAAAGGGTGAGTGCAACGCCAAAGTTGCGATAGGTTTTACCGTCCTTGCCCCAACCGTGGTGAGCGTGGTGAATTCTCGGTGTAATAAACAGCCATTCGATGCACTGGAGAAAACGGCTGCCAAGCGGGGATTTGGCCAACAGGTCATCCCAGCGCAAGGCACTGTGTGTCCAGGTGTTCCACATGATCAGCACACCAATCACGATGGCGCTCGCCGCGCCGAGACCAAGATAGACAGCGCCACCGATAATCCAGGCGTAGGGCACCACAAAGCCCCAGAATATGTTGATTCTTGCCATCACGGTGACGTTCAGATATCTGGATGAATGATGGGTTCTGTGCAATCCGTACAGCAGCTTGTGATGAACCGGATCGTGGGCAAGGCGATGCACCCAGTAGAAGGCAAACTCGGCCACCAGAAGCAGGATAATGGCCGATGGCAGCAAGGGGGCATCAGACAGCACGCCCCGGTAGGCGGGCAATAACCAGGCAAACAGACTGGCGAAGCAAAATGCGGCTAAAGGTCTGGTCAACTGATTGAGCAGGTAGCAACCGCCGGTGATCAGAAAGTCCTGTTTGCGGTAAATGCCCCGGTGCCAGCCAAAGATCAGCTCGAGACACAGCACAACAGCAATCATCAGGGTTGTTGCTTCAACGATGCTCATAAATCACACCTTTATCCATGCGGGTAACAGTTATTTATATAGTTGTTCGCTATTCAAATATACGATAACCAGCACCCGAAATTGAGTCAATTGCATTTAGGTAGCACCTCTAATGACAAAAACTCATCAGCAAGCGTAGAATGCGGTTCGGCAATCAACCCAGGGGCCATGGGCTCCAGGCAATTGGCAGAAAGTCGGGGTTGTGCTTCCGGCATGCGAAACCCAGGAGCAACCATTCCGATATGAATAAACCCGATGAAAGTCTCTGATAAACGCTTCCCTTGTTATTTTTGGGTGCAACAATCCTCACAACCTCGCTTGCGCAGCGACGGCCCTGCTCAGAAAGCTGTAAATTGTGCGAGGGAAAGCGTTTGACGCAGAGCTCTGAAAGTCGTGGATTTAAACTGATGACTACTGGCTAGCGATGAACAGAATCAATCTGCGTAAACTCGACCATGCCATCAAGCTTGCGGAAACTGGCAGCTATGCCGATGCCAGCAAGCAACTGCATATCACCCAATCGGCCCTGTCCCGCAGCATCCAGTCGCTCGAGGATGATCTTGGCATCAAACTGTTCGACCGCTACAAAAATACCGGCATCAAAATTACCAGCGAAGGCCGAGCAGTGATCAACAAGGCAAAGGCCCTGCTGATTCAGAGTGAAAACTTCCTGCACGATATGGATATCTTGAAAGAAGCAAAGTCCAGCTCGGTGTCATTCGGGCTTGGTCCCGGATTGCCCTCGGTGTTCCTGCCAGAACTTTTATCCACTATCGCCCAAAGTCATCCGGGCTTGTCCATCAACGTTGAAATAGAAGCTGCGTACAAACTGACACAGCTACTGATTGACGAGTCAATCGAGTTTTTCTTCTCGGACATTCTTCACTTTGAAAACAGGGACCACAGCCTGCTTAATGTAGAATATATTACCGACCTGCCCATAGGCCTGTATGCAAAATCCAGCCACCCTTTAAAAAATCACATATTCCAGCCAGAGGATCTGTTTTCATACCCCTTGTTGTCGGCTCAGCACAACAGTGGACACCCCGTGCTGACAAGCAAAAAAAGCGAATCGAACACTGCTCCCGAGCTCACTACCATTCGTTGCAATGACTTGCCCACCTTGACCAGGATACTTCTCAACAGCGACGCGGTCTTTATCGGACTGCCGCAAATGTTGGCGGCTCAAATCAGTGCAGGCAAAGTCATTGAATTGCAGTTTGAAGGAAAATTATTCCAGCCTTACAGCAAGGTGTGCCATGCCTCATTGCGGGGACGGACGCTGTCCAATGCGGCAAATTTGATGAAATCACGGATTATTTCCTGTCTGAGCGAGCAGTCTGATCACAAATAAAAGTCAAAAAACTGTCTGATTATCGATAAAAATAATGGTTCGCCAGCATAGCGATATGGGAACCTGTTCTCCAATGGATGGACTTATCACAGCGATTGGGAACAAGTGATCAGGCAAGTGATAATTGTCTGACTTGAACAGTTTAATGTCTGATCTGAGCAAACAGGTGCAAGCGCTCCTGGATATAATGTTATCGACGGCAGAGTTACCGATAATTCTTCGGGCCAAATTCGATTCGATAATTTCAGGCAAATTATGATTGACACCATTAATGCAAAACTTGATGCCACCCCACCCCATGTCCCCCCGCAGTGCGTGATTGACTGGGACTTTAATGCTGTGCCCGGCGCTGAAAACGATGTGCACGAGGCCTGGCGGCAATTGCAGGATGGTCCGGATCTGCGCTGGACCCCTTACTATGGGGGGCACTGGATTGTAACCCGCGCCGCCGTGATCAAGGAGGTCCAGAGCGATTACGCGCACTTCTCCCACCGGGAATTCAGCCTGCCGCGTGGGCCAAAGCCGCCGATGCCACCTATTGACCTAGATCCCCCTGAACACACCGACTTGCGCCGCATTCTCAGCATTGCTTTTGCTCCCAGGGTTATCAACGGCCTCAAAGCCGAAATCAGGGAGCTGGCCATCGGCCTGACAGAAAACCTGGTGGCTCGTGGTGAATGCGAGTTTGTGTCGGATTACTCCCGCCAGTTTCCCGTCACTGTTTTTTTGCGACTCGCCGACCTTCCGCTTTCACGGAGACCGGAATTTCTTGAATGGGCAGAATTGATCGTGCGCGGTAAACATGAGGAAAAACTCCCGGCCTATGGCAAGGTCATGCACTTTATCCGGGAGGTGGTGGTTGAACGCTACGCCAATCCCGGCACCGATGTCATCAGCCAGTTGCTGACCAGTAAAGTCGGCGACCGCCGCGTCACTTTTGAGGAAGGCATGGGAATGAGCACCCTGCTGTTTCTTGGAGGCCTCGATACAGTGGCGAGCATGTTGAGTTTTGTCGCCCGCTTTTTGGCCACGCACCCGGATCATCGCCGCCAGCTCATCGACAATCCAGCGCTTATTCCCCGCGCGGTGGAAGAGTTTCTGCGCCGTTACGGATTGTCCAACACTACCCGACTGATCACTGAAGATTATGATTTTCACGGCTTTCCACTCAAAAAGGGCGAGTTGATCATGGTGCCCATCTCACTGTCGGGCATGGATGAACGGCAGTGGACGAATGCCCTTGAGGTGGATTTCAATCGCGATACCCGCAGCATGGACACCTTCGGCAATGGTCCCCACCGCTGCCCCGGCGCCAATCTGGCCCGCACAGAAATCGCTGTGTTTATCGAGGAGTGGTTGAAGCGCATCCCCGACTTTTCCATCAAGGAGGGCGGCAAGGTGATCACCGCCACCGGATCTGTGAATGGCGTTATCAATCTGCCCCTGAGCTGGGCCACTTCCGGTTAAATTCCAGCAGGGCACTTATTTATCGCAGCTCGCACCTTTTAAAAACTATCAGGAAAAATTTATGGCCAGACAGCCCTTGCAAGAATTACTGGATCTAAACGATAAAGTGGCGCTGGTAACCGGCGCTGCGCGGGGTATAGGCAAAGCCATTGCCCACCGCCTTGCCGAGGCTGGCGCCAGGGTAGTGGTGTGTGACATGAATGCCGAGGGCGCGCGCGAAACCGCAGGCGAGATTGAGGCGCAGGGTGGGCACGCGCTGCCTGTCACGGCAGATCTGGCCAAGGTTGACGAGATACGCACTCTGGTTGACACAGCCGTATCCACCTACGGCGGCATCGATGTCCTGGTCAATAATGCCGCGCTGCGCGGCTGGGCCACCTGGGACACATTGACCGAAGAAGAATGGGACCGCTTTATGGCGGTCAACACCCGCGCCGTTTTTTTTACCGCGCAAGCCGTCGCCAAACAAATGATCAGCCAGGGGCGGGGTGGCGCCATCGTCAATATCACCTCCACGGCGGCTGCCCATCCGGTGCGCTGGAAAGTGGACTACAACACCGCCAAGGCCGGTGTTGCGCAGATGACCAAATCACTGGCCATGGAACTGGGCGAGCATATGATTCGCGTCAATTCCATAGGTCCTGGCGGCACCAACACCCAGGGTGGTCCGGGGGCAATTGCCGCGAGTTTTTCCCCGGAACAACTGCGCAAAATGGGCGAAGACTGGCAAAAGCGTATGGCCATGCCGGTGGGCATTCTGGACCCGGATGAAATCGCCCGGGGCGTGCTGTTCTTTTGTACGGATATATCCCGCTATGTGACTGGCCAGATTCTTTACGTCGATGGTGGCTATCTGGTGGGCTGACAGTCTGAAGTCTGAAGTCTGAAGTCTGAAGTCTGAAGTCTGAAAATACTTGTCGCGCTTTTGGTTCAGGAACATAAATCATTCAAGAGTCATAAAAATGAATACAGACACTCTGGTCAATCTGTTCGGCCTGTCAGGCAAAGTGGCGGTTATCACTGATAGCGGCGGTCTTTCCAGCATTGATATTGCGCCACTGCTTGCCGACGCCGGGGCCACTGTGGTGCTGGTTGACCAGTATGCAGAGAAAGGCAACGCGCTTGCCCAACAGATCACTGACAGCGGCGGTGACGCCTGGTCATACCCGGCAGATATTGAAAATGAAGCAGCGGTTATTGAGGTGTTTGAAAAAATCAGCGAGCGTTTTGGCAAGTTCGACATTCTTGTCAACTGCGCGGGAGTAACCGCGAACCAGGCGCTGCTGGACACCACACTGGAGCAGTTTGACAACCTGCACTCCATCAATACCCGCTCCACCTTTATCCTGATGCGGGAGGCAGTGCGCATCATGCAAAGGCTGGGACAGGGAGGCAGCATCGTCAATATCACCACCATGGGTACACTCCACCCCGTACTCAACGGCAACGCCGCCTATGCGCCATCCCGCATTGCCGTGACCGGCATGAGCCGCTCCATTGCGCTTGATCATGCCCGCGATGGCATCCGGGTGAATTGCGTCCTGCCTGGAGCCATTGCTTCCAAGATCCGCTTTCACCAAACCACCGTGGACGCCATGGCCTCGGGCTATAAATTGACAGGGCCTGCCACCGATGATCCCCAGCGACGCCTGCCCTTTGGCATGGGTAGCGGGGCTGATATCGCCCCGGCAGTACTCTATCTGGCCAGTGGCGCGAGCCGCTATATGACCGGAGAATCGATCACCCTGGATGGCGGGTTTTTGTTGACATAATAATATCGCTTATTCACCGCAGGAGACTTGCCATGACTCAAAAGCCCGACCTCTCCGCCGCCATGGTTCGAGACGACTTTCTGCCCAAGGATGCTTACCTGTCCAGGGATTTTCTCCGTTTGGAGAACGAGAGGATGTGGCCCCGTGTCTGGCAGATTGCCTGCCGCGTCGAGGAGGTATCCCGGGCTGGTGATTTTGTCACCTACGACATTGGCGACAACTCCATTATCGTGGTGCGTGAAAACGATGAAACCATTCGCGGTTTCCACAATACGTGCTCCCACCGGGGCCGTCAGTTGACGGAAGGCTGCGGCAGGACCATGCAGTTTCGCTGCAAATTCCACGGCTGGCGCTACGGTCTGGATGGCGCCTGCACCTATGTTCAGGATCGCGAGGACTTCGGCCCCAGCACCTGCTTCAGCGATGCCGAACTGCGACTCAAGGAGGTGTTGGTTGACACCTGGGCGGGGTTTGTCTTTATCAATATGGACCTCGACGCAGCCCCGTTGCGCGAATTTCTCGACCCGGTGCCGGATTTTCTCGATCCCTTTGAGATGGAGACGTGGCGCTACCGCTGGTACAAGACCACCATCCTGCCCTGCAACTGGAAAGTGGCCCTTGAAGGCTTTAACGAGTCCTATCACGTTGCCTCCACCCACCCACAATTGCTGCAACATATGGGTGACGACGTAACCCGCAGTTACACCCACGGTCGCCACGGCATGTACCTGTACCCGCCGGACCGTGTGCCCCTGGGGGCGCCTTCGCCCAAGCTCGGCAAGCCGATACCCACCGACCTGCGGCCCGGCATCGTGCGCCACTACAACGAACTCAACGACACCCTGAAAGCCATGTACACCCCGCGCTCGGTGGAGGCCACCGGCAGGCTGTTGACGGAAGTCAAGGCCGACGCGCCGGTGAGTGAGGTCTACGGCAAAATGGCGCAGTTTCACCGGGAAGCTGCCGAGGCATCCGGCGCCGCTTGGCCGGATATCACCATGGAGCAGGTGCTCAGGGCGGGTTCCAACTGGCATATCTTTCCCAACCACGTTTTTCTGCAATTGCTGGATGGTTCGATTGCCTACCGGGCGCGCCCCAACGGCGACGATCCCGACACCTGCATTTTCGATATGTGGTCCCTGGTGCGTTACACACCGGGTACAGAACCACCCTTGAAACGGGAGTTTTATCCCGATTGGCGCCACAACACCGTGGAGAATTTCGGGTATATCCTCTCCCAGGACTTTGACAACTTCGGCGCAGTGCAAAGGGGCATGAAATCCATGGCATTCGAGGGCAGCCGTATCAACCCACTACAGGAATCCGAGATCAGCAACATGCACCGCGCGCTTTACGAATACGTGTTCGGGAGAGAATGATCATGGGCACCATTATTTTTGAAAATGCCAACGTCTGGGATGGCAACTCCGATCAGTGTTATCGCGCCGATGTGCTTGTCAGCGGCAACCGGATTGAATCGATCAGCCGGGGCGCGGCGGGCTTTTCCGGCATAGATGCCCAGCGCATCGACGCCCGGGGTGGAACCCTGATGCCCGGCCTGGTCGACGCCCACAGCCATGTCTCTTTTCCGCCAGTTACCAGTGCCACCAGCACCCTCGATACACCGCCGGAAGAAACCCTGCTGGAGACCATGTACAACGCCCGCACCCTGCTCGATGCGGGATTTACCACCCTGGTGGGCGCCGGGTCTCCGCGCATCAGGACGGAAGCCGTGATCCGCAACGAGATCAATCGCGGCCGGATACCAGGGCCGCGCCTCTATGCCTCGTCGCCAACCCTGACCGTTACCGGCGGCCTCAACGACGAGCGTTCACTGCACGAACTGCGCACCCCAACCGGCCTGATCGTCGATGGCGCCGACGATTGCCGCCGCGCGGTGCGACTGTGCTACCGCGAAGGGGTTGATATCATCAAGGTCAATGTCTCCGGCGATGACTACTTCCCGCGCCCACCCGGCAACACAACGCCCATGAGCGAAGAGGAATTGCGGGTCATTACCGCAACGGCTCGTGCCCTTGATCTGTATGTGGTGGCCCACGCCCGGTCTGCCGAGTCGGTGAAAATGTCCGTGCGCTGTGGCGTCGACCTTATTCACCATTGTGATTTTGCCGACGAAGAAGCACTGGATATGCTTGAGGAGGCCAGGGACAGGGTCATCGTCACCCCTACCATCGGTTATCTTCATGCGCTGATGTATGAGGCCGAGGCCTTCGGCTTCAACGCCGAAGTGCGCCAGGGCATGAAGCTCGAACATCACCTGGAGTGCAATATCGTCACCCACCGGGAACTGCGCAAACGCGACCTGCGCGCTGGTATTGGCGGCGATTATGGCCTGCCCATGCTGCCCCACGGCGCCCAGGCACGCGATATCGAACATATGATCAACTATTTCGGCTACACGCCAGTGGAGGCACTGCGCTGCGCCACCCAATACGGTGGGCAAATCCTGCACCGGGGCCACGAACTGGGACTGGTCAGGGAGAACTATCTGGCAGATCTGCTGCTGGTAAAGGGCGATCCCTTGCAGGACGTAACACTGCTGCAGAACAGCAACAACCTGCTCGCCATCATGAAAGATGGCCAATGGCACAAGCAGCCGCAATAGCCTGCCAACCTGACTGCCTTGGGAATACTTGCCTGAGTTTTGATTGCACATCGGACTTCCCCACTGCGAGGAGAAAGTAACCACAATGCCCCTGTCACCCGATCACCAGCGACCACTCGATGTACCAGGCCGCCCCTTTATCAACGGCCAGTTTCACCACAATGCCGACAGCACCCCTGTGCAGCACATCAATCCCACCACAGGCAAACCACAGGCCGAGGTTTATCCCGGCAGCGCCCGCGATATCGACCTTGCGGTGCAGGCCGCGCGCAGTGCCCAGAAGCACTGGCAGGCGATGAGTTCCCACGCCCGCATTCAGTGCTTCAAGCGTCTGGGCGATCTGCTCGGCAGCCACAGTGGGGAGTTTGCCTTTCTCGGCGCCAGGGAATCGGGCATTCCCTGCGGTCTGGGGTTGATGCCCATGGCACAGGCCTGGGTGGATCACTATATGGGCTGGATCGACAAGATCGAAGGCACCCAGGGGGAGTCCTACCCCATGCCCGGTTTCAACTACACCCGCCGTGAACCCTATGGCGTGATCGGCGTCATCATTCCCTGGAATGGCCCCTTGGTGGCCACCTGCATGATGGCCATTCCCGCCCTGGCGGCGGGCAACGCCGTGGTGATGAAACCGCCGGGGCTGGCGCCCTTTGTGGCGTTGCGGATTGCCCAATTGATACAGCAGGCGGGCTTCCCCGACGGCCTGTTCAATGTGGTTGCCGGTGAGGCTGAAGCCGGTGAAGCCCTGGTGGCGCACCCCGATGTGGGCAAGATTACCTTTACCGGCGGAGAGCAAACCGCCAGGCGGGTGATGATGCTTGCCGCAGGCCAGCTCAAACCCGTCGCCTTTGAGTTGGGGGGCAAGTCCGCCAACCTGGTTTTTGCCGATGCCGACCTGGATGCGGCAGCCCAGCAGGCCGTGTATGGTGCCCTGGGTCTGAGTGGCCAGGGTTGCGTCAACCCCACCCGTTTGCTGGTCCACCAGTCCCGCTATAACGATATGCTCGAGCGTGTCGCCGCCATTGCCCGCTCCCTGACCGTAGGCGACCCCCTCGACCCGAACACTATTTCCGGGCCGGTGATCTGCCAGGCCGCCTGTGATCGCATCCTCGGCATTATCGACCAGGCGCGGGGCGACAACCGACTGATAACCGGTGGCAATCGCCTGGGGGGCGATCTCTCCGCCGGGTTCTTTATCGAACCCACGGTGTTTGCCGATGTAAAACCCGGCAGCTCCCTGGAACAGAACGAGGTGTTCGGGCCGGTACTGGCGGTCACGCCCTTTGCCAACGACAGCGAGGCACTGGCCATTGCCAACGGCACCCGCTATGGCCTCGGCGCCTACCTCCACACCTGCGATCTCGACCGCGCCCACCATTTTGCCGAACAGCTCGAAGCGGGCTATGTGAATATCAACGGCTTTGCCTCCATGGCGCCCATGGCACCCTTTGGCGGCTACAAGCAAAGCGGCTTTGGCCGGGTTGGTGGCTGGGCCGGGATGGAGGAATATCTGCAAACCAAAAATGTGTTTGTGGCGCGGCGAGGCACCACGCCTTGAGCACCGATACCTTTGATTACATTGTGGTGGGCGGCGGTTCAGCTGGCTGTGTGATGGCCGCCCGCCTGAGCGAAAACCCCGCCGTCACTGTGCTGTTGCTCGAAGTGGGGCATCCGGGTAAAGGGCTGTTTTACGATATGCCCGCCGGCAGCTTTGCCCTGATGGGCAACCCCAAAGCGGACTGGATCTACCCCACCCGCCCGGACCCGTCCGCCAACAATCGCAGCACCACCTGGGCAGCGGGCAAGGTGCTGGGTGGCAGCAGCGGTATCAACGGCATGGTGTATATCCGTGGCCAGCGCGGTGATTACGATGACTGGCGCGACAACGGCTGCGACGGTTGGGGATTTGATGATTTGTACCCTTACTTTCTCAAGTCGGAGCGCTTTACCGGTTCGCCCTCCCCCCACCACGGCAGCGACGGCCCGCTGGCTGTGTCGCCCCCAAGAGTACTGCATCCCCTCGCCCACACCTTTCTTGACGCCTGCGGTCAGACTGGCATGCCAAAGCGGCAGGAGTACTGTGCGGGCGAACTCGAAGGCGCCTTTCTGGTTAACGGCACCACGCTCAATGGTGTGCGCTGTAGCACCCGCAAGGCGTATATTGACCCGGTTATCAAGCGCCGCAATCTCACCGTGGTCACTGGAGCGCTCACCGACAAGGTACTGTTTGACGGGCGCCGGGCCACGGGTGTGAGGGTGCAGGTAAAGGGCCAGCCCAGGGATTTCAATGCGCGCAACGAGGTGATTCTGAGCGCCGGCACCATAGGCTCTCCCGCCATACTGCTGCGTTCCGGTGTTGGCCCTGGCGCCGAACTCGCCGCCATGGGCATTGGCGTGGTCCAGGATCTGCCTGGCGTGGGACACAATGTGCAGGAACACTGCGGTGTTTCCCAAAGCCGCCTGATCAATATCCCCAGCTATAACACCATGGTGAGCCCGCTCCAGCTGGTGGGCCATATGGCCAGATACCTGTTCGGCAAAAAAGGCATTCTGACGTCAATCGCCGTGCACGCCATGGCCTACAGCCGCAGTGAACCGAGTCTGGCGGAACCCGATATCTGCATGAGCTTTTTGCCCCTGGCTATCGCATTTGTTGGCGGTCATCCCTCCCTGGCCAGCCAGCCCGGCGTCACCATCGGCTCCCAGGTGGTCCGGCCCCATGGCCGTGGTCGCATCCGCCTCGACAGTCGCGACCCCACCAGCAAACCGGTTATCGAGCACGCCCTGCTCAGCCATGAGCGCGACCTCGAGCTTTCCATCAAGGGCTGCAAACTGGTGGCCGAGGTGTTTGCCGCCCCGGCGTTGCGTGCTTTTGTGGTGGGCGACCATGAACCCGTTACATTGCCGGTCAGCGACAGCGAATGGGAAAGCTACGCCCGGCAGAGAGTGGGTATCGGTTACCACCCTGTGGGCAGTTGCAAAATGGGCAAGGATGCAATGGCTGTTGTCGACCTTGAACTGCGAGTGCACGGCACCCAGGGTCTGCGGGTAATTGATGCCTCGGTGATGCCGAGGATAATTTCCGGCAACACCAACGCAGCCACCATTGCCATCGCTGAAAGAGCTGCCGGGATTGTTGCCGCAGGCAATGGATCCAGACCTGTAATGAAAGGCTTATAGTTAGGGCCTGTTAACACTATTTGGATTATCGTCGCTGGAGGCCATTTTTTCGACCAGCGAGGCGGAAGGAGAGAAATTTAGTGCCCAATACATTCGCTACGCTCATGGGGCAG
>OBJA01000255.1_pt1 | contig 50560 bp, 63 predicted proteins | sample 1519751 | NCBI WGS metagenome assembly OBJA01 (sample SAMEA3881238, study PRJEB22517) | soil metagenome | biome: lake sediment; feature: soda lake sediment; material: sediment, water from around vicinity | place: India | collected 2013-12-23 | depth 3 m
ATCCTGTCCTGTATAGTGTAATTGTAAACTCATTTTATAAGAAATTGAATTTTAGGGATTCATTAACCGAATCGTATACTTGTTCTACTTTATTTTCTATCACAACCTTAGTTCCTGCGTGTACTTCTGCTGATGAACGAATATTCCCATCAACATCGAGCATTTCAGTAGGTTCTTCAACATTCAAACCGAGTCTCCCTTTTAAATAAGAATGTGCTGTACTTTCTGAAAATATTACATAACTCTTTGTAGTACCTCTATTAGTTGAAGCATCTACGAACATTACATAACAGTTTTCAGCAGTTCCTTGCCATTTATGTCCAGCTTCTTTTCCTATTTCAATACCGAACATGTCGGCGGCTGTTCCCTCTCCTAATAAAGCTATCTGAAGGCCATGATTTTCTCGTAATGTACCTGTGTTTACTTGATACACTTGAACACCATACGCCTGGTCTGCATTTCCATTGTTAGTAAGAGATGATGCTAGTCCATATATATCGTTGTTAGCAGCATCATTTGTTTCGTTTACGGTGACACCATGAACTCCGATTAGTTTATTGAAAGAACCAACTAAATTACGTCCAGTTCCGTATACACCAGCAATATTAGTAGCTTCTCCGCCTCCTTCATTATATGCGTAATTCAAAGAAGCATAAAGCCATGAAAGTGTCGCTTCTGACTGATGTTTTTGGAAATTTCTTACCCCATTCATCGAAAATATATCGGAAAGTCCTGTATAATTACTTTCTATATTTAAACTCCGCATGCCACCTGTTCCACTTGATTTCGCTTGCTCCAAGTTTATAAGAGAAAACACATCGTTTGGTGTTGTGTAAGTGGTTTTGTTTATAGACAATCCGCCGTCTAATGAAAACACCCCACTTCTACTCGCTGTTTTTCCGTCTGCCGCTACTTTTATGAGTTCGTTGTCGTCTCCTACACCTGCACCCTGTACACTACTATCTATCAATTCCTTCTGTTGCGTTGTTACATGCTGAAAGCTCTCATCTACATTTAGATTGATAAGTTCGTTGTGAGAAATGGGAAGAGGAAACACAATGAGCCCTGAAGAAGCTACAACGAATAATTCTGAATTAATTACATTCGTGACGAATGTGCCTACAACAAGAGGAGTGAACGCCCATGAGATAGAATCTACACGTGTGTATTTCTTCATAGTGTCTGATGCTACGTATATTTGTCCTACTGCGGCTGATTCCGGTAACTCTGATTCAAGCCCTACACCTAAATCCGCCAGTATGTTGATTGCTGCCGCTTCCGTAGGTTCCAGTAATGTCGTACTACCATCGGCATTCACTTTCACAGCTTGTCCGAGGGCATTAAACCCATACCCATAAGACCCTGATGGAGGTGTGTGGTGTGTGTCTGTTCCTGCTATGTTTATCTGTCCCATTTCTTTCAAAAAATATTAATTGTTCCTAATGTATTTATAATACCGCGAACGAGTAACCTCCTCACGTTATACTCCCATTGAGCGGGTATGTGAAGTATTTCCTCATCATCTATAAGCATCTTCACGCCCCCTATGTTACGTCCGTCTAATGTGATTCCTGTACTGCTTTCCTCGCCTCCTCCATACTTTTTCATAACACCTCCAAGGGCTTGATAGAAATACGTCTTATCCTCAGGGTAATAGAAGGCACGTTCTACCCAATTCGGGGAACTGGGAGTTAATTCCAGTATCTGTGCCTCTGTTCCGTATATGAATCTTATAGTTGCTCCCATCTTGGTATCTCTCCGTCTACTATGTTCGTAATATCATTATTCGTAATACTTGCTCTCTGTATATTATATATCGTCTGTGCATTTGTAAAGTTAGTGTTTTCTAACAAAAAACGCAAACTTCTGGGTAACGCATTCCCAAATTTTATTTGGCATTTCGATTTGTTCGTGATAGACTGTATGATTTCTTTTATCTCGAAAGACCCATCAAGTCTGTATGCGGGGGACACGATACGTATAAAATCACCTAGAGACAGACTAATTTGTTTTGTCCGTAAATACTCTTCATCCAGTACTGCATCATAAACGAACTGAGGTACGCTATTCTCTTCTATGTACGTTTCTGTGGCTTCTCGTAGTCTTTCCTGTGCCGCTGTGATGTAAGACTGCGGCATTTCTAAATCTACAAGAGTATACGTATCTCCTACTTTCGGAAATACTATTTCATTCGGGTACTCTCCACTTTCTTCAGACAGAGGAATCAGTGTTATTTTTTTCTCAGAGTGGTTGTAATTAATGTCGAACGTCATTCCCGAGAGTGTTCCTGACAGAAACACACACTTTGCAACAATTCCAGGAAGTAGTTGTTCGTTCACGTCGAAGTCTATTCCCGTGTCTACGAAAGAAAACAACCCATTCACGGACTCTACCGTACCCCGATACTCTGGGCGTATTTGGAACTCCTTTATTTCTTCGCGAACCCCATACAAATCTACATTTCTTTCTAAACGGCTGTCGGGATGGAAGTATAGTCTGTTCTCATGTAACAAGACGCTACTGAACGCTCCATCTTGGTTTGTGCGTGGAGGCAAATTGCCTGTACTGCCAAACCCATACACTACGGTTGAGAGCTTCTGCTCTTCAAGTGCATGTCTTTCTATCGACATAAGTCCGTTCAACCTACCCACCATGAAAACCGCCTGTTGTTGTACCGTACGCCTGTCGAAATGAAGTATCTTATCATTTTCCAACCACCAGTCGAATTCAAGTATTTCAGCCATCTGCTGGATACTCTCCATGATTGTCCAGTTGTTGAAGAACAGAGTAGCTGTGTCTGTTTGTTTCGCGACGCCTGCTGTAATATCTACGCCACGACGTTGCAAAGACTCTACTATAAAATGAAGGAACGTCTGTGCCGTGCCTGTGAGACTGAAACGGTAATCAAAGAACTCTCCATTAGCGGTATTCGTGTACAGTATCGCTCGTATATCTTTGAATGTATGTATTAATGATTGGAAAATGGTTTCGTACCTGTACTCCTTCGTCCGCTCCACCACCGTAGGTGCGTTGCGTAACACATAGAGCAGTCCTGTCCTTTTATGCGTTACGTAATCTCCTATTCTGAGGTCTATCAATGCTTCCGATACAAAGTCTAGTCGGATGAAAGAATCTTGTTCTTTCCGCTCAACTATTTCAGAGGATTCAAGAGGTTTTACTCTTGCTATCTCTTCTCCATTCCTGAATACTACATAATACATACGCTGTTCCTATGATTGTGTACGAATAGCATTACCCGTCACACTTATTCTTACATTCGTTCTTGCCGAGGAACTTGTGTTCCATACCAAGACTCTGTTAGCTGTTATTTGTATCTCTAAACCTCCACCAAGACTGATAAACATACCGTCCTGTAAGGTGAGATACCCTTGATACCCTGTCTGGTTAGCTACAATGATAAGAGAAAGTGACGCACGAATCAGGTCGGTCGCTGCTACGGGAGACACCGCCATTGCTTGACCAGGTCCGAGAGTATTAAGGAACAGATTGCCCATCCAACTTAGACTCCATGCAGCAGAATAGAAGATTTCCATAGCGTTCTCCTGTTTGAAAAAATCCTGAACGAGTTTATTTTTCAATAACTCAAGTCGCCCACTTGTGACCACGCCCTCTCCCGTGCGGTTTGTTACTTCTGTGTCCGTTGCGAGGCGTTGCACACCTCTTCGCGTCGTTGTCATTATGCTATCATAGAAAGCCTTCGGGGTCATTGCTTGGTAATTGTTCGTGTTAGCACTTACCACAGCGTCCGTCAGGATTGTCTTGAGCAGTATCTTCTTAGCATTCGTATACGTGCTTTCATCTACGGCAAGAAATAGGGTGTTGAGTAAACCCGCCAAGGCACCCTCACCCACTTCTGCCTCTAAATCTTTAATTCTCGAATCTGTACCCATGTTCTTAATTTTTAAGTAAATAATCTGTATCGTTGATTTTGAAAAAATGCGTATCGCTTAGCATCAATCGGGCATCTCTTACTGTGATATACCCTACTTTCGTTTCACTGCTGCTGCCGTTCACCGTGTTAAATATCTGTAGAATCACTGTATATACACCTGCTTTCGTGTATGTGTGCTGCGGATTGGGTTCTATACTACCTGTACCATCGCCGAAACTCCAATTATATATCTCGGGAATACCCGTGGACAAGTCTGTGAATTGTACCGTCATTGGTTTTATTCCCGCAACCACGTCCGCTTCAAAATCAGCTTGTAAGACAGGTACGTTCGGGACATCCTTGTCTATATCTATAATCACGTCAATCATGCCATTCTCTGCATATGACGTCTGTGTGTAATTGCTGCTATTACTAACCTCTCCACGTCTTCCGTCTCCCCAATAAATCACAGCGTTCATTCCTTTTTCGTATAATATCGTAGTGGATAAATCTGCTACCGTGTTATAATATACAAGAGCATTCGGATTCACGTCTTGCAGATACACACGAAAGACGTAGAGACTTTTTTGCTGATATACGGTAATTGTCGTCCCCAATTCTTCCGTCCTGTTACATAGTAGGGCAAGTCGTTGGGTGCCTGTGCGGAGTGAGAGGACGAAATTACCCGCCGAGAACATGTCCGTCGTTAGCGTGTTCGCCTTATCTCTTGCCTCGTGTATAGTTGCTGCCTTAGTGTATAATAAGAGCGAAAACGGACGGGATTCGTACCTCCTATTAGAAAGTAATACGTCCACGCCACTCTTATCTGCCCAAGTGCGTTGGTTTGTGCGTTCTGCAGCAACCCCGAAAGCATGCTGGTACTCTAATACTCCGATTCCGTAGGATTCTAGTGTCTTATTATTAATTCTTATTTCCATCGTCTTATAGATTACTTAATGCTTGATGAGTTCTACGTGTGTTGTCTGCTATCTCTGGAAGGTATTCCGTGTGCTGAGAAATCTGCCCGAGGAACATCAACTGTCTCATTGCTATATCCAGCATCTGCTGACTATCCATTGCCATACGTTCATTAGATAACATAATAGCACCTAGACGCCCGACTAACTCACTACCTGTATCTTCCGTAATCGCCTGTCTAATCATTCCCGCTCTTCCTTGCTGTGCTGCAGGTTCTTGTACGCCCGCGAAACCCATTTCTTTCATTTGAGCGTCAAACTGCCTAAGAAAAGCATCTGCATGTCCAATCGCCTCAGGTAACTTGTTGTAAAACCTCAATAAATCATCCTCCCAGTTCATATCTCCTCCAGGGGTCATACTTGTCTGCATTTCTGCCTGTAAGGAATCAAATAAACCTTTGAAAAACATCTTATTCATTTCCGCCTTAGCCATCTGCAATAGTACGTCATTGAGACTATTACCAAAATCTTCCATCGCGTCCGTTCCTTCACGTATACTTCTAACCATGCTATCAGATAACGCATTACCAAGACTGCCCGCAACGCTCTGAATCACGGACAACATCTCGTCCATTGCCACCTGGTATTCCGTGGCTGCTTCCTGCATCTCTTGTATCAGTGCCTTAGTTGTTTCGTTAGCTACGTGCCCACCTTTTTCCAGTACTGAGAAAAACATCTCCCATTCTTCTGCTGAGAACCGTGCCATGTCGCCTGCCTTCTTCCCCATCTGCTCCAATGTGCTGTTCACTGCCTCGCTGGCTTCTTCTGCCCTTTTCTTTATTTCTCTTACACGCTTCCCCTCTGCCCATAGTCCTTTTGTGTCGACATCCTGCTCGTATAAAGAACGAGTGATACGGTCGTACAAGCTATCAGCCGTCAAGAGGTCGTAAATTTTGGAACTTCCATGTGCGTCCGTCATTCCTTTAATACCTTCCTGTAATGCTGTTATCGAGTCGTTATATCTGCTCTGAGCTACGGTGGCAGCTTGTATGGCTGCCGTGTACGTGTCGATGTGATGTGGTTGCATGAATACATTGATTCTCTCGCTTATCTCTCGACGTGCTTGTAAGATGTCATTATATGCCTGTTCCCTCCGCATCGTCTGTAATAACGTCTTATTCATTTCATCGTACTGCCGTGCCTGTTTGTTTGCTTGGCGTACAGAGAACTCCGCCCCACTTTGCATCGAGGTTGTTATAAGAGATATGAGAGATGTGATACGTGCTGCTGACGTGCCTCCTTCTTGGAAAGAGTCAAACACGCTACCAATAGATTGTGAGAGCATTGCCAGTTCTGAATTAATGCCTTGTATAGAATGAGCGAATACGGTTGCCGCCTTACTTACTTTTGTGCCTAATTCCTTTTCACCTGTGTATATTTCCTGCCCTTCTATTATTTTTTTCTGTGCCTGTATACGCTGTAGAAGTTCTTCGGCATGTGCATTTGTTATTTCTTTCTGCAACTCCTTTTCAAGTCTCAGTATTTCCGCCTTCGCATCAAGTATTATGTCGAATCTGTCTCGCTGTCTGAGGCGTTCTTGTTCTAATGCGTAGGCGAGTTCCGAATCTACCTCTTCCTTCCTTGCTTGTAAACGCACAACCGATAATTCTTCTTTCTCGTACTTGAGAATGTTCTGAATGTGTTTTTTTTCAAGTTCTAATAATTGGATTTTGAATTGTTCCTCTGATGATAATTGCTCTCGTTGATTTCTTTTAGCGAGTAATAATGTTTTTGCATATTGGAGTTCTAGTTGTTGTAAAGGATTATCCGTTGTACCTGCATAACGTATACCTACGTCAATTATCTGACCCTCTATCTTTTCCTTTTCTAATGCTGTTTCCGCCAATCGTTTTCGCTGCTTCAAATACCACATCTCATTCTCTAACAAGGCACGTTGCATTTCTTTGTCTTCCGTGATTGTTTTTTTGATGTTGTTTTGACGCTGTGTGTATAGCAATTCGAGGTTTTCAAGTTGTTGAGCTACTGTCTTTCCTGTGCCTTTGTTCATTTCTTCAAATGCGGCATCTACCTCAGCATTCAACTCTACGAACTTATCAAGATACTCCTGTGCTCTGTCCAGGGCGGTGTCAATACTATCTGACAACGCTTTAATCGCTAATTGACGTCCTGCCGCTGCTACACCTTCCCCTCCTAAAATACGACCTACGAATGAAGTGCGGGAGGTGGTTGTTCTTAGTCTCTCTAGCTCTGTCTCTTCCTCTATACGTTTCTTAATGACCTCCTGTGCCTTCTCGTAGTTATACAACGCCAATGCTCGTTTATACATGGACTGTACGAATGCATCCGCCTGCTGGTTGAGTATACGTTCGGCATCTGTCACGCTAACGACGGACAACCCTAGATCCTCAAAACCTTTTTTATTCTTTTCAAGCCATTCAGCTTGTTTCTTAGCGTCTCCCTCTAATGAGTTGAAAGAACGCTGCAAGGACATGAAGGCAGTAATCTGTTTCGTGCTCCCTTCTTGTACTGCCTTGGTTTGTGCCTCTGTTTCTTCCCTTGCTTTTTTCTTTGCTGCGGAATAACGATTAATCATTACGATTGCTGCTCCTATCGCTACACTGAGCCCGAGTGTCAGAGTACCTATAAGTGCCTTACTTGCGACATTTGCAAATTTAGCAGACACGCCCAATGCCATAAGACCTGCGGAAGCCCTACCATTAACGACATTCCATAATCTTGTTACAGATGCTACGGTCGTGATTCTGAATGCTGAGGTGCTATGTAATGCGTTCGCCACTTGCTGCATACCCATAAGTATCGCCATACTGGACTGCATACGTGTCTGGATTTCTTGTAGCTTCTCGTTATCAGACGTGAATGCTCCTATGATACCGCTTCCCATTGTGTACACCCCCATCAAACCCTGCACACCTTGTACGACACCTTGTATCCGTGATGCTCCTGTGGTCAATGCCTTCTGTGCTGTCTGCACCTCTCTGTACGCCGTACCAAGTCTGCTCATTTGAACTTCCAATGTCCTGTATTCTTCCGTATTCTGTTTACCTGCCATACGTAAAGAAGCCATCTCATCTCGCATTTTCATTAATTGTGTACGTAGTTGCACAGTTGCCTGTCCTGTTTGTCCTTTCGAGTCCCTTAATCCTTGCAATGCCGCAGATTCCTCTTGTATTGCTTGTTTCTGTTTCTCAAGTTCTTCAAGCATTTTCATCTTAGCCATTCCAGCGGGAACCTTCTCAACTGCCTTGGCTGTTTTTTCATATTCCTTCTCCAGTTGTTTCACGACGCCCTGTTGTGCTGTGAGTAAGGCGTTCAATTCTTGTACGTCCTTTGGAGCTGATTCGAACGCTCTTTCGTATGCCTTGTCTATTTCTGCTGCGGATTTAGTGGCATGTGAGGTGAATTCGTTCAGTTTTGAATTCATTTTCTTGAGGTCTTTTTCAAAACCGTCGTCTATACCACTATGGAATAATAACTCACTCATTTCTTATAAGAATCTTGAAAACGCTGCTATTTCTTCTGCTGCTGTTTTCGTTTTTTTCACTTGTGTTTTCTCCTCTTTGCCGTCTTGGTAATCTATCGCTGGCGCGTCTAACATGCCAATAATAAACCGTATGTATGGCATTCTCATCACTCCCCGGTAGGATTCTCCTGTTTTTTCTTGGTAGGCGAGTATTCTTCCGAAGATTGTTCTCCCTCCCGTAACAGAGTACCGTCCGGCTGTGTCAGCAGTTTGCAATAGGTTAAAAAAAAAGCAGGTTCGTCCAGCTTCTGTATCGTCATCATTAGGTTCAAAATGCCTGCATGACTATTGTTTTGTATTTTTCGCTTTATCATGCCTTTTAAGGGGAGCAAATACCATCGGCGATTACATATAGCAGTCGCACAATAATAAGCCACGAGAGGCAAGGATTTCGCTTGAATTTGGGGGTTGTAAAAGTCTGCCAACTCTCCATTTCCACAAACCTCTTTAATCTGTTCCCGAATCTTGCACAATTCAATATGCGTACTAACCTTAATGTAAGATACAGATAAGGGGAATACCGCAAGAATGCGGAATCCCTTCAATCTGTAAGATTCGTCTAACGATATATCTGCTATCTGTTTTCTCATGTCCTATTAGGAAGCAAGTGTAACAGTAACAATATACGCCTTGGATTCTCCACTTGCAGAGGTAACCGTGTACGTCTGGGGTGTTGTGAAGTTCTGAGCAATTCCTGAACGAGGACTTGGCAATGCTCCTAAACTTGTAACGACTTGAGGTACCAATGCTGTAACGTCGGTCAAAGCAGGCATCACAACCGCTACCGTACCCGCTGTGTCATCTACCGTAGAAGATACAGCAAGAGGTATCGCGAACGTCTTGATTAACGCTGCATCAGGGTCTGAAATAATATCATACCCGTTAGACGTAACACCGGTTTTCTCAGGACGTAATACAACACCATTGATTTGGTGGTAATGTAAGTCATCGTCGTTGATTGCTGGAAATGCGTCGAAACGTACACGAGGTATACGGAACAATACATTTTTCTCGGTTAAGAACATCACTGATTTCTCAATGTATTGATTCTCATTCGATGGAGCGTCGTAACTCACACCCTCTCCTGTTGTTGTAACCGTACCTCCCATGAAGTCTGCAATCACATCAGGTGTCAAGTCTGCTAATTGGAACGCTAATGTCTTGTCTCCTTTCGTCATTGACGATTCAAGAGTTGCTCCTTCTACGTTCTTGTAATTAGTTGTGTCCGCATCGCTACCAGTGAAGGATACCGAGTTCTCACGCTGTCCAGATTGTACCTCTGTCCAGTTACTACCCATTCCGCCGTCTGCTGCGAGTGCGGAGTAGTAGAATTTTTTGATTTTGATTGATGTTTTCATTTTTTTTTTATTAGAATTTGTAATCTATTTGGAGCAGAGCATAATGCTCTTGTGTAGTGTCTGGAGGCATAGGAACTGTTCTTATGCGTCGAGATTGTAAATCCAGGTGTATGATTGATTTTAGAACTAAGTGGTTAGAAAAATTTTCTAACATTTGTTCTAATTGCTGTCCACGAGTCATATCCTCATACCAGGTATTTCTAATGAATAGATTTCGGTAGAAGATTTTTACGTATAAGCGTCCATTCTGGACGAACTTACCAGCAGCATCAGCCATAAGCGACACGACACAATCCTCCGAAGTGTTTCCAGTAGGACGGGTCTGTTTATACACGTGCCCTCCTATGGTAAGGAACGCCTGGGCTTCTTTCATTACTGCTGTTAATATCTCGTTCTTAGACTTCATCTCGTATTTCTCTAAATATCCCAGGTAATTCCCGTACTGCCTTCATCTCCGTTAATGATAGCACGTTCAGGTTATGTATCTGCTCTACGTATGATGCGTATTCCATTCCTGCGACTACGAGTATCACGTACCCTGTCCCTAACTGAGGTATCATTCTATCTAAAAATTCCTTCCCCTTGACTGCTCCGGGCGTTCCTCCTGCTACGGGCTGAAATCCTCTGTATGTGATTGGTTTTCTGTTTTTCAGTAAAACTCCCCCGACGCTTGAACGTAAGTTACCCGTCTGGTCGTTGTACTCTCCTGATAGCTTGGCGTCGTTGATAAGTTCCTCGACATACGCTTCTAACCGATACACCAGTGCCTTCTCGATATTAGCGATTTTTCGCTGTAATACGTTTTCAAAGTTCTTATGGATTGCCTTCAGTGCCATTATACAATCAGTTTAATAGAATTCACATACCTTAGACATTCCCTGTTATGGATTTGAAAGGTTCCGATTAGTCTGTCCTCACACTCATATAGCTGCACCTTGTCATACACCATGTCTGGTACGAACCGTTTGTCTACTGTGATACTGTATTGTGCCTGTACGTATTGCCCTTCTGCATACACCTTATACTCTCGGTCTATTACTCGTATATTACACGGCATCTTATCCGTTGATGCGTACGTGACAGGAATAGGGTTTCCGTTTCCGTCAAACCCTGATGCCGATGTAGGCGTCATAAACACTATGTATCCAGTACTAACCATTGAAATCGTCTCCTATATACCCATACTTACCCCCGTCACCTTCGCCATACTTGCCGTATATCTCGTCCGCCAATGCCTTGTAATGTTTCTTATCGCTGTTGGTTATTGAAACCTCTTGCTCCTTCAAATCAGGTGCTACGGAAAGAAATACATACACGTCTGCCTTCATCAGTTGGTACGCTGGCATATTGTGAACCGCGATCGTAAAAGGAATAGACGTGTCCAACCCTCTACTGATACCCACCGAAGTGATTGTATCAGCAGGAATCGGATACGTCGTAAGACCTTGTATTGCTTCTGCTACTGTCATACTCTTACCAGCTAACTGCGTCCACTTTTAGGTAGAAGTTGTCCGCGAATGTGTCAATCACAGGAAATCCTTCTGCTTTCGTGTAAATCTTAGAGTACGACGGGTCTACGTTCTTGTAATTACCTACTAAGAAGAACGACTCATGTGTCTCACGAGTTACGTCATCTATGTAGATCGGTTTCCACGCGAACCGACCTACCTGCGTGGCTGCTGTGAATACCGCTACACCATCCTCGAATGGGCTTGCTGTTACTTTCGTGCCATTAGCCAACGCACGTGTAATCTTCTCGTCTACTACCTCGAACTGAACATCAGCATCAAAGTACTGAGCCATCATGCTGTTAATCTGTTCCAGCGTCGGTGACGTCTGTGTGGAGGTTAGCGTCTGTACCAACGTCGCACAATACTTCTGAACCTGTGTGTTGTTGCGAACGTGGTTGAACCATGTGCGGTTGATTTTGATTTTGCTCATGAACTTTCCATATCCTTCCATAACTGCTTTCACCGCAGCAATGTCGTCTAGGATAAGGGATGCTGCGTTTGCCCATGTGGTTGTTACCTCGTCCTTCTGCCAAGCAGATACAGGATATGTCACGTTCGCAAGTGATTGGAGGTATGGACTGTTCGCTGCTACCATTCCGATACTACATGCGTTCGATAATAAGGCATGTGACAGATACATACGCTCTGCATTCATCGCTATGCGGAGGAATGCTAAATCGTTTCCATAGAAATCAACTAATTGCCGAGCTACCCCAGGATTCTTAGTTGCTGCGAATTGTTGTTTCAACTGCTCGAATCTTTGTAATTGTTTCGAGTCCATTTCACGTCCCTTACCGAAAGAAGCCATCTCGCCCATAACCGACTTGAATCCCTCTCTACCTGCTACGGGTATCTTAGAATGTGTCGAGAGTGGGTCTGCTGCTTCATTGAGCATGTAAGACGCATTTGATACCGTTTTCCACGAATCCTGCTCTGTTCTGTCTAGAGGCATCCAAGCATCTACAGAACCGAGTGGGAATGGATTGGCGAGGTACCACGCCTGTATGTCTTGCACTGATAGCATACTACCAGGTGCAATAGGTTGAACTTTTGTTACCATTTTGTTTTTCTCCTATTCTTTAATAGATTAATACTTAATCTCTCCTATGAGAGGTAATTTCGCAATATACGCCGGAGGCAAACTACCTGCAACCACGTCAGCCCTTACAAAGGCGTCCTGCATAAGAATCACCATCGTATCAGTTGGAACTACGAACGCATTCTTCAAGATTGCATCAGGTTGGTTTAAAAACACACTACCGTCAACGGTGTATGCTAGTCCAGAACGTGTCAATATCACTTGTGTACCTTCTCCAGATACCGTGAATAAAGGAGCAATGTCCTCGTCAGTTGCTAATGCTTGACGAATCTTACTTGCTACAATTACCGCCGTGTCCGTCTCAGCAACCGCCACCGCAATTACCACATCTTCTGCAAGTAAATCACTCGATACAGTTACCTCAGCATCTCCTGCGGTTGTAATTGTTCCTACCACAGTCGCAAGAGTACTCTGACTGCCTGCTGGTGCTGGGTTGTCTTCTGATGTTGCATCTGCTGTCAATCCTGCACATGTACCGTTGTCGTATGCTATGTTCAGAGTGTCGTCTGTATCATATGTACCTGCTCCTGTTGCTGCTGCTGCTGCTTGATAAATCCATTCAACACCGGTCGGGTCATCGATAGCACCTACAAGAGTCACCACGTCATTTGCTCCATTAGCTACGATGGTACTAATTGCTGCTGCCTTCATGCCCTCACCTAATGTTAAGAACTCCCCTACTTTGAAAGGGTTTTGAGCCGTTGGGGTAGTGAAGACAGTGGTAGACGTACCTGGTATGAGTTTCGCTGCTTTACAGAGCGTTCTCTTGCCAGAGGAAGGTGCTGTTACAGGCGTTCCTTCTTCTACTATTTTGCCTGCCACTAAATCCGCAACGGTGAGTGATATACCTCCTGGTACGTCACTGATTCGGTTCACAATATTCTTCTTAGAAGATGCGTCCGTTTGTGTTTGAATCTGTTTCATGACTGAAATCTTTTTTGTTAATTACTTTTTTTATTTTTTTCAAGAATAGCCAACGCTTCTGATAATTCGGGTGTTCCGCCATCATTTTTTGGTTGGGCTGCCTTGCTAGGCACGGCTACGTTCATTCCTTGTTCTGCTGCCTTCTGCTCAAAGTCTGTGCGTACTGCTTTCACCTCCTCGAGGTATGCCGTGAACTCTTCTTCTGTTTCAAAGGTAGTCTTAGAAAAGGTTGATAAGATTGGTTTCTTGAAGAAGTCAGGAGCATCTTTCAATACGCTCTCTAACTGCGAAGCCCTTCCCGTTGTTACCTTCTCCGTCTGTAACTTGGTAAGCCCTTCTGATAGTGCCTTGTTCTGCTCCATCAGTGCCTTTGCCCATTCGGGCACGTCATCTCCTGCTGGTGTAGGATGTGTTCCTGGTGCTGGAGGTGTTGTTGGTTGGAGTGTTTCCGTTTTCTTCTTTTCTGCCGCTGCCTTTACTGCTGCCGCCGTGTAGTTATTGATGTTGCCATCTATTGACACGATTGCCGCTGTGAAGTCTGCCGCTTCTAATTGTTCATCGGTTGTGATTAACGGCACATACGTAGCCGCTAGGTCTGTCAATGAACGGTCTGAGACGTTCGATTTCTCCGGACGCTGTTCTTTTAACTTCTGTAAGATTTTTTCTAACATGTTTTCTTGATATTATTGATTGACTTCATTTAATTCATTTACAAAAATAGTTTGTTTTTTAACAAAATACAATTATTAGGTATATTTTGTTAAGAACCTAATCATATTTCTTTGCAAGACTTTCCTCAGGCACCATATTCGCTGCAAATGTGCGAGGATACGTCTTATACCTGCTAAACCGTTCACTATACTCATTCGCCAGCTCTATGTAATTACTTGGCAAGCATGCGACGTAGTTCTTTGATGAACTTGCTGGTAAGGGTGTCTGTCCTCGTAATATACGCCGTACGTCCTCCTTGATTTCCTCAGGTGTTTTTTGAATTGATAAGGATATACATAGGCAGTTGACATGCCATTTGTATGTCCAATCAAACGTCTTCGGATACTTTCCTTGTAACTTAATACATTCAATACCTCCCTTGTCATCTTCGGGGTCGTGGTTTGGACTGACACGTATTTCCATTCCTACGGTGAAATCCTGCTGTGCGTACTTCAGCTGGTTACTCTTTTGATAAGAGAAGTTCGTCTCATTCCGTACCAATCTGAAGGCGTTCTTGTAACTGCTACGGTACACACCCTGTCCGGGATTGTGCAATGCCGCGGCCTTACTCAAACGTAACACTCCATGCTCATCTCGTACCCGTCTGAATAGTTTATCTGGTTCGTTGAGGTATTGCTGGATTTCTGCTGCCGTCTGTGAGGCACTGCGTCCTCGTGTAATACCAGACTCTAATGCGAGTTCCAATTCCTGTTTGAATTGCCTTTTCAACGCCCACACTCTGTCGGACAACTGTAAACCCTGTTTTTTTCGCATTAAGAACGCCTCTCTTGCCTTTTCGTTACCCGACAAGTACTTTTGTATATACTCAGGGGGAAATGTACTTAGAGTCACCCCAAACACCTTTTCCACCACGGCGTTATTCTTTTCAACTGCTCTGTCCCATTCCGAATACACCGATTGCACGACGTGCGTCTGTACGTTCTTGAATAGTAGGTCTATTAGATTATTGACACGTGTGTTGATTTGTGGGTTATTGCGGAAGTAGAATTCATTGTTCTTGTTGAAGCTCGCAGATGGCATATACCGAGTCACTGCCTGTACTGTCTCCATGTACATTGCACGTAACTCCTCTCCATACCGTTTGATGGCTTGTCTATGTAACTCGTCGTAATTCATTAGAGAATGCCTTGGTTACTCATTGCACGTCCTTCTTCCTGTATAGCTTCTACCTCCTGTTGCACGTCGTCTACTGCTCCCAATAGACGTACACGTGTACCAAGACTCATACTGCTACCAGCTACATTCACATATTCTGCCGTGTCCATTTCCGACTTAACGTCATAAGGTACCAATTCTGTGCGTATACTTATCTGCTCCATTGCAGCACGGTAAGACGGGAAGATGGTGTAGACGAACATTTTCACTACTGCCATTTCCTGTTTGAAAAACCTAATCCATTCCCCGCCTAAGTCGATTGCCTTCTGCTTTGCATCAGCAAATACAAGTTCTTTATTCTCGGCGGAGGTGTTGCTGGATATTAGTGTCGCGAATGATATGTCCGGCATCTGTATTTGTTCGAAGAATGCGTTCCGTAAGCGTCTGTACCGTGCCTCTATACTTTCACCCGCTCCCGACCATGTCACATCCGTTACGGAACCGCCCTTACCTAGCTGTATAAGACGCCTGCGGTCGGTGGACTTCTCAGATGTTACACTCTTTGTCTTTCCTGCCGTGTCTCCCATGTCAATAGCAAACGTCGGCAAGGAGTTGGACTTGATGTACAGTCCTTGGTATGATTCCATTTCCTCTAACTGTTCCACAATAGCCGTCCCCTCTAAACCTCCCCATACGGGTTCTGAGGTCTGCATGTACACAACGGGCATGAACTCAAGCGTACGACGCGAGCCCTCTTCCTCTTCCCATTCCTCCACACGTACATAACGAACGTACATGTCCTGCGTGTACACGTCCAGGACGTCCTGTTTTTTCGTGTTTTCGTAACCGATGCCTATTAAGGTCAATTCCTCGTACTCGTCGAAATGAGGAAATATCTTATACCCGTCCTTAGGGCTGTACGTCTTATGACCCAGTACCCATTTCGTCTGCTCTGTACCGAGAAAGTGAGACTCCTCTTGTTCCCTTGCCCACCACACAGTGGCAATTTGACACGAGGCATTCAGACTCTTAGCACGTTCTATATTCGTGGAGTCTATACTGTTCTCCACCTTGTACAATGTTTCCAGTAGCTCAACGGCTTTTCGCTGCTGCTCCTGGTCGTTGTCATACGTGTACGTTCTGTAAACGGGTGTGGCGAACATGGATTGTGATACTCGTTTCACGGCTAGTTTCTGCAGGCCGAGAGGAGTACGCTTGAATTCGTCCTGTCCCCTGTCGTCTAGCTTCGGCGGGTATTTTATGAGGTCTTTCATAATCGCGTGTTCCATTGGGTCATACTGCGGTTTCAAGTCACGTTCCCAATTCGGTACGCCTGTATCGGCGGTTTCTATTCGTTTGATGATTTCCTCGATACTATCCGAGGCAAACATCTCATATATTTCCTCTTTTCGCATCTCGGGCTACGATAATTGTGGTAATACTATGCTGACGAACTCTGCTACGGAGGTCACCTTTTCCATGTCTACGTCTAGGGAGTACTTTGTAATGAATGCGTCTACGGCTGGCACGTCTTTATTCTCAATCACCGCAGTCAAGAGGAATTCGGCGTTTGTGCGTTTCGTGTGATGAGGATTCCTACCTACTTCCGCTCGGTACTCATTGTTGAGGGCTTCTAGAGTCAGTTTGTTGGGTTGTGTGAGGTTGTTTCTCCTTAGCACAGGTACGTCCGTTTTCGTTTGTCCCGATACCTCCGATAGTGCTTCTTCATACACCAACTCCCCACCTGTGGATAATTGGTAGCGTACTTTCTGTCTGCTGAAATCTTTCTGAGATACGATGACAGTCGCCAGCGTTTCGCCGTGCATTACTTCCTGTCCAATTTCAAATCTTGCTTTCATGTTCTTAATATTTAATGATTAATAAATTATTAGTACAAATATATACAATTATCTGGGTTAAAACAAACGGGCGAGAGTATCTAATGTTTCTTCTTCCCATTCACTGGATTCACTGAAATGGTAATTCAACGCATACCCCAACAAGTCTACATACTCTTTATGCTCCGCACGAGGGAACCCACATACGTCATCTAAGAACTCCTCATTCCAGTCTCCCTCTACTAATGACACACGTCCTGCCTCAACACGAGGACTGACCATACGTGCCCTGTATTCTTTGTCTCCTTCTGGCGTTACGGTGGCACCTACGTTCAGTGACGTGCCTCTGTGTAGTGTCTGGATAACGGACAGTCCATTTGCCTTAGGTTCTATTCGTATCATGCTATCATTGCCGTACCCGTAATCCCTGGTCACTTGCTGTAACCATAGACACAGCTCAGGAAATTCTTTCCATACCTTTTCCGCATATAGCACGTACATCACATTATTGTATTCACATGTGGCAAGGATGCCCGATGGGTCGTTAGACTTCTTTTCTGTCATAGCCGTATCAATCCAGAACTGAATAGGAGCGTTTCCGCGACGCCCCCAAAAGTCTTTCCAGGTGGTAATACGGAACCAATCACGCTTGAATATGTTACCTCCATCTATAACTGGGCTCTGTTGGTACTGACAGGTGTACATCGCTGCTCCTAAATCTATTTTCGCCTCGTCTAATACACTTTTAGACATACGTATAGGGTCTAATAACCCATCCTTGTACATCTCCTTTAATTCGGGCGGATTCACTTTGTCTGAAAGTTCTGCAGGTAGACATATATGCTTGATTCCTGTTTTCCTTTTGGATAACTGAAACCCTGTTACATCTTTCACGTGAAGACGCTGCATTACGGTTATCATAGGAGTATTTGCTTTATTGACCTTACGTGAGGAAAGAGTGCCCGTGTGTCTGTTTGCTTCCTCACGCCGTACGGTAGAGAGTGCCTGCTGTGGATTGGTCGGGTCATCATTCAATATCACATGGGCGTGACGTCCTGTAATGGTACCTCCTGTAGACGTCGTGTAACGAGCTCCGTTACGGGTGTTGGCGTATGCTGATTTTCCGCTACTGTCCCGCCTCAATACTACCCAAGGGAATAACGTACGATATTTCTGTGATGTTATAATGTCACGGCTCTTCAACGCATGGTCGGTGGATAATTCCTGTGAGTAGCTGTTTGATATGATACGCAACGATGGGTCCAATGTCCAGAGCCACGCAGGGAACATCACGGTCACGATTCTTGACTTGGTCGTGCCTGGTGGTATGTTAATGAACATGTCATATGGCTTAGGTCTTCTTTCTATAACTGAGATAGACAACTGCTGCAATTCATCGCATACGTACTTGATGTGCCAGTTATCTATCAGTGGTTCCTCCTCTATTACGTCCCAGAAGGACAGGAAGAACTCGTAGAAAACATCCATACACGCCCTCCTCTCTACACTTATGAGAAGCTCCTGGGCTTCTTCCTGATTAATTCGGGTGGTGCCGGTAGTGTTTCTGTTCCTCTCCATATTGCATCTGTTTTCTTGCCGTCAATAGTAATTGCTGGAATGTGTCCGTGTCTAGGTTGTCTGTGTTCAGCGTATGCTTCACCGTATGCTCAACGACCTCTGGGGCATTGTATCCCATTACCCTATTAATGCTCTCCAGGGCTCGTATCTTGTCATGCATCTTTATCTTCACATAATCTACCCGCACCATTGCCTTCCTGTCGAGTTCTGGACAGTACTGCATCATCGTGGTTGTCTTGGTTTCTATTGATTCAATTGCTGCCATGATGTCTGGTTGTTCCGTACGTATACGCTCGAAATCCTTTAACTCCGTCCATGTGTTATGCAGGTCTGCGATGTTGGCGTATGCTATCTTGCGGAACTCCGCTAACTGCATTTCCTTACATACGCCTACAACCTCCTCGACTTGTCCTTGCAGATACTTGATGTACTGCTTTATCATTCTGTTAGACATGAGGTGAGCAGCTTGTCTCTTATTATCATTACGACCCGGGCGAACCTTATCGTATGCCTTAGTGGCTTGTTTCGTAATGATGTACTCTTTGCAGAATTCTTGTTGCCAGTACGTGAGGTTCTGTCGTAGTTCCTCCACGGTATACTCCTTGTTGGCTAATTCCACATATTTCTTTTCTGCCTCCCTGTACCCTTCTGGTACCTGTGGTTTGCTCCTGAGTGTGCGTAGTATGTTACGTGTGTCAGGTTTACTGTTTTTCAGTCGCTGTCGTTTCATAGCTTTGTTCTATTTATATGTATTATTCCACAAATATAGTGTATTTTGTTACAGAGTTACAACTCCTTGATTTTTTGTGATTTTTATGATTTTTAGAAAAATGCTGTTTTTACTATTTTTTTGTCTTTGTAAGTTACTCTGTTTCTTAGGTTTATAAAAATTATAGTATATTTTTTAAAATTTTTTTTAAAAATAATTGTTTTTTATAATCAGAATTCACTATATTTGTAAAAGTAGTTAGAGTTAAACATTTTAAAAAATCAGAAATTATGACACAGTTAGCAAAATTAATACAAAGCAAATTACCAAACGGTTATACTTTAATTTCAGAATCTTCTCACAAAAGTAGCAACTATTACTATATCGACAAAAATGGTATGGAGTTAATTGTTAGAACAAGCAACCATGAGGCTATTGTTGCACGATCAAAAGCACATCTTCAAATATTAATTAATATGGAGATGCATTTAGATTTAGATTTTGAAATTTCTTATGATGACGAAGGATATGAAATAGAGCTAACAAAAAAAGATGCTGCAAGACAAGCATCTGAAATGCTAGGATGTGAAATAGACGAAAGTATTATTTCTGAATTTGATGTATATGTTTTAAAAATAGATGTTTTAAAAATTGATGCGAAAAAATGGGATGAAATAATAGCAAGTTACATCTCAGTTAAGATAACTGATATTGATGAACTTAAAATATATTAAACAATAAATTAAAAATAATCTAAAACTTAAAATTATGAAAACAACAATCCAATCAATCCGATTCAGTTTCAACACTATTGAAGTGTCCTTATTAGGTCTCGACCACACATATTTCATCTCGCCAAATGATGTTGAATGGTTCTCAATTGATGAGAATAATAGGTCTATGCAACATTCTTTAGGTGTTGGAACTTCTATCCAATTTGAAATTAAATGTTCAAAAACAAGAAATTTAAAAAATGTAAAAATTCAATTATGACGAACTTAAATAAAAGCACCGAAGCAACAATAACCGATGAAACCGCTATTGGTTTTATACCGTGTTATGGGCATCCTTTTTCGGTTTTAATGATTGACCCACCGTGGTTAAAAAAAGAAGGGTGGATTAAGAAAAGCAAGACCAAATCAAGGCAGAAATTTAGATTATGAAACTATGCCAACCGATAAAATATTTGATTTGTTGGATGCGGAAATATTTAATAACACCACTGAAAACCACGCTGTATTTATGTGGACTATCGAACAGTATCTAAATGACTGTGATAAGTTTATGGACCAAAGAGGTTACAGAAGGCATTGTAGATTTATATGGGATAAAACAAACGGTATTGCTCCAGCTTTTACAGTACGTTATTCTCACGAATATTTGATATGGTATTACAAAGAAAAAATGCTACCGATTGCAAAGGAGCAACAAGGTAAATTTATGACTGTATTTTCGGAAAAAGCAAGAGAACACAGCCGAAAACCTGAATACGCATACAAAATGATTGAGGCGTTATATCCAAACAAAAATAGGATAGATGTTTTCAGTCGTGAAAAAAGAGAAGGGTGGTGTCAATTTGGAAATCAACCCGACCACTTTTAGGGTGTCCGCAAGGTTGCCCATAACGTTCCTTGTGTATCTGTCAGGTGGGGATTTTGAAACATCTACTTGTCGGCTACCGTTAAACTAAATTTAAAATTCTGCACTTGGGTTTAACGGCTAACCCCCACTTGCAGATACACAATGTTAGCCACCGTTTTATTATGGAAAATATATGTTTCAATGAATTTTGCAGGAATAAAAATTGCCCTGAATATATCAAATGGGATTTTGGGATGGGTGATTGCGAAAGTTGTAAATTAGTTGGTCAATCTTACAACATTGATGAATACCCAAAAGATTGTCTATTCATAGATGAAATTAAGGAATACGAAAAGTTTCAAATTGAGCCACCATCAAATGGTGGCTAACGGCAAACCGCTATGAGTAGTGGCGGTTTTGGAACTACTCACTTAAAATAACAGATAATGAATATAGAAAGTACAGACCTTGAAAACACCACTACACCCGCCATTACTTATAGCGAGTGTTATGCACAGGTTTTTTCTCGTCTTTTTTTAGGCGATTGCCTTATTCAAAGCGATAAAATAGAAACTGGAAGTGTTGATTTAATACTTACGGATTTGCCTTATGGAAATATGAATACTGATGGAGGGCGAAAACTTGGAATAAATGGATGGGATTTTGCGATTGAACCTAAAAAGGTTTATGAAATTGCTAACCGTATTTTAAGAAAAAACGGCAAAATGGTTTTGTTTAGCCAAGAGCCATATACAACGCAATTAATAAACGAAGCAATACCGAATGTTCCGTTTAATTACAGAGCTGTTTGGGTGAAAGATAATTTTGCAGTTGCTTTAGGTGCAAATAAAAATATGTTAAGTTTTTTTGAAGATGTTTTGGTATTTAGTAAAAACCACCAAAAACACGACTTTAAAGGAATGCATTCATTACGACCATATTTTAAAAAGGTGCTTGAATATATTGGATTGAAAAAGAAAACTATTGTTGAAGTTATTGGGCAAATTGCTGACCATTGTTTTAGAGTGGATAGTTCTCAATTTTCACTATGCACCGAAAAAACATACAATAAAATAATTGAAGTGTATTCAATTGATAAAATGGAAGGATTTAAAAACTTTGCTGAATTAAAGAAAATAGATACTGAATATAGAACCGAACTATTAAGGCAAATGAATGAGCAATACCCAAGCACGTTTAACCTTTGGGAAGGCAATAAATACAAAAGCAACATTCTAAAATATAAAAAGGATTACAACGGATACCACCCAACGCAAAAGCCTGTTTTATTACTCGAAGATTTAATAAAGACTTTTAGCAATGAAGGTGATTTAGTCGTTGATTTAACTATGGGTAGTGGCTCAACTGGTGTAGCCTGTAAAAACACAAATCGTTATTTTATCGGCATAGAAAAAGACGAGAACTATTTCAAAATAGCAGAACAGCGAATAAATGCACGGACGCTGTTTTCTTAAACTTGTGCATAACGTTTTGTGTATGAGCAGTTGCGGACTTAACCGCAGAAACTTAATTAATAGCAGAAAAGATGAATATACAAGGAACTTTATTTGAAACACTGAACCCGCAATTGCTTATACACTTTGTTAGGCACAGTACTTTATTTAAAAATTAATTGATTATGAGAATATTATTAGCGTGTGAAGAAAGTCAAACTGTTTGCAAAGAATTACGCAAATTAGGACACGAAGCATTTAGTTGTGATTTATTACCTTGTAGCGGTGGACACCCAGAATGGCACTTACAACAAGATGTAACTGAATTACTAAAACAAAAATGGGATTTAATTATTGCTTTTCCGCCTTGTACTTACTTAACTGTAACTGGGAATAGATGGTTTAATATTGAACGATATGGCGAACAAGCAATACAAAGACACAAAGACCGTGAATTTGCAATTAAGTTTTTCAAAATGTTTGCTGAATGCGATTGCGAAAAGGTTGCAATTGAAAACCCAGTAGGAATAATGAGCAGTGAATGGCGGAAGCCTGACCAAATTATAAACCCTTATGAATTTGGCGACCCATTTGAAAAGAAAACTTGTTTATGGTTAAAAGGATTACCAAAACTGCAACCGACAAATATAGTTGAACCACCAAAACGAACTGAATTTAAAAGTGGTAAAACTATGCCAAGTTGGTATGCTGATGCTTGGAAACTACCAAAAGAAGAAAGAGCAAAATTAAGGTCAAAAACATTTGAAGGAATTGCAAAAGCTATGGCTATGCAGTGGGCTTCTTAGTATTGTGCCTAACGGCTGCAAGTATGGCAAGGCAGGGATTAAGAGTGCTGACCTGTCGAGCCGTGATAAAGTTAATTAGAAGCACTCAGATAGCATACAGAAAACGCCCCTGCTTTGCTATACTTGTTGTTATAGGGCGTTTTTTGTTAGTCAAATGAGAATTGAAGATATAATATACGACACAACAAGGGAAGTTTTGAATGTCGAAGATAAATTGAGGATTGCAACGGTTTTTCTTTTCTGTGATAAACTCGGAAGCGAAAAACTTAGTCAATTGCTTTATACCAAAAATCACGCATCTTTTATTGATGATTTAAATAATGAGTATTCAGATTATGACGTTGATTTTACGGTAAATTTTAGTAATCCAAATATTAAAAGTGCATTTTATAAAACTCTGGAAAAGGTGAAAGAGAAATGGGATTCAGATGGATTTTTAAAAGCACTTTCAGAAGGCGATGAGTTCGCTCTTGTCATTTGCGAAATTGTCAATTATGAATTTGATAAAGTAGAGCTTAAGAAGTTTACAAATCAAGTTACCACTCAATTGTCGTTGTGGGGTTAAAATGCCCTATAACGTTGAGCGTATGAGTAGTGGCGGATTAAGAGCGACTACCTTTCGCATAGCACTAAAGATTGAAAAGAGAATTGAACTTAAATATTAACTCAAACCCCGCCATTACTTATACGCATTGTTAGCGGTATGTATGGGCGGATTAGAAGCACAAACGATGAAAAAATACGAGATAATTTATGCAGATCCAGCTTGGCAATATAAAACAAAAGAAAGCCTTGCAAAAACAAGTATTTTAAATGGAGAACTTAATACCCATTATGGAACGATGACTATTGCCGAGCTGGGTGGGTTGCCTTTGGGGAGCATTTCAGATAAAAACTCTATGCTATTTATGTGGGTAGTTAGCCCGATGCTTGATGACGGAATTGAACTTATGAAAAAATGGGGCTTTAAATATAGCACAATAGCTTTTATTTGGCACAAACAAAGGGCTAACCCCGGGCATTATACGATGAGTGAATGTGAAATATGTTTGATTGGAAGGCGTGGCAAAATACCAACTCCAAGAGGTGCAAGAAATGTTCGTCAGTTTTTATCTGAAATGCGTGGAAAGCACTCTGCTAAACCAACTGAAATAAGAAAACGAATTGAGCTAATGTTCCCAACACAAACAAAATTAGAAATGTTTGCAAGGCAGAGTGCTGAGGGTTGGGATGTGTGGGGCAATGAGGTTGAAAATAGCATTGACCTTAGCCCATATTACCGCTAACGTATGGTGCTATGAGCAGTAGCGGTTTAAAAACGATAACCTTTCAAATTATGACAAACGATAATAAACAGCAGAAACTTTCGGATAGCACGAACACCGCTATTGCTTATAGCACGTGTTACAGGCAGTGCGGTATTAATGTACTATCTCTTTTCGATGGTATGAGTTGCGGACAAATTGCACTTGACAAATTAGGAATTAAAGTAAACAACTACTTTGCTTCTGAAATAGATGAAAAAGCAATTTACATAACCCAAAAAAACTTTCCGAATACAAAACAACTTGGAAGTATAACTGAATTAAAAGGAGGTGATTTACCAAAAATAGATTTGCTTTTTGGTGGAAGCCCCTGCCAAAGTTTTAGTTCCTTTGGTAATGGAAAGGGCTTTGATGGTAAAAGCGGTTTGTTTTGGGAATTTGTAAGGGTTTTAAATGAAGTAAAACCAACTTTCTTTTTGCTTGAAAATGTTGTAATGAAAAAAGAGTGGGAAGATATTATTACAGAGGCACTTGGTGTTGAACCAATACGCATAAACTCGAACCTATTTTCAGCACAGAATAGACCGAGAATATATTGGACTAACATACCAATAAATGAATTACCAAAGGAAAATAAAACAACTGTTTATGATATTTTGGAAACACCAAACTTCCATAATATTTACCCTAAATGGTTGTTGGGTAAATTTGGTAATAAAACAAGATTAGAACAATTGTGGTATGCTGATGGGAAAGCAAGTTGCTTAACATCAAATATGTACAAAGGACAAAAATCTACATTTACAAAAGACAGAAATGAAAACATACATAGGCTTACTGTTGTAGAGTGTGAGAGATTACAAACTGTACCCGACAACTATACAGATGGTGTTTCAAACACAGATAGGTATAAAATGCTTGGTAATGGGTGGACAGTTGATGTGATTGCTCATATTTTCGGAGGGCTGTCTTAGCATTACGCCAAACGTTCCGCAGGTATGGAATCGGTTTTTTACGAATTTGAAACACTAAACTTAAAAAATATGGAAGCAAGAGAATATTTTAAAAAAGAATACGGACACGAACACATTGAAACGGTTGTAGAGATGAAAGACTGGGTTTCATTATATGGATTAATGGATGAATTTGCAGAATGGAAAGTAAAAAACTGTTCTATACCTGCTGTTGTAGGGCGAAGCGAACAGTTGCCTTGCGAAATGTGTGGTGGCAAGATTGTTAAAGAAGACAAGTTCACCGATGAAAAATATTGTGAAAATTGCGGATGGTTTTAGCAAGGCAATTGCATACAACGATGGTAATAAGGCACGTTTGGCTTGTACGAACTTGTCAATTTACCACCAAACCACGCAGCCAAATGGGCTTTATTGCGTGTTATCGGCTGCCTTTATCAATCGAATTATTAACTTAAAAATTAAATAAAATGGGATTAGATTTTTCACACACTTGTCCGAAAATAGACAAGGCAATTTCAGAAGCAAAAGATACCATAATCGACTATTTGAAAGATTACATTACCGACTTATGTCCTTATATAACTGATGAAAAAGCAAATGAATTATCAAAAGATTGGGGAACTGATTTATATGATAAAATTTCAGACGGGTTTGAAGCAACCAGAGAAACAAATGAGGATATGAGAAAACAGGCAGACTATCAAATTGAAAAACTTGAAGCTGAAATATCTGAATTAAAGTCTGAAATATATGAACTTGAACGACAACTCGAAGCGATCTCTTAGGTTGCCGATAACGGTGTAGCTATGTGCAGTTTTGTGTTGCGCCTGCGGCAAAATTGCACATAGCGTATGTTGTACCCCGTTTTTTCTTCTTTGTGTTCTTTTTTCTAAAAAAACACGTATTTATGTGTAGAAATTAAAAAATTTGTTGTATATTTGCATTATGGTAAAAGGATTTAGATACCGTGTTTATCCGAATAAGGAGCAAGAAAAGCAGATAAATCAAATGCTTGGCAATGCTCGTTTTGTCTATAATTGGGCATTGGATAGGCGTATCAAAGAATATCAAGCAGAAAAAAAGAATGTATCTGCCTTTACCTTAATGACCGAACTTACACAGTTAAAGAAACAGCCAGAATACGATTGGTTAAAGTTGTCAGTTGCCCAAAGTTTACAGCAGTCTATTGTAAATATGGACAAAGCCTTTACCCGATTTTTCAAACAAAAGAAAGGTTTCCCAAAGTTTAAAAGCAAACACAAAGGTACGCATAGAGTAGGATTTCCACAAAATACAAAGGTGGATTTTGAAAACAATAAGGTTTCAGTAAATAAAATCGGATGGTTAAAAACTAAAATTAGCAGAACATTTGATGGTAAAATAAAAACGGCAACCATTGAGAAAACTCCAACGGGTAAATTCTTTATTTCGATTACTGTTGAAATGCCCGATGTTAAAGTAAAGCAAAAACCAATATCAAAAACTAATGCTGTTGGAATTGATACGGGAATAAAAACATTTGCAACGTTAAGCGATGGTATTGAAATAGAAAATCCGAAACACTTAAAGAACAATATTCAAAGACTTAAAGTGCTTCAAAAACGTGCAAGTAAAAAACAAAAAAAAAGTGCAAACAGGAAGAAAGCAAATTTGAAAGTAGCAAGGTTACACGAGAAAATAGCAAACCAACGATTAGATTTTTTACACAAAACAACTACTGCGATAGCCAAACAGTATGATACAGTTGCGTGCGAAAACTTAAATATTTCTGGAATGCTACGAAACCACAAACTTGCGCAATCAATTGCAGATTTAGGACTTGGTAAATTTTACACCTTGCTTCAATACAAGATGGCAGAACAAGGCGGAAACTATTTAGAAATAGGACGTTTTGAACCGAGTTCTAAAATGTGTGGATGCGGAGCAATAAACAAAAATTTGAAATTATCAGATAGAGAATGGGTGTGTCCTGAATGTGGAATAATTAATCAAAGGGATGTTTTGGCAGCAAAAAATATTCTAAAGTTTGCTCTAAACCCTAAAAATAAATCAGGGCAGGTACTGTCCGATGAGCCTATGGAGATGCTGGCGTTAGTCAGGTCGATGAAGTAGGAACTATTTCTGGTCGCTCTTTGCGTCCTTAAATGGGGTACAACTCGCTTATATGTATGAAAAAATCATACATATACACCGAAAATTAATAAATAAGTATGAAAATAGAGGTTTTCTATATATGTCACAATCTTAAATAAAGAGAAGAAATGTTAAAAATCGCAATTATATCAGGGCTCTTCTTAGGGTGTTTATTCCTTGGGGCGATGCTGTTATGTAATTACCTCATTGAAAAAATAGATGAATATGATACCAAAATTCAAAAGCGAAAAAAAAGAAGCAAGGATACACGAGACTAAAGGTGCTCAAATGGTGCATTTATCCTTTCCATACAGTCCTGCCAACGTACAGGAAGTGAAATCTCTGCACGGAGCTGTCTGGAATCCAAAAGGAAAGTACTGGAGGGTTTCTCTCACCCTGAAAAACCTGCTGTCGCTAAAGGCGTGCAATTACGAACTATGCAAGAGGTTGAAACAATGGGGGAACACACGTCATGTAATTAGTAGAAAGATACCTCCGCTGCTACACATACCAGGTCTGCCTGGGGAGTTGTACCCGTACCAAAAAGATGGAGTGGCTTATATAGACGCCATGGAGGGAAGGGCTTTGATAGCGGATGAAATGGGTCTTGGAAAAACAATACAGGCGTTGGCATGGTTACAGTTGCGGACGAGTATACGACCTGCCTTAATAGTTACGACAGCGACTATGAAGGGTATATGGGAGGAAGAGGCGAGAAAATGGCTGCAGAACGCGGACACACAGGTACTCTCAGGTACGAAAATGGATACGGTACTCTCAGGGAACATTCTTATCATCAACTATGATATTCTTGTCTACTGGACAAAACGACTGAAAGAATACGGATTGCAGGCGGTCGTGATGGATGAGTGTCATAAGGCGAAAAACCCACAGGCACAACGAACCAAACAAATGAAAATGGTGTGTGCAGGTGTTCCTCATGTAGTTGGGTTGACGGGTACTCCTATGAACAAACCAAAAGACCTGTACCTACCTGTGGACTTAATACGTCCAGGTTTGTTTCCTTCTCGGTTTGCTTTTCTGCGAAGGTATTGTGGTGCCAAGCATAACGGATTCGGATGGGATTTTAGCGGGAGCAGTAACGAAGAGGAACTGCATAAGATATTAACGGAAAATGTAATGATACGTCGTTTGAAAAAAGATGTATTGAAGGACTTGCCTGAGAAAACATATACGTTCGTCCCTCTTGAATTGGAGAATAGAACGGAGTATACAAAGGCGGAGAAGGACTTCGAATCATACGTACGTGATAAGGTGGACAGGAGCATCAAGAAAAAATTTGAGGAGATATCGGAGGAAATAAAAAACCTTGTTTCTATCGACCAGGAAGAATTGGAGTATTTGAAACAAAGTAAGGTAGAAACGCTGACCGTTATGGCACAGATTGAAGAACTGAAACAACTTGCCGCGAAAGGAAAGATGCGGAGTATTATTCAATGGGTAGATGATTTCCTTGAGACGGAGGAAAAGCTGGTGATGTTCTGTGAACATAAGTTCATCATAGAACAGTTAATTACACACTACGGGAAAAAGATTGTGAAGATAGATGGAAGTGTATCTCCAACGGACAGAAAGGAAGTCGTAAGACAGTTCCAAAAAGAAGAGCGGGTACGTCTCTTCATTGGTAATGCGGCGGCACAGGAAGGTCTCACGCTAACAAAGGCAAGTAACGTGGCAATCATAGAACTGCCGTGGACATGGGATGCTTTATCTCAGCGAATAGACCGTGTACACAGGATTACACAGAAGAGGGGTGTGATGGTTTGGTACCTACTGGCTTCACAGACCATAGAAGAGAAAATAGCGAAGATACTGGACAGCACACGCATAATGGCAGAGCAGATATTAGATGGTAAGAAACCACAGCAAAAGGATTTGATAACGGAATTATTCAAGCAATATGGACATCATTAGATTATACAGAGACTACGGCATACACTACGCAACGGAAGGTCACAAGCATACGAGACCTGGGTGGGTTAATACGGAATGTCCTTTCTGCACAGGGAACCAGGGAATGCACCTTGGGTATGATATGGAGCTGGACAGGTTCGTGTGTTGGCGGTGTGGAGGTAAAGGACAGGCATACGCATTGCATGGGTTATTGAATCTCGATTATTACAAGGTGTACGAACTGATTAAGCAGTACGGAGGAGTTTCGCAGGTAATAATCAAGAAAAGAGAAAAGAGCGTATTTTCGCTGCCTTCTAACTGCTCCGCTCTAACTACTAAGCACAGCACATATCTAACGGACAGATGCTTTGATGCCGCGGAAATCGTACGAAAATACGGTATATTATCCTCAGGCATCACGAGCATGTTGGACGGGGTGGATTACCGTAACCGTATTATCATTCCGATATACTGGCAAGGCCACATGGTTAGTTTTGACTCTCGTGACGTGACAGGCAAACGTAAAGACAGATATAAGGCTGCTCCTGTACATAGAGAGGTGATAGAACACAAACGTATTCTCTACGGTAGACAAGAACATTGGACGGACGTAGGTATCTGTGTAGAAGGTTATACGGACGTATGGCGTCTTGGAGATGCTGCATTCAGCACCTCAGGTATTAAGTTCATGCCTGCTCAGGTACGTGCAATGGCTAAACAGTTTCGTAGAATTGCAGTAATGTATGACGACGACCCTCAGGCCATTAAGCAAGCCAATAAACTTGTGGCTGAGCTGAAGTTCCGTAATGTAGACGCATTTCGTGTTGACATTGTAGGAGACCCAGGGGACTTGCCTCAGGAGGAGGCAGACTACATAGTTAAACATATAATAAACTGATATACAATGAAATACGTTTTATATTTGTGTATTAAAAATTATCTTTGTATATTTGTAACGGTTGTAAGGAAGTATATAATGATACTCATGCCATCAATATATACTTCCTTAATGTTTGACCAAAACTACACGAAAAGACTGTTGGTAGTACGTTGCATGAGAACGGAACCCAGCGGTCTTTTTTAATTTAGTAAAACAGAACATATATGGAAGCGCAAGACATATCACAAGAACTCATTATAATACCTAAGCAGGTATTCTCTATACTACTCCAACAAAAAAACGCAGGCGACTTAATTGCTCTATACTCCTTCTACTATTACACGGCTAAATGGCAGAACACTATGGAACCCGCTTGTGCCAATACGTACTGCATGAAAGGACTACACATGGGGGAGGATAGGTTCATGAGAGCGAAAAAGAAACTTATCGAAATCGGACTGGTGGAACAGGTAAAACGAAAAACAGATATAGATAAAGGGTGGTACATTAAACTGTTGTATGACAATACGTTATCCAAAGAACCGGGAAAACACGGTTCTTACAACCCAAAGAACCGGGAAAACACGGTTCTTACAACCCAAAGAACCGGGAAAACACGGCACAATAGTAATAATAATATTACTATTATAAATAATAGTAATCCTATTATAAAAAATATAAAAAAAGAAACGTCAATTATGGCAAGAAACAAACCTACTCCAAAACAATTATTTCCCGATGTTGATTTCGAATGTGAAGAGGAGTACAAGCCAATCCTCCAAGAATGGTTTACATACAAACGAGAAAAGAAACAAGCATACACGAAAGCAGGACGCCCAAAGATATACAAAAAACTTATCCAGCTCTCAGGAGATAATATCAGCATCGCCCAAAAAATAGTTGACCAGAGTATCTCCGCTCCCTGGAGTGGTTTGTTTCCGCTGGTTGAGGAAAACCAAAAAAAGAACGGTTTCCAAAGTAACACAGCAGGAACCAGGAACAGTAGCAGCAAGAAGATAGATTACAGCAAGGTGAAAGTAAGAAAAATGTCAGAAGAATGAAAATAACAGCAGAACAGAGAAAAGAGAGGGAAAGGACGTGGCAAAGAGAACGTCTTCCCGTGTTAATGAAAAAAATACCTCTAAGAATCCAAGAAGTATTACAGAAACCTATTTTAAGCGTTTCTAAGCCACTTTCAGAGTCAATGTATGTATTTGGTAGGGCACGTACAGGAAAGTCCGTTAGAATGGCGGAAAATGCCCTCATTTGGAGTTGTACGCAGTTTGTTCACCGCAGGCAGTACGATTTCATATTCATCACGTGTACGGACTTACTTGCAGAGTTACGAGATTCGTACAACAATCCAGACATCAGTGAGAAACAGATATTGGACAAGTACAAGAACGTACAATTACTCGTACTGGATGATATAGGTGTAGCTAAGACGACGGAATGGGCGTTCCAAATGATGTACACGATATTGGCGTACAGGTACGATAACAGAATGACTACGTACTACACATGCAATCTATCACTGGAGGAGTTGGCAGAGCGGTTGCAGGATGACAGACTCACAAGCCGTATCGCTCATGAATGCGGGAACAATATATTTGAATTTGATAATGAACCTTATATCTAATAAATAAACAAGACAGTATGAAAATGACAGTTAAGCAAGAGACAGTATTACTCACACATGCAGGTGGAACGAGTCTCGGAAAGTTAGTAACCACGACGGGGATGGGTCTATTAAGATGCCACAGAAAAAGGACGTTCTACACACACACCAATGAACAGGTGAAAATGATTTTGCAATCGTGCCCGATGTTAAGAAATCGTTCTTTCAAGGCGTTCCTCGTGCGGGACGTTTCAGTGTTGCGTATATGGAGAGGAGGGCGGGTATGAATTGTCCCGTATGCGGAACCTCCACCATTCCACAAGAAGGGTGCTGGATATGTCTGTCCTGTGGCTGGGCAGCATGTGGGGAAAAGAAAATGGTACTCGGTATCATAGACGAGGATGCTGGATGTATCATCCCGATACGACGAAAGAAAGTGAAAAAACCAGTAAGCATACAGCAAGACAAGGTGACTATGTTTTACTTCGATAATGTTAATTAGATAATGAATGAACGACTGATAATTATAGGACTAATCACCTCCACAGAGTTCTGCCGACGTATCAAGCCCCATTGGCAACCGAGGTTATTAGAGAGCAGTACGGCAGAGGAATTGGCGACATGGTGCTGGCAGTATTATGAAGAATACAAAAAGGCACCAGGCAAGGAGATAGAAACGATATACTTTCGCAAAATCACAGAAGGACTGGACAAGGAAATGGCTGAGGAGATTGAGGAAGAACTACTCCCAGACCTGAGTGAAGAGTATGAACGCACAGACCTGAACGTACAGCATTTGATTAAAGAGACGAAGGCACATATAACAGGTAGAAGACTGTTATTGATGTCGGCACGTATCACGGATATTGTAGATAACGGACGAGGCGATTACGAGGAGAGACTGAAAGACGCAGAAACCTTACTAGAACAATACAAGTCCACTCCAGGGACAAAGGACACAAGTATAGACCTCGGAAACGCTTCTTCGGAAGAAAACATAAGACAAGCATTTCGCAAGGCGGCGGAACCTGTTATCCGATTACCTAAGCAGTTAGGAGAGTTTATGAATCACCAATGTGTGCCTGGAGGATTTCTTTCCTTTCTTGCTCCTGAGAAAAGAGGCAAGACATGGATTCTGATGGCGTTGGGAATGACCGCAGTTGGGCAACGGAAAAAAGTCGCTATGTTCCAAGCAGGAGACATGAACGAAGCAGAGCAGATACGGAGAATATCCTCTTACCTCTGCAGAAAACCAACGATAGAAAAGTATGCAAAAGAACATTGGCAGCCTGTCCGGGATTGTGTGCATAACCAGCTCAACGAATGTCATAAGAAGGAACGAGAATGCGACTTTGGGGTGTTCGAGGATATGACATTGGACAAGGTTCTGTTGCTTGATTATGAAGAATTAGAACAAGCTGCACAAGACAATCCTGACTATAAACCATGCCACAACTGCACGAAGTACAGGCGAGAAAAGTGCGGAGTCGTGTGGCTTGAAAAAGTACCTGATACGGACGTCATAGACGAGGAGGACGCTGTTCGTGCCTTTACGAAATTCTTTGTAAAGAATAAACGTAGTTTCCGTCTATCTACACACGCAAACGGTACGTTGTCCGTTAGAGATATGGAGACAATATTAGACACATGGGAGGTAGAAGACGGGTTTGTTCCTGATGTCATTATTGTAGACTATGCGGATTTGTTGGTACCAAGCGGAGGAGGGCAGGATTTTCGCCAGCAGCAGAACACGATATGGAAGGATTTGCGTAGGTTATCACAAACGAAGAGACAGGACGTTCTCCCGCTCGTAATAACACCAACACAAGCAGACGCACAGGCATACAAGTCGTACAGATTAGAACTGAATAACTTCTCGGAGGATAAGAGGAAGTATGCACACGTGACAGCGATGTACGGACTTAACCAAGACCCGATGGGGCGGGAAAAGAAGTTGGGCTTGTTGCGTATTAATGAAATAATAATAAGAGAGGGTGAATTTAGTAACGGTAATGAAGTGACAGTACTCCAGAACCTGAAACGAGGACGCCCAATTATAGGCAGTTTTTTCGGTATTAATAACAAATAAAACAAAGATTATGAAAAATAAACATTGGACAATCAGTAAAGAATTCCACTTCTGTGCATCTCACACGCTAAAAGGATTAGAGGATGGTCACCCGTGCGGAAACCTTCACGGACATAACTACGTTTTGCGGGTATTTCTAAGGGGCGTACCTAACAAAGACGGGTTCGTGGTAGATTACAGAAAACTGGAACCTATCAAGACATACGTAGACAACGAACTCGACCACAAGCACCTTAATAATGTATTTGATTTTCAAACGAGCGTGGAGAATATGAGTGAATACATCTACGATTTATTCAAGCCACTATTCCCTGAATTGTATGCTATTGAGATGAGTGAAACACCTAAGACATTATGCAGATATGAACCTCTCGATTAGTGTACAGGGTGCGAAGGAATTCGTGTACGAGGATAATAGCATCGTAATTAGTGAACTGTTCTACGACACAATCCAAGGAGAGGGTATACATACAGGAGTACCCGCCGTGTTCATGCGGTTGGCAGGTTGTACGTTATCTTGTTCGTTCTGTGACAGTAAGAATACATGGAACGAGGGGAAACGCTTCGGGCATACAGAACTGCTGGAACTTATGCGTACGTTTGGAATTGTGGACAGGTTAAGAAAAGGACACCACCTCGTAATAACAGGAGGAAGCCCATTAAGACAGCAGCAAAGTATCATCTGTTTCTTAGATAAGTTTTTCGCGGCACACCAATTCCATCCATTCGTGGAAATGGAGAATGAATGCGTTATCGTACCAACTGTGCGTATGTTACGGTATGTAGATTGCTGGAATAACTCTCCCAAACTAGGTAACAGTGGAAATCCAGTAACGGACAGATACAAACCAGACACGATTAGGTACTTGAATATGTGTGCTGTGGATAGCTGGTACAAGTTCGTGATAGGAAGCGAAGAGGATTGGAAAGAGGTGGATGAATACTTTATTCGGACGGGACTGGTGGATACGTCTCGAATAATACTTATGCCTATGGCGTCTTCCCGAGAGGAACTGCACATACGACAGGAGGAGGTGGTGGAATTAGCGGTACGGAATGGCGTGAGATATGGCACGCGGCTTCATGTAGAGATATGGAATATGCGTAGATGTGTGTAGGTTTTCGAGGGTTTTTGATGAAATTAATCATTTTGATTTCCAAGCACTTAGAAACCAAATGTACGATTTTTAAATTTTTTTTTAAAAAATATTTGTTTTTTCATTCTTAATACACTTACTTTGCGAAAGTAGTTTAAAACAAACATTCAAAACTTAACAATTATGGAAGCAAAAGATTTAAAAACATTAAATGCATGCGAGGGCGGTTATTTATTCGCTGCAACCAAATCTTCATTACTTGAAGCGTGGGAAACATGCGAACGTGGAGATTGGATGCTTTGGTTCGCTCAAAAACTTAATTGTCCATTACAATTACTATCCTTGGCGAAAGGTAAGTGTGCGGGAACAGTAATTCATCTAATGAAAGATGAAATAAGTATCAATGCGGTGAAAGTTGCAATTGATTTTGGAAACGGCATTGCTACACGTAAAGAGCTTAATGCTGCTGCTTATGCTGCTTTTACTGCTTCTGATGCTGCTGCTCGTGCTGCTGCTGCTTATGCTGATGATGCTGCTTCTGATACTGCTGCTTATGCTGCTGCTGCTGCTGCTTATGCTGATGCTGCTTATGCTGCTGCTGCTGCTGCTGCTTATGCTGATGATGCTGCTTCTGATACTGCTGCTTATGCTGCTGCTGCTTATGCTGCTGCTGCTGCTGCTGATGATGCTGCTGCTGGTGCAGCAAGTAAAGAAAATCAACTGCAAACAGCAAACATATGCCGTGAAATCCTTACCGATTTTATAAAATCAAAAATATAAATTAATAATCAAATACAGTTATGACACAATTATCAAAAAATGTACTGCAAAAGGCAGTAACCGAACTAAACGATTTTCTTGACATTACACCAAGAATCAAAACAACGCTACCAGAACCTAAATTGGCAGCAAGTATCCTTCAGGCTGCGGACTTATTAATAATCAGCGAGGAGGAAGACGAATTCAAACAGTTAAGCAAATCCACGCAAAAGGTGATTACCGTACTACGCGAAGAGGAAGAAGGGGAGGTGCCTGCTGCTGACGTACCTGATACGGATGAGGACGGGTTCGAAAAGGAAGAATTATTGAAGCCTGAAAAACCTTCGAAAAAAGTAGCTGATGAAGAGGACGAGGAGGAAGAGGCGGTGCCTGCTCCTAAGCAACCAGCCACTAAACCAAAAGCACCATCAGAGCAATTAATCAAGAAAATAATAAATAATAAAACAGAACAATGAAAACAAGTAAAAAAGAATTATTGAGAGCATTGGAAGCCGTAGCGATTGGGCTTGCGTGTAAAGAATTAATCGAACAGTCTACCTCCTACGTATTTCTTGAGGATAGAGTCCTTACATATAATGACGAGGTAAGCGTGTCATTTCCATACGCTGCTGGCTTCACGGGCGTTGTACCTGCAAAGGAATTGCTGGCGTTGGTACGACGCTGCTCTGCTGAGGACATAGACGTAGAGGTTACGGAAAGTGAGTTATTAATGAAGGCGGGTAGTATTGAGGCGGGATTGACGCTGAAACAGGAAATCACCCTGCCTACGGAAACAATAGAGGGAGCGAAAAAGTGGCGTCCAGTACCACCAGATTTTGCAAAGGCATTGAAGTTCTGTATGGGCAGCTGTGCAACGGATATGTCTCGCTTCATCCTTACTAATGTACATGTAAGAGGTACGGATGTAATTGAAGCAAGTGACGGACTCCGTATCAGCCAGTACATGCTTGAAAAAGAAATGGGGTGTGATGCCTTCCTAATACCCGCTCACGTCTGTAGCAAGATACACGGGTATGATTTGAAGAAAATATGTGTTGATGGAGGTTGGGTGCATTTCATGACAGCAGATAAGGCAATCATATCCTGCCGTATAGTCAGTGAGGCGTACCCAGACACGGACGCACACACGAAAATCAAAGGCAGCAAAATCACATTCCCAAAGGAATTAAAGGAAGCATTGGAACGTGCAGCGGTATTCTACAAGAAGGATTACGTCCTGGATGAGCTGGTGGATGTGGCGATTGCAAAAGGACGCATGACATTGAAAGCAAACGGAGTCGCTGGATGGAGTGAGGAAAAGCTACGAGTAACCACGGACGCTGAGGTATCCTTCTGTATTACACCATACCTATTACAGGACATTCTCTCCGAGACGTTGGATGCGGAATTACAGACGCCAAAACTTATCTTCAAAGGAACTAACTGGTTATATCTTACTTTATTAAGAGGTTAATGGAGGGTTTTTTCAGTAAAAAAGAAACGGAAAGTCAAACACGTCCGGACGGCAAGGTATTGTCGTGTGTGACGTGTGGACTTGCTATTGCCTGCGACACCCCAAGAATGGACGTTGTAGGCAACGGAAAGAAGAGGATATTGAATCTCTGTACAGCTCCTTCCGCACAGGAAGACGGAAACGGCAAACCATACTCCAGTCGTGAAGCACGGGTGTTGGAAAAACAGTACAAGACAGTGGGTATTGATTTAATGCAAGATTGTTGGAATATGTACGCTGTGAGATGTAACACGGACAAGATAGATGATAATCACGTAGACTGTTGCCGTAGAGCCGTGATGAAGGCGATAAAACAGTATAAGCCACATATAGTAGTGTTATTCGGACAGGTTCCATTAGAGAGCGTGGTAAAGGGTCGTTTTAAAAAAGACTTAGGCACTATCACGAAGTGGCAAGGTTATTGCATACCAGACCAAGACCTGCGGTGTTTCGTACTACCTACGTATTCTGCGGCGTTTATAGAGGACAGCAAGAACAAAGTCTTACCAACCATATGGAAGCGTGATTTTGGGAGGGTGAAAGAAACACTCTCAATACCTTTTCCTGTGCAAAAGGACCCCACGATACATTATCTTGGAGAGGAGGATATGTCTGTACTTGATACAATTACGACGGGGGTGGTTAGTATAGATTATGAGACGACGGGACTGAAACCGCACGCACCAGGTCACCGTATTGTATGTGCCAGCGTAGCGGTGGACAGTAGCACGGCATACGTGTTCATGATGCCTGAAACGAAGAAAGGACGAAGACCGTTCACCGATTTGCTTCAAAGAGAAACCGTACTGAAAACCGCACAGAATATGAAGTTCGAAGACACATGGACGAATGTGCGTTTGCGGGTACCTGTACGGGGCTGGGTGTATGATAGTATGCTGGCGGCACACATCATAGACAACCGAGAGGGAACAAAAGGATTGAAATTTCAAGCATACGTACGCCTCGGAGTCGTGGACTACTCCAGCGAGATAGAACCGTACCTGCGGGCAAAGGAGGAAAGAGACGCCAATTGCATAAACCAAATTGACACGTTGTTAGAAAAACCAGGAGGAGCAAGACAGTTAATGAAATATTGTGCCCTGGACACGATATACGAACGACGGTTGGGTGAGCTTACCCGTAAACCTATGACAGGGACACAAGGTAAGACAGACATAAGCCCAGAACATTCAAATTTCCCTCTTGCATACAGCATACTGCATCACGGAACTCTTGCATTGGCGGAGGCGGAGCGGGCAGGTATACGGGTTGATACGGAGTATGCAGACAAGATGCATAATAGACTCACGAAGAAGATACAAGCAATCGAGGAGAAGCTGTACAAGTCTACATTCTACAGACATTGGACGCACAGCATCGGGAACAAAAAACCCAATCTGAACAGCGGTAAACAATTAGAAATCTACCTATACCGTACGAAAAAAATAAAACCGATGAAGTACACCGAGAATGGTTCCGGTAGTACGGACGAAGAGGCACTACGTATGCTGAAAATCCCTGAACTGGATTGGATTATTGAGCGGAGTAAGTTGCAGAAGATACGAGACACGTACTTGAAAGGATTCGTACGGGAGCAGGTGAATGGGTATTTGCACCCGTTCTTCTCATTACACACGGCACGCACGTACCGCAGCAGCAGCAGCAATCCCAATTTCCAAAACATACCGAAGCGAGACTATATGGCAATGCAGACAGTACGGAAGGCATTATATGCACGACCAGGTCATCAGTTGCTGGAAATGGATTACAGCGGTATCGAGGTAGCTATTGCAGCAGCGTACCACCAAGACCCGACGATGATTAAGTACATAACAGACCCGACGAGCGACATGCACGGCGATACGGCTGCGAGTATGTTCAAAATAAAGAACTTCGACAGACGTACGAAGTCGCATTCTATGCTACGTTCGGCGGCGAAGAATAGTTTCGTCTTTCCTCAATTCTACGGAGATTACTATAAGAATTGTGCGGTGAACACTTGTGCCAACTGGCTGCAGATGCCTACCTCAGGCAAATGGACAAAGGATATGGGGGTAGAGGTAGGTGGTATGAAGATAGGGGAACACCTTATATCCGTTGGTATGTTGTCTTACGACCATTTCGAGAAGTATATACAAGAGATTGAAAAACATTTCTGGGAAGTACGGTTTCCAGTATATAGACAATGGAAGGAAGACCATTATACAGACTACCTCAAGAAAGGATACGTCTCTTTGAAGACGGGTTTTGTATGTACTGCGATAATGAGCAAGAATGACGCCATCAACTATCCTGTGCAAGGAGCGGCGTTTCACTGCCTGTTATGGACGTTCACACGTCTAACACAAGTAATGAAGGAAAAAGGCATGAGGAGCCGTCTAATAGGACAGATTCATGATGCGTTGGTGTTAGACGTGCATCCTGACGAATTGCTGGACGTGTACGCCCTTGTACTAGATGTAGGCGTACGGCAGTTGAAAGAGACCTTCAAATGGGTTAATGTTCCTCTTGAATTGGAGGCAGAGCTGTGTCCCGTTGATGGTAGTTGGGCGGAGAAAAAAGAGTGGAGGCCGTAGTTTTTGATGTTTATTTAGAAAAACTAAAACAATAGAAACCAAGCACTTAGAAACCAAATGTACGATTTTTAAATTTTTTTTTAAAAAATATTTGTTTTTTCATTCTAAATACACGTACTTTGTGAAAGTAGTTAAGTAAAAAAATTAATTATTATGAGTCTATATCATAAATACAGACCTCAGACGTTGCAAGAGGTGAAAGGCAACAAGCACATCGTACCAACGCTTGAAAAAATGTTGGAAACGATGGACAGTCGTGTATTTCTTCTGCATGGAGGAACGGGCTGCGGTAAAACAACAATCGCACGGATAATCAAGAATTCCCTGGAAGTAGCGGACGAGGATTACCAGGAGATAGATTCTGCGGACTTCCGTGGAATAGACACAATTCGAGAACTGCGGCGAAATAGCGGTTTTAAGCCACTATCTTCTACCTATCGTATGTATGTACTGGACGAGTGTCATAAGCTAACGAACGACGCTCAGAATGCCCTATTAAAGATACTTGAGGACACACCTCCACATCTTATATTCATTCTATGCACTACGGATGCCGATAAAATCATAAAGGCAATTCGAGGACGTTGTACAGCATTCAACGTACAACCACTGACGGAAATGGAAATGAAAGGACTTCTCAGACGTGTATGCAAGTTAGAGACTGGCGAGGTACTGGACGGCGAATTACTCGACAAAATAGTACAGGAATCAGCAGGGCATCCGAGAAACGCCTTGCAAATACTTGAACAAGTACTAATCACGGAACCAGGAAATCGCATGGATGTTATTGAGAAGGCCGCGGAGGAACAAACACAGTCCATAGAATTGTGCCGTGCGTTGCTCGGGAATAGTAGTTGGAAAAAGGTGTCTGCAATACTAGACGGGTTGAAAGGGCAGGACGCAGAAAGCATTCGCAGGCACGTTCTCGGCTATGCTCAATCCGTATTATTGAAAACGGACAACCCTGTGGCGGGTTTAGTACTGGAGGAGTTTATGGAACCGTTCTACAATACGCTATTTCCAGGTCTTGTCTATGCGTGTTATTGTGTGGTTAAAGGTAAGGAGGAATAGACATATGAAAAAGACAGAGAAACAACAAGCAGAGCACCTTATAATCCTTCACGAAAGACTCACGGGAAACATAATAGCAGCAATAGAACACGCTCTTACAAGTGCCACAATGTCCTTTGAACACGCACAAGAATTACCAATGGACGGAAAATTATCAGTAATAAGAAAAGACTCTATGCTCTATTGGTCGAGGGTGTTGACGGAACTACAAGAAAGAAAATCAAATATTATTAATTATACTTTATAGATAATGGAATACACGAAAGACATAGCAATAGACCAGGACGCATTAGATGTGGAATGGCTGAATCAACCGGCTCTAGCTCTGCGATATGGAAAGCATTGGGCTTGTTGCGTAGAAGACCTTGCACGTGCCGAAGAGCATCTGAAAATCGTACAGGCAGATTTGGTGGATATGGTTAATCAGAACCCTACGAAGTATCTCGGAGAAGGTATTAAGCCCACAATCGGGAACATAGATGCTTATGTAATACGCCATGAGGATTATCAGACGGCGAAGGACGAAGTAATTAAACGACAGTACGAAGTGAACGTTGCTAATATAGCGAAGATTGAAATCGGCAGCAGTCGGAAATCAGCATTGGAGAATCTTGTACGGTTGCACGGACAAAACTACTTCGCAGGTCCTTCCGTTCCTCGAGATTTAAGCAAAGAAGCCCTGAAAGAGGCACAAAGTAAAAGAGCTGACAACGCTGTCAGCATAGGTATGAAACGAAATAAACAAAAATAGATTATGGCAAAAAAACAAAGAAAGTCCTCGTTCAGGGGCAAAGTGAGTTCAAACGCTCAGAAGACCAAGTCTGCAGGAGCAAGTTACGGGTACCTGAACCTACCTAAGAGTATACGTGTGTACAATCCAACGCCGGGGGCACGTGAGAAGATAGACATACTTCCGTATGTAGTGAAATCAGCAGTACACCCAGACCGTGACCCCGAAACGGAGACGGCTATGGTGGGAACGGAATGGTACAAACGCCCATTCAAAGTACATAAGAACGTCGGAACGGATAATGATTCGGTGGTGTGTCTTACTTCCTTCGGTAAAAAGTGCCCTATATGTGACTACAGAAAAAAACGTGCGGCAGAAGGCGCCGAAAAGGAAGAGTTACGTGAAATAAATGCGTCACAAAGAAACCTATACTATGTAATACCTCGAGGGGTTAAGAAGATGGAAGAAATTGTGCATGTGTTTGATTTTTCAAATTACTTGTTCCAGGAATTGCTCATAGAGGAACTAGAAGAGAATGAAGACTATGGTATATTCCCTGACGCAGAGGAAGGATTGACGCTGCAAATTAGATGGAGCGATGAAAGCTTCAACGGCAAATCGTTTGCAAAGGCAGGTCGTATAGACTTCAAGGAACGTGATGAAGCAATAGAGCAGGAAATCATAGATGGTTTGCCTGACTTAGACGTATTATTACAGGAGATGTCTTATGAGGCGTTAGAAGCCAAGTTCTTTGAGATTGAGCCAGTGGTGGACGAGGACGAGGAGGAAGAAGCCACTACACGTACTAAGAAATCAACGACAAAAAACAAACCAGAAGAGGAAGAAGAAGAGGAAGAAGAGGAAGAAGAAGAGGAAGAAGAGGACGATTCAAAGGTTGCTAAAAAATCAGTAGAAAAGAAAAAAGCAGGTAAAACAAAACCAGCGGAGAAGTGCCCAGGAGACGGTACGTATGGCGTCGATACGGACGAGTTAGACGAATGCGATGACTGCCCATTGTGGGACGCTTGTTTCGACGCTAAAGAAATGATAGGATAAGTATTATGGATATCTTTAGAAAGAAAAAATTAAAGGTGTCGGATAGGAAGAAGTTCCTCGGGTGTTATATCCCGATGGACACTTCTGACTACTTAGAGCTCTGGTGTATGCGTCATCGAGTACCTAAATCCGACGTAATTAATCAGCTCCTTGAAGAATGGGAAGAGGAGCAAAGCCCTGTTCATGAGTTGATGAGGGACGTAGCGAATGTCCTGTACGACGAGTACCACAAGATACGACAGGCACCGAAGAGGAAAAAGTTTCGGCGTATGATTATCGACGCCCTAAGAGGAAAAGGGTATACGGAGGAGGCAATAGCATTAATGATTGAAAGAATACCGGAAGATGGAAAGAGGAATTACTAATAAGAAACCTCTGTCTGCACAGATTCGCAGGCATGCAACGGAAGCACGGCAAGAGAAGCCGAAATATGAAGGCAGTACGGAAATAATGATAAGTACAGGCAGTACGCTGCTAGACCTTGCTATATGTGGAAAGAGGAAACGAGGAGGAGGGATTCCTGGTGGGATATTACTTGAGGCGTTTGGACCAAACGGCAGCGGTAAGACCGTACTACTGTGTGAAATAGGAGGAGCGATACAGCGTCAAGGAGGTAGTATATTATTCAATGACCCTGAGGCACGTCTTAACGGTGCGTTTGCTTCTATTTTTGACCTTGATATGGAACGTGTTGCCGTAGAAGAGCCTGACACGGTAGGTGACATGATTACAGGTATACAGAAATGGGAGCCAGCAGACACAGGTGTAGTGAATGGATGCTTAACTGACAGTCTTGCCGCATTGTCTACCAGTATGGAAATGGAAGGTGAGGACAAGATGGGTATGCGACGTGCGAAGGAGTTCAGTGAAGGTTTGCGGAAGATATGCCGCATAATTAAACAAAAGAATTATATCATCGCGTGCAGCAACCAGATTCGGGAGAATGCGGATGCAACGGGGTACGGTGAAAAGTTCACAGTACCAGGCGGAAAGGCTGTCGGGTATTATTCCTCTGTACGCCTCAGATTCCACACGCCTCAGAAGATTAAGAAAAAGAAAACATTTGGGGGCAGGGAAGTGGAAAAGGTTGTAGCGATTAAGGTAAAGGTCGAAGTGTACAAGAACAGTTGCGATGAACCGTATCGTTCTGCCGACGTATACATAGACTTTCAGTACGGAATAGACGACGTACGTGCCAACCTGCAATTCATAAAGGATTACACGACGAACAAGACCTATACGTGTAACGGTGAGAGTCTTGGTGTAGGTCTCGAACAAGCTGTGGAGAAGGTAGAAAAGGAAGGATTGGAACAAGAATTACGGGAGCAGGTGATAGACTTGTGGGAACATATACAGGATTCATTTGTAATCAGTCGAAAAAAGAAAGTGAGATTATAATGGAAAGAGGAATACATAAGAAATCAGTATTGGCACTTGACCCGAGTCTCACGGCGTTCGGTTGGGCAGTACTGCAAGGCACAACGGTATTAGATGCTGGTTGCGTCAAAACGGAAACCTCAGGCAAGAAATCACGTATACGCAAGACGGATGACCGTATGCGTAGAGTTAGTGAAATTAATGCCGTGTTGTGCGAAAAGATACGTATGTACGACGTCGCTTATATAGTAAGTGAGTTGCCTCACGGTAGTCAATCCGCGGTGGCTGCTATTGCTATTGGTTTAGTAGCTGGGCAAGTACAAGGAATCGCCGACGCCTTAGAAATAGGAATTGAGTGGTTTAGTGAAGGAGACAGCAAGAATCATCTGCTCGGGAAACGTAGTGCCTCGAAAGGAGAAACAATCGCAGCCATAGACAAGGCATACAACGTGCCATGGGTTAGTGCTAAGTATGTGAATGAAGCAATAGCGGACAGCATATCGATATACCACGTCGCAAGACACATGAGTCCAACAATCAAATTCTTAATGACATGAGTAAAGTAAGATTCAAGCTGGATGGACGGGAGTATACGGGTGTCGTAATCTCACCAGCATTTACGCACAGCGTCATAAGGTTCCAATATAAGACAGGTGAGGTACTAATGGAACTTAGTAATAAGAAATTAAAAAAAATACAAGATGATACGACGGATACAACTAACTAACTTTCAGAGTCACGAGGACACGGAAATTTCATTTGAGAATGGATTGAATGTGCTCGTAGGACAGAGTGATAGCGGTAAGACTGCGATAATGAGAGCGTTGCGGTGGGTATTTTGGAACCGCCCAGGAGGAGACGAATTCCGTAGCCATTGGGGAGGTGACACTCGTGTCGTAGTAGAACTGACGGATGGTAATGTAATTACCCGGGAAAAAGGAAAGGCGGGTCGTAATGCGTACATACTTAACGGTACGGAGTACGTGGCGTTCGGACAGGACGTGCCTGAGGATATCGCGAAAGTAATCAACATCACGGACGTGAACTTGCAGCAGCAGATGGACAGTCCTTTCTTATTATCAGAAACGCCCGGAGAAGTAGCCAAGCATTTCAATAAGGTTGCGAATCTGGACATAATCGACCATGCTACCAGCTACATTAATAAGAAAATGAACGCCGTACAATCGGATATCAAGCATCATATAAAGAATGTTGATAAGTTAGAAAAAGACTTAGAAGGGTTGCCGGACATAGAAGCATATGAAAAGCAGGTGGAATATCTGGAAAGTCTGGAGGAGAAAAAACGATCAACGATGAACCATCGAGACGAATTATTCTCCGTGATTCGTGGATTACAGCGTATAGAAGCCAGAAAAGAAATAGCACGAAAAGGGACGAAAGGAGAAAAACAGGTAGACGTACTCTTGCGGCTACACCGAGAAAGGGGGCAGGTGGCAACACGGACAACCTCTTTGAAAAGACTACTCCTACAACACAGAACAGTCCGTACACGTATCCAAGAAATCGGAACGATTACGGAACGCCCTGCCATAGTCATAGACGTATTATTAGAATTGTACGCACAGAAGAGAAAAGAAGGTGATAGAGCGAGGAACCTGCGTAATATGTACAAACGTATACAAGAGGCGGAGATAATACAGGAGAACACCCGAAAGCGGGTGGAGGTATTAGAAAAAGAATGGCACGAGGATTTTCCCGATACGTGTCCATTATGTGGAACCGATAATTTGAAAAAATAATGCAGCGAAGAAAACCAACAAACACAAACCAGGCGGACGCCATATTCACAAGTGACTGGCATCTGCGAGAAGACCACCCCGTTTGCCGTACCGATGATTTCTGGTTGGAGCAATGGAGGAAACTTGATTTTATTAGTGATGTGCAGAAGCAACACGATTGCCCTGTCGTACATGCAGGGGACTTGTTCGACTTCTGGAAACCTAGCCCTATGTTATTAAGCAAGGCGATAGAGCATTTACCTGCTCAGTTCTTAACCGTGTACGGGAATCACGACCTGCCGCAGCATAACATGGAACTCGCATACAAGTCAGGAGTACATTGCCTAGAGAAGGCGGGTCGTTTGGCTGTGCTGCCAGGACAGCATTGGGGGCAGGCACCTGCTCCTGCGGAACACCCTATGTTACGGATAGGAGAGCGTGATGTCCTTGTATGGCATGTAATGACGTGGCAGGGCAAGGAACCTTGGTATGGTTGCAAGGACGACAAGAGCAGCACACTTCTGCGAAAGTACACGGAACCTGACGTACTCCTCACAGGACACAACCACAAGCCATTCACAGAGAAGCTCGACGGACGTCTGCTACTTAACCCAGGAAGTATCTTTCGTATGAACGCAGACCAAGACGATTACCGTCCTGCCGTGTGGTTGTACTATGCTGATACGAACACCGTAGAACCCGTGTACCTACCTATTAAGGAGGGCGTAGTGAGTAGACAGCATATAGAAGTGAAACAGGAGAGAGACAACCGCATAGACGCCTTCATCAGTACACTGAATCAAGACTGGGAGGTTGAAATGTCCTTTGAACAGAACATCGAAATATTCAAAGAAAAGAATAACGTACCCGAAGACGTTATGCAGTTAGTATATGAATCAATTAAACATTAAGGAAATGACACGAATGACAAGAAAAAGACCTATCCCTGTGTGTGGGGACTTGAAAGAACGAATGATTAGCAGAGTCCTCTGTTATAACAGATTTCTAAAAAGAGCGGACTTCGTTACCAAAACCAAGGAGAGACTATTGCAATGGATGCCTCCAATAGACAGAGCGTACTTCAAGGATGAAATCGAACGATTAAAAAGACAAGCAGTATGAGAACAGAACAGGAACTACTCAGGAAAAAAAAGCAAATAGAAGAAGCCAAACAAGAATTGGCGGAGTTGCAAGGAGAAAGTAAAGGTTTGGAAAAGCAGTTGAAAGAAGATTGGAACTGTGCCTCTTTGAGGGAGGCGAAAACCAGGTTGCAAGAATTAGAAGACGAGCTGGTACGCTTAGATGAGGAAATCGCTGAGCAATGTGAAGTCCTTGATAGATTAGAGGAGGAGGCGGAGGATGAATAAGTACAGGCAACGTCTCACGGCATTACAATCAACACGCACATACATTCAAGAACAGTTAAAGGATGAGCGTACTGCTCGAAAAGATTGTGTACGCTTGTTGAAACGCACGGAGAAGGCGAAAGAAGTAATACGCGAAGTTGGTTTACGTACACAAGAACAACTCCAGTACCACATATCAGATATTACGTCTCTTGCCCTGCAAGCCGTATTCCCAGACCCGTACACGTTAGGCGTAGAATTCGTGCAGCGGAGGAATAAGACGGAATGTGATATCTTTTTTAGTAGAGGGGAAAGCAAGATAGACCCGCTGACGGCAAGTGGCGGCGGGGCTGTTGATGTGGCGGCATTTGCCTTGCGGATAGCATCCTGGAGTCTCATGCGTCCCCACTCTCGTAGCGTCATTATACTTGATGAACCCATGCGGTTCGTGTCGGAGGACTTACAAGAACAGGCGAGTGAAATGATTAAGGAGGTTTCGCGGAAGTTAGGTATCCAGTTTCTTCTCGTGACACATGAACCTGTGATAGCTGTACATGCTGACAAGGTGTGGCAGGTTAAGCGTAGCAAGAAAACAGGAAAGAGTGTTGTGATTTAATAAAAAAAGATGCGTATAGAAAAAGGAGACACTATAATATGTCACGGAATAGGGTGCCCGCATTGGAAAGGTTTTGTTTTTGAATGTACCTTAGTCTTTACCAATGGCACGATAGGGATAAATAATGCTATTAGAGTAGCTGCAAAGGATTTCAGGGTGCTTAATACGACAGCAGGAAACCACACACGTTCCTATGTCATTAATAGCGATGAAAAACCCTCTTAAACAAACGTGCCTGTTTCTCTTTGAAATATGCAGGCACGTTTGTTTCGTATGTGTGTATCTGTCGCTGGTACTCTGTTTTAATCTTCGTCATGAAAAAATCGGTTCCGTGCAGTACGTAGTCACCGCACTCAGCAAGTAATTCACGGAGCTCCGCCATTTCTTCTTCATCCGTGAAAGTAAAGCTATCATCCATGATGAAGTTTTCACACACTCTGTCTATGATGTATCTACGTCTTTCCGCATTCTTTCCTCCTGCATGGGCACATATCCACGTGATGTGCGGATAATGTTTAGACATTTCATAAATGTATTTCGGGTGTGAGAAAAACTGGCAATTCCACGCCTTTGATTTCCACGCCCTGTACTTGTCTGCATTCTCACCGAGTCTCTTTTTCAACTCTGCTCTACTGCCCTCGAAGTGTATTGGACTTGTGTCTGTGCTGTGAACTATCACGGGCTTCGGAAAGTCTGTGAATATCCTTCTCAATCTCCTATCCGTAACATAGTACCATGTAGGATATAATTTCCATGCATCTATATGATGCTGCCACTTCTTTGCGAATGTGTATATGTCAGGACGATTCGGGTCGAGCATTACCGCAACTTTAACCCGTCCGGGATATTTCTTTTTCAAATGCACCGCCTCAGCCACTTGGTCGTCGTAATCTCGTATACACTTACCTGCCCCCATGTGGTGCAAGTCTACGCATATACCAACCGTCACGGTGTGGTACGCTAAATCAGCAAGTAATCGTTCTTCATCCGTGTTGTCTATTGTGTCTAGATATGCAGCAAGGTACCGTGATTTCTTTGTGGGAATCAATCGAAGAAGCCATTGTATCCGTGTGCTACGTTTCTCGATATTGCCTTGCAGGTAGGCGCTCAATACACCGTACAGATTCTTTGGCGTGTCTCGTATGTCTAAGAATGGGTGGCTGTGGGAATTCGGTATTTCCATTTTTCTTGTGTTTTAAGGGCTTTTTATTTATTTTGTATATGTGTATGCTATTCTGTACAGATAATGTCTCTACGGCAAGGAAAACACGTCAAAACCACGATATCTTCTTTCCTGTATAATTACGCTTATCCCAATGTACGTAATCCACATTCCTTTTCAAGCGAATCGGGTGGGGGAGTTCTTTTGCGTTTTCAGTTATTACTTTCCTCACCTGTTCTGCTGTAAAACCCTTTACGTCCATATCACACCCGTCTAAGACATGGGCTGTTAGGTACGCCTCATTCCGTGCCGTGTACGTTTTCGTGATTGGACATAGGTTGCATCTTACACCTCTCTGCACACGTCCTCGGCTTGGTTGATTGATTATGATAGGTTTTTTGAAAAGTGAGAATCTGAAGTAATGGAGCACGTCTATGAATTCATCCGATAAGTAATGCCAGGCACTTTCTCCGAACTTCTGCACCACGTGAGGACAGAATACTTCCGGCGTCGTGAACTTCTCTTGTAATTGTTTGATTTTTGCTGCTCTTTTCATTTGTATTTGATTTTTATGATTATAGCATTTTTTTAATAATTTGAAGCATTCCGTAAATCGTTCCTAAAACGGCGGCGGTTGCACTTGCGTTAAGAAGAAAAGCACCTATCTTGTATTGCTTAGTGTCTCTTGTGATGCTTTCGTTTATATGCTTTTTCATATCTGTACATACCACGTCTACATTTATTTTATTCTTCTCTAATTCAGTTACTCGTCCGTTCGTTCGTGTTGTTTGGACTTTTATTTCGTCAACTTTCTTGTGTAAGTCCGAAATATCAGACCGCAACAATCCGAATAATTCGAGTACTAATTCTTGTCTCCCTTCGCTCATTCTTATACTATTTGAATTGAATAATTAAATGAATAGTTATTATAACCATTGTACATCCTATAATTATTGCTGGTATCATAAACAACATTATTTTTTAATTATTAGTACCCTTCCACTAACCAATGCCTTATCAGTAAAACCAACACCTGCTGTTGTAACCTTTGCCGAAAAAACCCCCTCATCTAACCATGGACTCGTAGAGACGTATGTCACAAAGTATGTATTACCAATAGTTGCTGTCCATGTCTGAACCCCTGGCGAAGCTTCTATGTTCCCGCTCAATGTAATGACTGAGTCAGTAGTTATAGAACCACTTGTTTGTGAATAAGTTACAGCAACATATGCAAATGAACCTGGTTCAACTATCCTTGCTCTATAACCATCTGGAACAGTGAACAGTTCAACTTCTTCATCTAATACAGAGGGGTCAATTAATTTAGCATAACTTATTTCGTAAACATCTTCCGTGAAGTTGGTTTTATTTGTGTCGGACTCAATTACTCCATTAACTTTCAAGAATCCATTTACTATTGTATTTTTTAAATCAGCCATTATATTTCTTTTATATTATTTGTTATTATTTCGTTTGTAAGTATTTCCATTGAAGTGCCAAAATCAACTTCATTCACTTCTTGTGTAATTAATGCACTGTTTCTTTTCATTTCAACATTACCGCTTTCGGTTTCAACTACTTCTCCGCAA
>OBJA01000256.1_pt1 | contig 50559 bp, 48 predicted proteins | sample 1519751 | NCBI WGS metagenome assembly OBJA01 (sample SAMEA3881238, study PRJEB22517) | soil metagenome | biome: lake sediment; feature: soda lake sediment; material: sediment, water from around vicinity | place: India | collected 2013-12-23 | depth 3 m
ATTTTATTCGTTTTTACTTCTGTCTTCGTCATATCTTCAATTTGACGAACGCTTAGTTGTTTTTCAATAATCATTTTAGCCATTTTAATTATTTTGCTAGAATCTTCAAGTTTACTTAATGATCGTGCGTGACCCATGCTTATTTGATTAGTTAGCAACATGTCTTGTACTTCATGAGGTAAACTTAACAATCCTAATATGTTGGTGACGTGTGATCTGCTCTTTCCAATTTTTGTAGCCAAATCAGATTGTGTGATTTTCAAAGTTCCCATGACCATTTTATATGCCTCAGCTTCTTCTATTGGTGTTAAGTTTTCTCTTTGCAAGTTTTCAGCAAGTGCAATTTCAGCGACCTTTGATTCTTCATACTGTCTAATAATTGAGGGTATACTTTTTAAACCTACTTTTTTTGCAGCTCTAAAGCGTCTCTCTCCAGAAACAATAATATAACCTTGTTTTACTCGTTTAATGATAATCGGTTGAAAGATGCCATGCTCTTTAATAGATTGAGCTAACTCATTTATTTTTTCTTCATCAAAAATCCTACGTGGTTGAAATGGGTTTGGATATATCTCACTTAACGCTATTTCGTCTATGATTTCACCCTCTAACACATCATCTACATGATGTTCATTTAATAGATCTGTAAATGTTCGTGGTTTGTTTTCACTTTTCATTGTTATTCACTATCTCCTTTGCTAAAGACTTATAAAGTTTTGCTGCGGGTGATTTCGGTGCAAATGTTAGAACAGGTAATCCGTAAGTTGGCGCAACTTGTGCTGCTACATTACTAGTAATAATTGTATCAAAAACGCCATCTTTAAAATAATCTTTTATCTCGTGTACAATTTCCCAACCTGCTTTTGTTCTTTTATCCAGCATAGTGAGGAGCACACCCTCAACTTCTAAACGTTTGTTATTAATTTTCAATTTTTTCTGTACAATACGTATAGTGTTTAGCAATTGAGTTAGTCCATCAATGGCTAAAAACTGACATTGAACTGGGATTAAAACCGAATTGGATGCATACAAAGCACTTGTTGTTAATAGTCCAAGTGATGGCGGGCAATCGATAAAAATATAATCATATTGATTTTCAATTTCGCTTATTTTTTTACGTAAAATATACTCTCTATCTTCATGATCTAAACGAACCTCCACATGAGCAAGTTCTATAGTCGCTGGTATAACATCAATAAATAAGCTTGATAAATGGATTATACATTCACCTATTTGCTTATTGTCAACAAGAACATCGTAAATTGTCGAATATAACATGCTTCTATTTATACCTAAACTAGTGGTTGTACTTGCTTGGGGATCAAAATCAATTAATAAAACGCGTTTCCCCATTTCTCCTAAGGCTGCTGCCAAGTTAACACTTGTTGTTGTTTTACCTACCCCGCCTTTTTGATTCGAAACTGCTATAATTTTTCCCATACGCCCACCTTTATTACAACGGTTTTTTTTCCATGATTGAATAACTTCTTGGATATCCCGTAACATGTTTCGTTTTTATAAAATCCAAAATGGTTCTTTCTCCCATTTGATGTGGGAGATTTAGGTCTACAATTTTATTCAACCTGACGTTGAGGGTTTTAATTGCATTTTCTGATTTATCTAACTCTTCTTTGTATGAGCGTGATTTGTATGCAATAAAATGTCCTTTATTCTTTAACATAGGGACTCCCATTTCTAAAATTAAAGGTATGCTTCCTAATGCCCTTGCAGTAACTATGTCAAATTTTTGGGTATTTTTTAGAGCATAATTTTCTATACGATCGTGAAAAAGTTCAACAAACTCGAGATTTAATGTTTTAGTTAATTGTTGTAAAAATTTAATGCGTTTATTAAGCGAATCAATAATAGTGATTTTTAAGTGTGGAAATGCTATTTTCAACGGTATACTTGGAAAACCTGCACCAGCACCCATGTCACACAAACAACTAACATTAGTGAAATCTATGACTTTTACAATTGATAGCGAGTCATAAAAATGCTTGTAAAAAACCTCTTGTTCATCTGTTATTCGTGTGATATTTGTGTGTTTATTATATGCTAATAACGCTTCGAAATAAAGAGCAAATAGATTTTGTTGATGATGAGATAATGAAATGCCTAATTTTTCCATCAAATGTGTTTTAAAATCCATATTTTACAGCTCCAGACTCTAAATAGACCAACAAGACAGAAATATCTGCAGGGTTAACGCCAGATATTCTAGTAGCTTGCCCTAATGTTTGAGGTCTTATTTTTTGCAATTTTTCTCTAGACTCAGAGGATAAATTTCGGATTAAATTATAATCTATGTTTTCTGGTATCATTTTGTCTTCTAATCTTTGCACTTTTTCAGCTTCTCGTTGTGCTTTTTGTATATAGCCTTCGTACTTTATCATTATTTCTATTTGTTCCAAAGTCTCTTCATCATATCTGTCACCGATAAAGTACTTAATGTTTGCTTTTCCAAATTCGGGGCGTTTTAGAAGACTTGCTAAAGTGTATGTTTCAAATATAGTAGCGGATTCAATTGATGTTAAGTATTCGATGTTGGCTTTATTGGGATGAACTTTGAAATTTGATATAAACTCAAACGCTTCGTAATATTTATTCTTCTTTTCGTTGAATTTTCGATATGTCTGATCATCTACTAGCCCAACTTGACGACCATATTCACGTAGTCTTAAATCAGCGTTGTCATGTCTTAATAACAATCGATGTTCAGCTCTTGAAGTCAGTAGTCTATACGGTTCTAATGTGCCTTTTGTAACTAAATCATCAATTAAAACCCCAATATATGCTTCTTGTCTGTGTAATATAAGTGGTGGTTTTTTTGCTATTTTTAATGCGGCATTGATTCCAGCCATAATTCCCTGTCCTGCGGCTTCTTCGTACCCACTTGTACCATTGATTTGACCTGCGCAAAACAAGTTCTTTATTTTTTTCGTTTCTAGAGATGGATACAATTGCACAGGATTAATTGCATCATACTCTATGGCATATGCATACTTTACAATTTTAACTCTTTCAAGACCTGGTATAGTTTTTATCATTTGCTCTTGAACATGTTTTGGTAAGCTGGTAGAAAATCCTTGAACATATAAGTCATCTAATTCAATACTCTCTGGTTCAATAAAAATCTGATGTCTAGATTTATCAAAAAATCTGACAACTTTGTCTTCGATTGATGGACAGTACCTTGGTCCAACACCTTCAACTACTCCACTATACATTGCTGATGAATGCAAATTTAAGTTGATAATGTTGTGCGTATCTAAAGTTGTGTGGGTCAAATAACATACTTCTTGAGGATTATCATCATAATAAATATTATCAAAACTAAATGTATGTTTATCAACATCACCTGGTTGAACAATCATTTTTTCATAGTCAACTGTATGTTTGTCAATTCTAGGTGGTGTGCCCGTTTTCAACCTAACAACTTCAAAACCTAATTCTCTAAGCTGTTTACTGATTCCAAATGTTGTAGGTTCACCATGAGGTCCTCCTGTTGTTTTTTCATGCCCAATCAAAATATTACTACTTAAATATGTTCCTGTTGTCAAAACGACACAGTTGCTACTTAATGTTGTGCCATCCTTTAAAACGACACCTTTTGCCTGATTGTCTTCAATAATAAGACGCTCAACTAATCCTTCAATCAAAGTTAATTTTGGAGTATTTTTTAAAACGTTTAACATGATTTGAGGATATTTTATTTTATCGATTTGAGCACGTAGTGCACGTACAGCTGGTCCTTTAGATGCATTTAACATTTTAATCTGTATTTGGCCTAAATCAGCGCTTTTCGCCATTTGACCACCTAAAGCATCTATCTCACGAACGACTATACCTTTAGCAGGTCCTCCGATTGAAGGATTGCAAGGCAAAGAAGCAACCTTTTGCAGGTTGCCTGTGACTAAAGCTGTGTTGTTTCCCATTCTTGCCATAGCTAGAGCAGCTTCAATACCAGCATGCCCGCCACCAATAATTATTCCATCATAATTCATGTAGTACCACTTATCTTCTCTTACCTAAAAATCTATTAGCAACTTGATCAGCAGTGAATCCAAAATGAACTAATGCATCATTAAGTGGTGCACTTACTCCAAATGAATCTAAACCATAAATATCGTTTGTGTATTTGTACCATGATAGTGAACTACCCATCTCAATTGCTATCGTTTTAACTCGTTTAGGTAAAATTTGTTTTTTATATTTCTTTGTTTGTTTTTCAAAGTTAAAATGTGAAGGCATACTGACAACGCGTATGTCTTTTCCTGATTCTTTCAAAATTGCTTTTGTAGCTAATGCCAATCCAACTTCAGACCCAGTAGCTAGAAGTATGCCATCTAATCTATCTTCCTCTTTTGAAACAATGTATGCTCCTTTTTGTACACCTTCATATGTTGTTGTGGACAGTTTTGGCACATTTTGTCTCGTTAAGATAATAACTGTTGGCGTCTTGATAGATTCTAAAGCGATTTTCCACGCTGCTGCTGTTTCATTAGCATCAGCAGGTCTAATTACGTTAAGATTAGGAATAGCTCTAAGTCCTACTAATTGCTCAATTGGTTGATGTGTAGGTCCATCTTCTCCTACAGCAATACTATCATGTGAAAATACAAAGATAGAGGGAATTTCCATAATAGCAGCTAGTCTTATTGCCGGCTTCATGTAATCACTAAAAACAAAGAATGCTCCTCCAAATACTTTTAATCCTCCATGCAAAACCATGCCATTGACTACTGCACCCATAGCATGCTCTCTCACGCCAAAATTGATGTTTCGCCCTAATCTGTTTTCTTTCGAAAAATGACCGTCAGCCCCTTTTGCCTTGGTTGAAGCTGTAAGATCAGCAGATCCACCAATTAAATTTCTATGTTTTCTTGATAAATGGTCTAAAACTTTACCACTTGAATTTCTCGTTGCATCACTTGACGACTGAAACAATGTAATTAGTTCATGATAATCAACATCAATTCGGTCATAGAAACTAGAAAAAAGTTGATAATCTTCTGGATAAATTCTTTTATAATCCTCAACTAACTTCGTCCACTTATTAAACGCTCTCTTACCTCTAGATGAAACTTTTTGTCTAAAGTGATCATAAATGTCATCAGATATGACAAAAGGTGGAAGTTCCCACTTTAATGTTGTTCTTAATTGCTGAGTTTCTTCGACTCCAATAGGAGATCCATGAACCTTGCTTGTTCCAGAAATGGATGTCCCATATCCTATCTCTGTTTTCACTTCTATGATTGAAGGTTTTTCTGAATCTTTTTTCGCTTTTAAAATAGCTTTATGGATTGCACTTAAATCATTGCCATCTTGAACACATATGTACTGCCAACCCATTGCTTCAAATTTCTCTTTATGTTTTTCACTATATGCCATAGCAACAGGGCCATCAAGTTGTATACTGTTCGAGTCAAACAATACAATAAGCTTGCCTAATCCTAAATGTCCTGCAAGGCTAATTGATTCAAGTGCTACTCCTTCTTGTAAATCACCGTCCCCACAAAGCACATATGTAAAATGATCTACAATAGGAAATCCTTCTTTATTGAATTGCTTAGCTAGATATGTTTCAGCCATAGCCATTCCCACAGCATTTGATATGCCTTGACCAAGTGGTCCACTTGTGGTCTCTACACCATCTGTGTGGCCATACTCTGGGTGCCCAGGTGTATTTCCAATTTGTCTAAAATTCTTCAAATCGTTCATAGAAATTTTGAATCCAACAAGATGATTTAATGCATAAAGGAGCATAGAACCGTGTCCTGCTGACAAAATAAATCTATCTCTGTTTATCCATTTCGGCTGTTTTACATGAATATTTAAATGACTTGTGTAAAGTTTGTATGCCATTGGTGCAGCACCTAAAACGATTCCCGGATGTCCGCTATTTGCTTGATTTATAGCATCTACACCAAGCATTCTAATTGCATTAATTGCCTTGGTTTCCATTGTCCTTGTTCTCGCTTTCATCGATTATATCACTTTCAATCGTTTCACTTTGGTTTTCATCTTCAAATTTGAAGTATTCTTTATAGTGTTCTTCTTGTGCTTCAACTAATTCATTAAATTTTTCTTGTCCGATTAATTGTCTTATTTCGTCTTGAGCTTTAGTGTTTTCATTTTGAACACGTTTGTTAATGATTCTTGATTGAACCATATTGCTAAACAAAACTAAAATAATTAGTCCAAAAATGACCGGCCATATACTATTAAACAAGGGGATAGCTATTATACCCACTATCATATAAATGATGACAGTTGGGATTAAAAATGTCATACTCATTTTCCGACTTAGTTTAGATACCTTATCAAGAAAATTTAGCCAAATCGAGTTAACATCCTCTGTATAAAAATCATTTAATGCCTTATGATATTTGCTTTCTATAAGTACTTTGTAATCTTTACCATCAGATGTCCAAATGGCAAAACGACCTCTTGATGCAAATTGATACAAAAATGGTGTTTCATCCATATAGTGGAATGCCACATTCTTTCCATTTACTATTTGTCTTTCAAAAGGTTCTGCTGTTAATTGTGCGTAAATTTTAGGGTTAAGTTTCATTGTTATATTCCTCCATTTTTTATTATATCATTAGATACTCACATCTTTGTTATTTATGAAATAACAGACAAAATCCCCATCAAGCATCATCACCCACATAGTAAGCATGCTTATGGCTGCTTCAATCAAGACCTGACCAGGTTCACACGATACTATTGAGTGATGATGCTTGATGGGGAATTTATCATTTTCTTCTTAGTTTTTTAAAAAAGTCTTGTAGCATTTTTTTACTTTCATCAGCGAGTATACCTGACTCAACATTGACTTTATGGTTAAACGGTAAATCGAATAATTTAATCATACTGTCCACAACCCCAGATTTGGGATCCATAGTTGCATAATATAAATTTCTAATCCTTGATTGGATCATCGCTCCAGCACACATAGGGCATGGTTCCATTGTAACATAAATATCACACGCTTCCAATCTCCAAGTTCCTAATTTTTTAGCTGCTTTCATCATAGCTAAAAATTCGGCATGTGCCTCTATAGCTTGCTTTTTCTCTCTTTGATTGTGTGCTCTAGCAATAATCTTATCTTGATATACAACAACTGCACCTACCGGAACTTCTTGAATATGATCGGCTTTTTTTGCTTCTCGAAGTGCAGCTTGCATAAACTTAATCTTCTTTTGGTTTTCCTGGAACTTCATGATAGTGTCTCGATCTAGGCTCATACGACTCATTTGCCCCCACAAGTATTGTAGGATCTTGATAATGTGCAGGCTTTCCATTGATAATACGTTGTGTACGTGTTGCTGGTAATCCACTTTTTACACAAATCGCAGTTAGTTTGGTTACAAACTCTGCACGTGCTAATAGTTCAGGCATTGGTCCAAACGGTTCTCCTCTAAAATCTCGATCTAAACCTCCAACAATAACTCGAACTCCTTGATCAGCTAAATCTTCAGCAATATCTATAATCTCGTCGTCTAAGAACTGAACTTCGTCAATGACGACTGCATCAATATCACCTTTTAAATATGGGCGAATTTCAGAACTTTTTTCAATGATGATTGATGGCTTTTTAGATAAATTATGAGAAACAAGTTCATTTGCTGCATATCGAATATCGATTTTAGGTTTAAAAACGAGCACTGTTTGCTTTGCGTACTCTAGTCTTTTAATGCGTCTGATTAATTCTTCAGTCTTTCCTGCAAACATGGGTCCACAAACAACTTCAATAAATCCGTTTTTATAAGTGTGATACATCGAAAATCCCCTCTATCCGTGTATATTTAATAAAAAACGTGATATGAGATCACGTTAGTTGTTGCTTACTTTTTGTCGTTTAATCCGTAACGCTTATTGAATTTTTCAACGCGTCCAGCTGCTTGAATAAATGTTTGTTGTCCTGTGTAAAACGGATGACAATTCGAACATGTATCTATACGAATTGAATTCGCTGTTGTTCCAACTTCAAATTCTTGACCGCATGTAGAACATTTAACTTTTGCAACATTATATTTTGGGTGAATTCCTGTTTTCATTTTTTTCTCCTTCCGCCATAACCTTTTGGTCATAGTAAGTTTCGCTCAATTATTATATCATTGTAATATTTTTTTATCAAGTAGTAACATTAATATTTTTATATTAACCAATTGCTTCATGCCATGTTTCCCATATACTATGAAATTTGGAAGCAATAATGCCTGTTAAAATACCTGCTGGTATTGACAGAAATAACATGATTGGAAGATACGCCAAAACAAGTATACTCCCTATGACGAAAATACCTGCAATAATCTGTCCAATTGTATGAAATATTGATCCTAGCACACTAACTCCCAAAACGCCAAAGAAATTAGTATGTTTAAAGAAACCCATGGCAATTGTTGATAAGACAGCCCCACTTAAACTCATATAAAAAGTAGGTCCTAAAAGTCTTCCACTGAGAACTGAGACTAATATAACTCTAGATACAGTTAGTAACATGCCGTCTTTGAAAGAATAAACATAAATAACAATAAGTGTAACAACATTCGCAAATCCTAGTTTTGCCCCTGGAACAGGTATAACATTTATTGAGGATTCGATAATATTCAATACAATTGCTATTGCTAAAAAATTAGCTAGTAAAGTTAGTTTTCTAATCTTATACATACATTACACCACAAAGTCAGGTTCACGTTCATCATATTCCTTTTCAAACTCTACACGAATTCTATTGGGTAAACAAATTAAAGGTTTTCCAGTTGAAGTTCCTTCTAAACTACAAATGTTATTGGGGCTAGATTCTTCAATAATTTTGACGCTTCTAGCACCAAAACTATATTGAATAACAACAATTTGTCTTTTGCCATCCACTCGATAATCGCCTAATAAAGTGATTGTCCTGTTATTATAATCGATAATAGGATATATATCTTCGTAACCTTCTGGAACTTCTTGTTTGCGATAGGTAACCTGTCTCCTTTCAAAGTCAATAGACGCAATAGGGTCATTAGAGTTGCCATAATATATGTGGGCAACAGCAGCAGGCGTTCTATATGCAAAATAGTTGAAATACACAAAAACGCCACCAATTATAATCAGCAGTATGCTTACTAATATTAAATCTCTTTGACTTTGTTTTTTTAATTTTTTAATCATTAAAAATCCTCATTTAAATCTCTTACTAAATATTTAGATATAGTTCTATTTTGATGGAAAATAATAACATCAATGTTATAGAGGTCTTGATATATGTCTAACCAAGCTTCAATTTGCTCAATCGACATGACGAAGAAAGCTGTTGAAATCGCATCTGTAATACCTGCGTCATCTCCGATGATTGTCACTGTATGATAGTCATGTGTTGGGGCTTTGGTGAAAGGTGAAACGATATGATGGTATCTTAGGCCTTCGTAAATAATATATTGCTCATAATTGCCACTTGTAGTAATGATATGGTCTTTTATATAAAACGTTCCATAATCGTCTTTTGAGGTTGATGTTCTAATCGGATTTGCAAGTCCAACATAAAACACATCATTTTGTCTACGTGGATTTTTACCAAGTGCTATTGAACTTGTGCCCGCATTAATAAAGAAATATTCGATTCCTTCTTCTCTAAGAATGTCAGTGGCTTTTTGCGTTGCAAACCCCTTTGAAATAGCCCCTAAATCCAATTTTATGTCATCACCTGTCAGTTTGACAAAGTACTTGCCCTCTTCTTCAAACAATTCAACATTAAAATTGCTTATATCTATATTTGATGCTGTAGTTACAGTATAATCAAATGCTTGTTTTGTAATATCTTGCTTGTAATCTAATCGATTGTATACATGAGTATCGTTTTTTACCATGATTCTACCATCTTGAAGATTAACATTAGTAACTTCAGCATATATTTCTTGCTCTATCAAAAAAACCTGATCGCCAATCTCTGGTAATATTTCAGGAACAATGACTGCTTTCCACGCATCTACTATCTTTCCAATTCTGATGTCAAAATGACCTTCTGTTAAATCATATAAGTCCATCGCCATTTTGAGTATCTCATATAATTCATAATCAATCTCTAATTTGTCTCCGATTTGATGATTTATTGAAAATATATTTTGTAAATATGTCGAATCTTGTGGCAGTGCTTCATGATTCGTTGTCAACTGATGATACATACGATAAGTATCTTCGATTCTTGCTCTTAATTCTAAAGCCTTTGCTTCAGATTCGGTCGTATAGTTAACGCGAATTCTTGTGTGCATATAATCAACCAAAGTAAAGTTATACTCAAAAGTATCGGTGGGCTCTGTTTTAGTGTTCTCGTCTTCTTTACATGCACTTAAAAAGAAAAAACTTAAGAAAATTAGAAGAAAAGTGATTGTTTTTTTCATGAAAATACCTCGCTTAAAATGAGTTTAGTAAAGAAAAGGACAATGAATGTCCTAAATCTTTACATCAACGATTGATCCATCTGGATTTGGGTGATCTTTAAGATATTCTAGTATAGGATTAAAGTGTTTGTCGACTTTTCCTGGTTTACATCTTGAGATGTTTTTGACTTCACCATTTAAAATACCCACTGCAAATGCGCGACACCCTGGAGTTCCACATGCACCACAGTTATAATTGGGTAACAATTTTTCAACTTCATCAATTCTTGGATCTTCTTTGACTGTCAAATATTGATTAGCTAATGATAAGACAATACCTAAAGAGATTCCTAAAACACCAAGAACAATAAAAGGATAGATTATTTCCATTAAAGTTTTACCTCCTTCATAAACTCGAGTGCTTCGCTTATATTGCATCCTCGTGCTTTTGATGCACAAGATTCACATGATTGTGCTTCTAAATATGCTTCTTTACATGATTCCGGTATAGGTACCTTAGCATTTAACGCCATCGTGATGACATATAGGGCAATAATGCCGCAAACTACTGCTAAAAGTATTAAAAACTCCATTATATGATCCCCGCCAATCCCATAAATGCCATCGCCATTAAGCCCGCAGTTACTAAAGCAATAGGCATACCTTTAAGTGCTTTAGGTACTGGTTGTGAATCAAGGCGCATACGAATTGCTGTAAAGGTAATAATAATAAACGCAAAACCAAGACCTGATCCTAATGCGAAAGTTAATGCCTCGATATAGGATTGTGGGTTTGCAACATTGGTTAATGCTACCCCTAAAACAGCACAGTTAGAAGCTATTAGTGGTAAATAAACACCTAATGCTTTATATAGACCTTGGGAGAATCTCTTTATAACTAATTCTGTAAGTTGTACTAAGGAAGCGATAACCAAGATAAACGCGATGGTGTCAATATATCTAATATTTAAAGGAACTAAGACATAATGATATAAAGGGAATGTAATGAGTGCTGCTAAAAATGTTACAACAATGACAGCTAATCCCATTCCTACAACAGATTTCATCTTTGTAGAAATACCAAAGAATGAGCATAATCCTAAAAACTGCATGAGTACGATGTTATTGATTAACATCGCAGAAATTAATAAGGCTAGTAGGTTCATTATTTCTTAACCCCCTTCGTTTGACGATAAGCTGTAATAATAGCTAATATGATACCAATAACAAGGAATGCTCCTGGAGGTTGAACTAATATAGAGAATGCATACTTATCTAACCCAGCATTGCCTAAGAAAATATAGTCAAAGCCAAGTGGCAATGTTTTACCTAATATAATTTGACCTGTCCCTAAAAATTCTCTAAAAAAACCTACGATTGATAATGAAAGTGCAAATCCAAGTGCAACACCAAAACCATCTAGTGCCGATGGAAGAACCTTATTTTTTGATGCAAAAGCCTCAGCTCTACCAAAAACTATACAGTTAACTGTAATTAACGCAATAAATACGCCAAGTTCTGATGCTAATGCTGGTGCAAACGCATCAACTAACATCTTTAATACAGTAACTTCAGTTGCAATAATGACGACATAAACTGGAATGCGAACTGTACTAGGAACCAGTTTTCGAATCGATGATACGGTCGTGTTTGTTAATGTTAATACAATCATTACAAGAATACCCATACCGAATGCACCTTCGAATGTTGATGTGACCGCAAGAGCTGGACACATTCCAAGAACCATGACAAAGATTCCATTTTCTTTAAGAATACCTTTTGTAAAAATATCCCATAGAGATTGTTCTTTTTCTTGGACTTTCTTTGCTGGTGTTTTCTTTACTTCTGTCATCCTAATACAACCTCCTTTAAATCCTCAAGTAAATCTATAACAAGATTTCTTGATCGTGCGGTCGATCCCGCTAATAAATCTGTACCCAAAGAACGAACATTTGACAAATGTGTGTTTTTATATTCATTTGCAAATGCAATTACTTGATTGTAATAAGTACCTTTAGAGTGATTATATTCATCCAATGGGAATATTAAATCTAATATGATATTTTCTGTGCTAATAGCAACATATATTGAAATGTCTCCACTTAACATATCCCAGTCGTTGTACTCTGTAGTTCCATTTAACTTATATATGAAGCCTACAGCCACACCACTATGAGTTACATCATACTTTTCTAACACAGTATCGGTTGCAACAAATGATTCATCCTGAACACTAACATAACCATTGCCAAATACATCATCAAATATTTGGATTTCTCCACCAACAACGGTTAGCGTGACATCTATGGTTGTTGTATTGTTATCTGAATCTGTCACTGATATTGAATAATTGTAAACACCTGGCGATGATAAATCAACATTGTCAAATCCAATTGTATTTATTTGATTTGTTAAATCTCCATCTTGGTAATCATATGCAGTAATGCCATCAAGTGGATCAAACGTTGCATCTCTTTCTACTGAAACAGTAGTTGAAGCACCATAGATCATGGGGAACTGTGGAATGCCTGTTAAATGTAAATCGATAACTGCTAAAACCATTTCTTTTATCCAGTTAGTTGTATCTGTAGCTGTCATACCAGAAATCATATCGGTATCTGTAGCATCGTATGCATCGATATTCTCTACTTGGTCTATTGGAACATTTCGAAGAATCGTTTTAATGTACCTTTGAACACCTGAAATCGTCCAATTTGATTGTACAAGTTTAACAATTTCAACTGAAACCCTATCATGAGTATCAATACCTACTAATAGTTCTAAATAACCATCTGTTTCACCTGTAGCATAACCATATGAGTTTCTCATGATAACGGTATATACTGTTCCAACTAATTGATTACTTGTGTTGAAAGCTTCTTCTTTACTATGAACAATCATAAAGAAATCATCTAAAGGGATTGGTTCAACAGTTTCTTTGTTTTTGAGTGTAACAACTTGGCCAAATAAATAATCTTCGGGTTTATTGGGTACAACTTGTGTTGCAAATATTACAAGAAGTATTCCCACAATAATCATGATTGATGTATTAATCAATAATACTATATTTTCGCGTCTCATGGTAAAATCACCTCTTTCAAGTCTTCTAACAAGTCAACAATGAGGTTTTTTGTTCTATCTGTTGCACCAGCAATAATATCGGATCCTGTTGATGGTGCATCAAAGATATTCACACCAACGAATGAATCTAAAAATGATATTGTTGCTGTATAAAACGAACCTAATGTATGATTATACTCGTTTGTTGGTGCTTTAATGACTAATATAACATTATCATTATCTACATAGACATATAGAGCAATTGATGCAACTGATCCACCTTGTTGATATTGTGTAGATCCTGATAACTTGTAAATGTACCCTAATGTAGCACCACTATTCGTATTGGAGACAACTTGTCTAGATAAAACAGTATCTGTTGTTTGACTAGCAAATGATGCATCATCTGAAACTGTTGTAAATGCTTGATAGAGTTGATCAATTTCTGACTCAAACTCTGGTTCTGGTTGTGATTGAGCAAACTCAATAGCAACATCAGCAAACATTTCTTTGACCGTATTTAAAGAACCGGTTGCTCCTGTTCTGATATCTGTTAGCGGAGCTAAAGTACTAATATTTAATCCAATAAATCGCTGTAGATTGTGCTCTGTTAAGTTGGTTCCATACGTTTGTTCAAGTATTATAAAGGAAGCTCCTAAAATAACACCTTGACTGTTAAGACTCACAACAAAACGGATTGGCCCATACTCATTTCTTTTGAAAACCTCATAAATAAACGCTATGGTAGTTTTTTCAGGGTCATCTAGTTCTTTATCAAAAACCTCAACCTTACTAAGTAATGTTCTTGGTGCACCACTAACTAAATCAACTTCTTGAAAACTTACAAGTTCAGGAACAACTTCTTGATAAGCTTTTAGTTTTGCTCTATATATATTTTGCTCGATAATAGGAGCCGTTATTGCATTGACACCACCAATAACTAGACCACATACTAAAGCAACAATCGTTAAAACAAAAGTGTAATGAATGAGTGGTTTTTCTGCAAATAATTTTTTCATTATGCAGCACCTCCTACACCAAAGAATACGATTAATCCAAATGCAGCAAGCACAAATATATAGCCGATAATGAATGCCGGTTTAATTTTATTTGTAGACCATTTTGGATAATCGATTAAAGGAACAAACATATTTGCAAAAAGCAGGGCAAACGCGAATCCTTCTGGATATGCTCCAAATAAACGTATTAAAACGACCAATGCTCCAACGAGCAAACCGTAAATCCATCGACCAGGTCTTGTAACTGGAGATGTTACTGGGTCAGTGATCATAAATACAATACCAAACATCAAACCACCAGCAAATAGATGATAAAGTGTATAATCAACAGCTTGTGTTGGATGTAACTGGATGCCTGCTAAGAAAATCAAAAGAATAAATGTTGATAACGCAGATAACATCACACGATAATCTGCTGAACGTCTAACTAGTAAATACACTGCGCCAAGTAAAATAGCAAGTGCACTTATTTCACCCATAGCTCCTGGAACATTACCCATAAATAAATCTAGGACAGAATAGCTATTCATTGCATCAGGGAAGAGTTGGCCTCCTGATCGAATTGCACCTAAAGCAGTTCCACCAGCAGCTAAATCAACACCTTCATAAGTATTAGCGAACATATCATTTAATGCTAAAGCAATAAATATACGTCCAACCGCTGCAGGGTTAAATATATTAGCGCCTAAACCACCAAAAATTAGTTTACCAACTACAATACCAAATGCAGCACCAACAATTACCGCATAAAAAGGTAACTTACTCGGAATAATCATTGCATAGATGATTGCACTAATTGCAGGTGTAATCACATTATTGATTGAATAATCTGCATATCGTGATTTTAAACGATCAAACCATTTATCTGCTTTTATTGGTTTGTGTGTCATTCCAAAGGATATTGCTTCTAAGCCTATCATCGTTACAAGCGAAATTAATATGCGTGAAATTGCATCAAAACCAAAACGATAAACGGCAAAAGCGACAACTGGTATGAGCGCTATAAGTACATCAGTCATCATGCGCTTCGTAGAGATTTGCTTACGAACATAGGGACTTGTTTGTTTAATTGTTTGCATGTTTTACCTCCTATTTAGCAGCAAAGCGTTTTCCAGAACGCATATACTCTGTTAAATGTATTTTCGACGGGCATACATATGAGCATAGGCCACATTCGATACATTTATTAACTTCTAACATCTTTAACGCATCTTTATCTCTTACTTTATAAGCATTCATAATTTGAACAGGCTGGATCTCTACAGGACATGAGTAGACACATGAAGCACAATGGACACAAGGTTCTTCTTTTTCGATATGTTCATTTAAGACAATAAGACTTGTTGTTGTGTGTGTCATGACGATGTCATCTCTTTGGATATTGGTTCCCATCATTGGACCACCTAAAATCATGACTTTAGGTTTTTCTATATCTTTATATCCGCCAGCTAATTCCACTAAATCAGTAATCAGTGTACCAATTCGAGCTCTAAAACTAGAATTATAAATGCCTTCTCCACTAATCGTGAATAATCTTTCTAAAACTGGTAATCCTTTCTTAACTGCGGCATAAATGCTTTGCAACGTTGATACATTAAAATTCAACACGCCATATTTAGATAACAGTTCACCTTGAGGTATGGTTATCTTTAAAGCATTCTTGATAACTGCAATTTCCCAACCTTGTGGATAGTAGTTCCCTACTTTTTTTACTTGAATGTCATAATCTGGAAACTCTTTAAGTGCAAAGTTCATTCTTTCTTCAATTTCTTTATATTTTTTCTTAATTGCAATGATGCCCTTCTTTGCCCCTGAAGCTTTCATCGCATAGATTAGACCTTGTATGATTTCTTTAGGGTTGTTCATCATCACACTATAATCACTGATTAGATTGGGTTCGCATTCAACCCCGTTGGCAATCACAACCTCGATTGAATCTTTAGTGTCCAATTTAATATAGGTAGGAAAAGCACTTCCTCCTAAACCTACTAATCCAGCATCTTTTATGATTTGAACATAATCTTCTTTTGTTAAACGCTCAATTTCAACATCAGATCGTTCTTTGATTGATGGATCAAGTGTATATTTTTTATCATTCTTAACAATTAAGCAATCTACAAGTTTTCCACTTTGATCAATATGTTTTTCATATCCAACAACTTCTCCGCTGACGGTTGCATGCATTGGTTGTTCAAAAAAGGCGCCTTTTCGCGTTCCTACAACTTCTCCAACCTTGACAAACTGACCTCCACGAACGCAAGTTTCTCCTTCAGGACATCTTGCACTTGTAACTGGGTAGTAAACGTATTCTGCATCTAAATAATGCAAAATAGGTAATTCTTTAAGTTCTTTTTTTCCGTCTGGGATGTATTTCGTTTTACTTATCATCTTTTAGACTCCCTTCTTATATAATGGAAATTTTTGTGTGAGTTTCATGACTTGTTCTTTGACTTTACTTAATCTATATTCATCATCTTTATATGTTAAAGCTTCATGAATGAAATCAGCAATCATTATCATTTCTTCTTCTTTAAATCCTCTAGTGGTCACAGCTGGTGTACCAAGTCGAATTCCACTAGCATAAGCTGGTTTTTCTTTATCAAATGGAACACCGTTCTTATTACATGTGATACTCACTTTGTGTAATGTGTTTTCAGCATCCAATCCTGTCATTTGATGTCTTTCTTTGACATCAACTAACATCAAGTGATTATCTGTTCCTCCACTGACAACGCGATATCCACGTTTTATCAGTTCTTCTGCTAAAACGACAGCATTTTTTATGACTTGTTGTTGATAATCTACAAACTGATCAGATAAAGCTTCTTGAAAAGCAACTGCTTTAGCTGCAATAACGTGCATAAGTGGTCCGCCCTGAACACCTGGGAATACTGAACGATCTATTTTCTTTGCGACTTCAGCATCATTTGTTAAAATAATTCCTCCACGCGGTCCCCTTAAAGTTTTATGTGTTGTAGAAGTTACAACATGTGCATAAGGCAGTGGTGATGGATGAAGTTTTGCTGCAACTAAACCTGCTATATGAGCCATATCAACAAGCAGATATGCTCCCACTTCATCGGCTATTTCTCTAAATTTCTTGAAGTCGATAGTGCGTGAATATGCACTTGCACCTGCAATAATTAGTTTAGGATTTACTTCTTTTGCTATTCTTAAAACATTGTCATAATCAATTAATTCTGTTTGTTCGTCTACACCATAGAAAAAGGATTTGTACGTTTTACCTGAAAAATTTAAGTTAAAACCATGTGTTAGATGTCCGCCTTCTGCTAAAGACATACCTAATATGATATCACCTGGATTAAGTAATGCTTGATAAGCCGCCATATTTGCCTGTGAACCGGAGTGCGGTTGCACATTTGCATATTTTGCGTCAAACAATGTCTTTAATCTAGCAATGGCTAAAGATTCGATTTCATCAACAAATTCGCAACCACCATAATACCTTTTTTTAGGGTATCCTTCTGCATATTTATTGGTTAAAATAGAACCTTGAGCATCCAAAACAGCTTGTGAAACAAAGTTTTCAGAAGCAATCAATTCGATATGTTCCTCTTGTCTAGTCATTTCACTAGATATAACCATATCGATGATTGGATCCTGCATTTTTAAGTTCATGTTGTCCTCCTCGATTAATCCTCAAATTATTATAACATAATAAGTAATAAAAAAAAAGACAGATTTCATGTAATAAAACCGTCTCTTTTGTTAACTTTTTACATTTTTTTGTGTATCTTTTGGTTCTTTATAATTAATCTATTCAGTTACAACATTATGATACACATCTTGAACATCATCAAGTTCTTCAAGCATTTGCATCAATTTTCCGAATTTTTCAAAATCCTCTTGATCCTCAAGTTTAGTCTCCATAATAGGGAGCCACATGATTTCCTCAGTCGGCATATCTAAATCTGGATACGTGTCATATAAAACTGTACGAATGGCATTAAATTGATCAGCTCCAGCGTATAATGTCACGCCTTCATCATCTGATTCAATGTCCGTAACATCTAAATCATTCCCAATTAAAACTTCTAGAATCTCATCTTCGTTCATATTTGGAACGGTAAAGACTGCTTGGTGATTAAACTGATGAAGTGCTGAACCTGAAACACCGAGTTTTCCGCCAGTTTTGGTAAAGCAATTTCTAACCTCAGCATATGTTCGATTAACATTATCTGTCAAACATTCTACAATTAACATCGAATTTCCAGGACCAAATCCTTCATAGCGTGCACTTGAGAAACTATCTTCTGTTCCGCCTTTAGCCTTTTCGATATTTCTTTTAATCACATCTGCTGGTATTTGTTCTCTTTTAGCTTTTTCAATCAGTCTTTTTAGTGTTTGATTTGATTCAGGATCTGGTGCTCCAGACTTCGCAGCTAAGTATATTTCTCTTCCAAATTTTGCATAGAGTTTACTTTTGATAGCCGCTGTCTTTGCCATGGCTACCTTGCGTACTTCAAATGCTCTTCCCATAATTTAATCTTCCTTTATTCCAAATTTTTCCTCATAATTCTTGATACTTTGTGCAATAATCTTTTTTGCTGCCTCAGGACCTTCGATATCTAGGATATATGTCTTTTTTCCTTCTAGGGATTTGTAGACTTCAAAAAAATGTCCCATTTCAGTCAATAAATGTTGTGGTAGTTCGTTAATATCATTATATTGCGTTAATGATGGGTCTCCAAAAGGTATTGCGATTATTTTCTCATCGATTTCATCTGAATCGATCATTTTCATAACACCGATAGGATAACACTCAACAATAGATAATGGCTCAATGTCCTCTTGACATAAAACAAGCACATCGAGTGGGTCATTATCCCCAGCATATGTTCTAGGAATAAAGCCATAATTTGCTGGATAATGTGTAGATGTAAAAAGTATACGATCTAAAATGATCATTCCAGTATCTTTATCCAGTTCATACTTTTTTTTACTACCTTTAGAAATTTCGATACATGCTATAAATTTATCTGGTTGTATTCTTGATTTGTCAATATCGTGCCAAATATTCATATCTTATGCTCCTTTTTGGTCCATTTATATTTTAACATTTATGTGTAAAAAAAACACCTTATAAATGAGGTGCCTTTTTTACACATAGTCGCAAGAATGCTACTTATCCCCTATGTGCCCCCTAGATTGTATTCAAATACCTATAAAAGGCTACTACAATTATATAAAACAACCCCTAAATGTTTTAAAACATCGTAGTCGTGATGTTAAGGCATCACGGTAGAAACATTATCTCCATAATTAGATAACTTATACGATACTTAAATACAAAACTATTATAGCAATTTAATCATTATTCGTAAAGTCTAAATTTAATAATTTGGTTAGATTATCGTTTGATATGATTCAAATAAAGTTCATATGTGTTTTCTAATAAACCATTAATTGTCATCGGTCCGACACCTTTAGGTACCGGCGTTAAATATGAAGCGACTTCTTTCACCTCATCAAACTTGACATCTCCTACTAATTTTCCGTTGACACGATTCACACCGACATCAACAACAATGGCACCTTGTTTAACCATATCTCGTGTAAGTACGTTAGGTTGTCCTGCTGAAGCGACAATAAGATCTGCTTGTTTTGTATGATATGCTAAATCCTTGGTTTGACGATGGCAAACCGTGATGGTCGCTCCCGCATCCATTAACAATCTTGCTATGGGAAAACCGACTATATTACTTCTACCGATAATCACGGCATGCATACCAGAAACCTGAATATCGTATGTTTTAAGTAAAGTCATAATTCCCTTTGGTGTTGCAGGATAAATTGTTTTCTTTTTTTGATATAGGTATCCTTGATTTTTAACATGAAAACCATCAGCATCTTTATCGATAGCAATCATATCTATAAGTATTGTTTCATTCAAATGTTTAGGGATAGGTAGTTGGAGTAAAATACCATCTACAGTCACGTCTTCATTAAGTTTCTTAATGAGTTCTTCCACTTCTTCTTGACTAACGTTTTCTGATAGCTGATGCAAATCATGTTTTATTCCTACTAATTGACACGCTTTACCCTTGCCTTTAACATATGAAATACTAGCTGGGTGTTCTCCTATTAAAATAATATCTAATTTAGGAGGTCTTTTGTCTTGATTAACGTGTTTTTGAATGTCACTTTTTAATTGAAGATTTCTCTCATTAGCAACTTTGAATCCATCAAGCAATATCATAATAATCACCCCTTAATCTAATAAATTTCCCTCTTCATCAATGCGCATTTCAAGTGCTCTAGGTGTTTTATTTAAACCTGGCATAACCATAATTCCTTTTGTTAATGCAACTAAAAATCCAGCTCCTAATGACGGTCTAATTTCTTGAATGTTTAAAACAAACGCGTCGGGTAATCCATGGATTTTTGGATCTCCTGTCAATGACAATGGTGTTTTAGCCATACAAACAGGTAAATTCCACCCTAGTTTTTCATACTCTTCAAGCTGTCTGATTGCTTTCTTAGAAAAGATAACTTCTTTTGCTCCATAAATTTTAGTTGCAATCTTCTCTATTTTTACTTTAGGAAGGTCCGTATCATGATAGATAGGAGAAAATGATGATGGTTTTTCAGCTAAATCTACAATAAGTTTTGCTAAGTCAACCATACCAGCTCCACCTTGACTAAATCCTTTACATAACGCAATAGGATGTCCTTGTTTTTTTGCCCATTCCATGATGTAATCTATTTCATCTTGAGGATCTGTGTAGAAATGATTAACTGCAATGACATAATTGAGTCCAAATTGTTTGATATTTTCAAGATGCTTATTTAGAAGAGGTAGACCTTGAATCATTGCCTCTAAATGATTAGATGAAAAATCTTCAGCGCCACCATGTGACTTCAGTGCTCTGAGAGTAGTAACAATGACAACAGCATCAACCTTTTTTTCAAGGATTGGCATTTTTAAATTAAGAAATTTTTCCATACCTAAATCTGCTCCAAAACCTGCTTCAGTAACGGTATAATCGCCTAATTTAAGAGCTAATTTTGTTGCAACTAATGAATTACAGCCATGTGCTATATTTGCGAATGGTCCTGCATGAACGAATGTAGGAACACCATCAACTGTTTGAACAAGATTTGGATTCATCGCATGTTTCAAGAGTAGAGCTAATGCATCTGCACCACCTAGTTCAGATACAAAGATAGGTTTTTGATTTTTATCATATCCAATTAAAATGTTATTGATTCGTTTCTTTAAGTCATTTATATCCTTAGATAAGGCTAATATGGCCATAATTTCTGATGCTGCAGTAATGATAAACCCATCTTTTCGAGATGGTGTTTCAATGTCACGAAGTGCCCGATCATTCATGTCCATGGTTCTTTTCCAAGTCACTGTTTCAATTTCCAACTCATTGCCTTGAAAAATATGATTATCAATCAAAGCTGAAAGTAAATTGTTAGCAGATGTTATTGCATGAAGGTCACCTGTAAAATGTAGATTTATGTCTTCTGAAGGTATAATGCTAGACAGTCCGCCTCCTGTAGCCCCACCTTTAAGTCCAAAAACTGGTCCTAAACTGGGTTCACGAAGTGCTAGAACAGGGTTTTTACCAATATATTTTAATCCTTGAGTTAAGCCAATTGAAATGGTTGTTTTTCCTTCACCAGCTGGTGTTGGATTAATTGCTGTAACCAAAATTAACTTGCCATCTTTTTTATCTTCAAGTCTTTTTAGAACTTTTAAATCGATTTTTGCTTTATCAAAGCCGTAAGGGATACATTCTTCGGATGCTACCCCTAGTTTCTTGCACACATTAAGTATATTCTCCATATTTTTCTCCTTGTTAATTATTGCTTTGTCCTTGTGACATCCTCATTATAACATAGCAAATCTCTCAATGAAAACGTTATTATTTGAAGTTATATAATCCTTATAAAATAAAAAACTCAGTCCCCCCGAGCTGAATTCTTTATATTTGCACGTATACGTGCCAGGTCCGTGAAAAGAGCTTTCGCTCTGAGTCCTATGGAGCTATTAGCTCCAACCCCCATTTTTATGCATTTCGCTAAGTTGATAAACTCTACATTCGCGAAATCTCATAAAAATCTATTTATATTATACTTTGCTTTATTTGAAAATAATAGGGCGTATATGTCCTATTCGTAAAAAAAACACACATAAAATGTGCGTTTTTTGTTAATTTTTTTCTATATTTTAAGTATTTGCTTAATTTTTCTTGGAAGCCCATCAATTTCATTTAAAGACAAACTACATAATGCTAATCTAATGCCACCATTCATTGGAACTGCAAAGATACGTTTTTCAGCAAGTGTTAAATAATCTTGATCAGGGTTTGGTGTTAAAATAACGATATAAAATCCACTTCTGAAGGGATATGCTTTTAATCCCACCTCTTTTGCTTGATGATTGAAAACTTCACTTCTCTTTTGAACGAGAGTAGTAATGTGTTTTAATCCTTCTTTAAACGCTATTTTATTTTCTGGTTTTGAGAAATGATTTAGTAATTCTATGGATGGCGTTGGTGTGGCTGACCATGATCCTCTTGCTTCATTAATGTATCTAGGTATAGCATCTTTCACCAAATCTTCGTTAGTAGAGATAGCAACAGCTGCTCCTAATCGCATGCCATAAACACCAAACGTTTTGGAACCTGAAAAAGAAATGATTGTTAGCACATGTTTTTTTAGTTGTGGCAAAAACGTCATTTTCTTTCGCGTATCTTCTTCATGAGAAAAATCTAAATAAGCAACATCATATAAAAAGACGATGTCATTGTCTGTTTTTTCGTTTAATGTGTCAATAATCTTTTGCCATTCATTCAGATTTAACGTATAACCAGTAGGATTATGGCAAGGATCATTGATAATCACAATGACTCGCTTTTGAATCTTACATAGTTCTGTTAATCTTGTTTTAAAACTTTCTATATGAAAGGCATCACCTTTAAATAATTCATGCTCAAAAATTTGGAGCTTAGCACGATCAGCAAATCTTTCATATTGCCATCTTATGTCTGAGACGAAAATATAATCATTGGGTTTAGTAAACACAGAAAATGTTGACGCAATTGCCCCACTGCCACCTGGAGTTGCACATGCATTGACAAACATTTTTTCACGTATTTCCATTTCATGGTCTCCCAAAACCCAAGAAATAACATTCTTCTTAAACTCAGCTCCGCCATCGACAGCTGGATAAGGAAGAATAAGTTCGTCTGAGAACTGACGAATCGCTTTTGGTACGATTGACATGCCACCAATTGATTTATCTTCATCGTAAAACATGCCAATAGATGCATTGATAACGTCATGATATATTTTTGACGCTTCAAGTGCATCTTTTGATATTTTTAAAATATCTACACTCACATCGATCACCTCTATGTTCAATTATAAATCAAATCATCCAAAAATTGGTCGTATAAATAAAGCCAATGTTGTTTTTGATTTCTCACAGTCATACGTATATGGATGTGTCCTTTGATGAACTCTAGCCCAACAGGCACATAAAATGCATTGGCTTTATCGAATAATTTAGCTCCATTCATGTTCTGAGATGCTTCCATTGTTAAAACTAAAGTTACAACATGCTGATCAACCATCGTTTTTTGGACACCTATTTTTGAGGATAATTTCTTGAACAATTTTTCATACATATAGAGTAATAAGTCTGCATCAATATTTCCGAATCGATCAGTCAATTCTTGCTTTAAATCAACAATATCAGACATTCGATTTAGTTCTGCTATTCGTTTGTGAATTTCAATTCTTATGGCATCTTCACTAACGTAATGTGGATCAACATGTCTTGCTGCAAACACTTCATCTATTGTCGTATCCTTAGGTCTATCAAGCGTTTTACCGGTTATGGCCTCTTCCAGAAGTTTCATGTAGAGTTCGACACCAACTGAATCGATAAATCCTGATTGCTCCGAACCTAAAATATCACCAGCTCCTCTAATAGATAAGTCTCTCATCGCTATCTTAAAACCACTTCCTAATGCAGTAAAATCTTGAATTGCAGTCAATCTTTTTTTTGCCTCATCATTGATGTTTCGATACTCGTCATATAATAAATAAGCATAAGCAATGCGATCGCTTCGACCCACTCGTCCCCTTATCTGATACAGTTGGGACAGTCCAAGCTTATCAGCATCATGAATAATCAAAGTGTTTGTATTGGGTATGTCAACCCCTGTTTCAATAATGGTAGTAGAAACTAAAATGTCGTATTGATGATCAATAAAATCACTTAATGTGTTTTCAAGTTGGTCTCTATTCATTTGACCATGTGCATATGTGATTCGTGCTTCTGGCACTATTTTTTCTAACTTGTGCACCATTCCTTCGATACCTTGGACTTTATTGTAGAGATAAAAGATTTGTCCACCTCGTGCGATTTCTCGCGTAATAGCTTCCTTGATGAGTGCATCTTGTCTTTCTACCACATATGTCTGTACAGGATAACGGTTTAGAGGTGGTGTCTCAATCATTGATAAGTCTTTAAGTCCCATCATTGACATTTGTAAGGTTCTTGGTATCGGTGTAGCTGATAATGTTAAGGTATCCACATTGACTTTGATTTCTCTGATTCTTTCTTTATGTTCAACACCAAATCGTTGTTCTTCATCAATAATTAGTAATCCCAAATCCTTGAACTTAATATCTTTCGACAAAACACGATGTGTTCCTATCACAACATCGATATATCCTTTTTGAAGTTTTTCTAGAATTTCTTTTTGTTTTTTTGGTCGTATATAACGGCTTAACAAAGAGACATTAGCACCATATTTTTCAAATCTATCTTTAAATGTATAATAGTGTTGTCTTGCTAAAACTGTTGTAGGTACTAAATAAAGAACTTGTTTTTGGTTTAAAACAGCTTTGAAAGACGCACGCAGTGCTACTTCAGTTTTTCCAAAACCAACATCGCCACAAATGAGTCGATCCATAGGTCTTTCTTGCTCCATATCAAACTTAGTATCAATAATTGCACGTTCTTGATCTTTTGTGGTTTGATAATTGAAATCGAGTTCAAAAGCTTTTTGCATGTCGTTATCTTTATCATAAGCGAAGCCCTTCGCTTGTTGTCTTTCTGCATAAAGTGCGATTAACCTATCACTCAAATCTTTGATGCGCATACGAACGGTTGCTTTTGTTTTTGACCATTGCTTACCACCTAATTTTGACAGTTTAGGCCTTATGCCATCGTGGCTGCTGTACTTTAAAACCATATCTATTTGATCCATGGGAACATACAAAGCTTCTTGATTTGCATATATGATGTGCAAATAATCTCTTTTTTCTTGACTGAGTTCCATTGTTTTTAAACCCATATATTGTCCAATACCATAATCATAGTGAACAACAAAATCACCAACTACTAGATCATCAATGCGTCTAATTTTAGTTGATTGATTAAGTACACTTCTATATTTAATAGCCGGTCTTACTTTATATGAAAACAATTGTCTTTCGTTAATAACATAAAGAAAATCATGCTTAGAGATGAACGAACCATAACTCGCTTCTTTGATTAAATAGACACCTTTTTGGTGATTAAGTTTAGTATGATAGGGTATATGTTTCTCTTTTAAAAAGGTTTCAATCTGTTCATAGTAGTGATTAGTTGGTGATGATAAAATGATGGTCATTTTATCTAAATCATCTTTCACATCCAAGTAAAATAAGTTCAAGTTACCTTGATAATTGTTTCCAAGAGAAATGCCTAAATCAATTGCATCCTTGTTGGTTAATCCGTAATTGTCAATTTCGATATGCGGCTTCTTCAATTGCTCTTTTAGAGAAATTCTAAATGGAATATCCAAAAATGATTTTCCATTCAATGTTGTTGCATATGTTTCTAAATCACTATAAATCATGTCTTCGTTAGACATCATTTTTGCTACATCGATGAAATAGATTTGTTTTTGATTGGTGAAATCAATAACTGTTGTTTCTTCTGAATTAAAAAACGATATATATAGATTTAAACTATCAAGTTTTGTTCGTGTTTGAATGTACTCAATATCTTGATTGAGTTTTTCTTGTTCACGCTGTGAAAGCACTTTTCCTTCAAAGAATTTATGAATACGTGTAATTGCTTCATTTTTCATATCTTCAGTGTAAAACAGTTCATTCATGGGTGCAATTTCTACCGATTCAATTTCTGCAAATGATCGTTGGTTTTCTACATCAAAAATTTTAATTTGATCGAGAAGATCATCAAAAAAATCTAAACGATAAGGTTTATCGCTATGTAATGTGAAAATATCTAGAATATGGCCTCTTAAACTAAACTCTCCGGGTTTTTCTACAATGTATGTTCTTTGATAACCACTGAATGTTAAATATTGAACTAAGTGACTAAGATTATATGAATGATTTCGTTTTATTAATTTAACACTATTAACATAATCTTTTGGAGTCAGTTGTCTTTGACACAAACCTTGCATTGTCGTAATGATAACAAATGACTCGTTTGTTAACAGCTGTTTTAATGTAAACAATCGCTCGCTTTTAAACTCTGGACTACCTAAAGCCATCATACTTGTTAGTGTTTGATCTGCTGGATAAAACAAAACGTACTCAGGATCAATCAGTTGTGATAATGTATCGTAATACTTTTGTGCTTCATATAAATTAGGTGTAACAACAAAAATATTCTGCTTCTTTAATTCAAAATCTCTTGCTATTAAATAAGCATTATATGTGTCATTAGAAGAGCGAAAAAACATCGTTTCCGAAGTTGATGTTTTTAGATTTTTAAGTTGTGTATGTTCAATGATAAATGTGTACATAATCACCTAGATGTTAAAACCCAAACCTACGTTTGGGTGTTATAAATTGACATAATATCTTTAAATGGTTTGTTATGAACAAACAACTCGATGATTTCCATCGATTGTTGGATAGCAGGATAAATGCTTATCCACTCATCTTCTCTAAATTTTCCTAGAACATGCTGATCGAGTTCTATACTTGGATTATTATCTACACCAATTCTTACTCTTTTAAAATTTTCACTTTTTAAAAGCCCTATAATGTTTCGCAGTCCGTTATGTCCGCCGTGTCCGCCTAATTCTCTCAATCGAATTTTTCCAGTTTGTAAATTGATATCATCTACAATAATTAATAGGTCCTCTATATCGATATCATAATATTTCATAATTTTTGTGACCGCTTCACCAGATAAGTTCATATATGTGGTAGGCTTTGCCAAACAGTATTTATGACCTAACTGATTAACACATACAATTTCTGCATTAAGTTTGGGATCAAACTTGATTTTTTCTTTGCTTTTCTCGAGGTATGCATCGATGACATGATATCCAATATTGTGTCGTGTTTTAGCGTATTTTTGGCCAGGATTACCTAACCCTACAATAAGTTTCATTGTTTAGGCTCATGATGAGAGATTTTATCAAAGATTTGACTAATCGGTTCATCTTTTACAATGTGTAGAATTGATTGTCCAAGTAGTGGACCAATAGATAATTGCACAATTTTGGAAGATTCTTTATGCTTTGGTAATTCAATTGTGTCGGTTACAACAACCTGACATAATACAGATTGATTGATCCTTTCAATAGCGTCTCCAGAGAAAACGGCGTGTGTTGCTGCAGCATATACATCAATAGCACCTGCATCAATCAATGCTTGAGCGCCGGCAACAAGTGTTCCAGCTGTATCGATGATATCATCAACCATAATAGCGATTCTACCTTTCACATCACCAATAATGTTTTGAACTTCAGCTTTATTAGGTTCGGGTCTTCTTTTATCAATAATAGCAAGAGGCGCATCTAAAATACGGGCAAAAATTCTTGCGCGTGTTACTCCGCCATGATCAGGAGATACGATAACGATATTTTCTAAAGCCTTATTGTATAGGAAATAGTCCGCTAACAAAGGTGCTGCAGGAAAATTATCAATAGGGACATTAAAGAAACCTTGAATTTGAGCTGCGTGTAGATCAAGACAAATCAATCGATTTACACCAGCAACTTGTAGCATGTCAGCGATAAGTTTTGCTGTAATAGGTTGTCGTGATTTCGACTTGCGATCTTGCCTTGAATAGCCATAATAAGGCATAATCACATTAACTGTTCTTGCTGATGCTCGTTTTAATGCATCTGCCATAATTAGCAATTCCATGAGATGTTCATTAGCTGGTGATGATGTAGACTGGATGACAAAGCAATCATGACCACGAACACTTTCTTCGATATTAATCGAAATCTCTCCATCAGCAAAACGTACAACATCCGCTGAAGATATTTCTATACCTGAAGTGCGTGCGATTTCCTCAGATAATGATCGGTTGGAACTTAATGCAAAAAGTTTAATTTTCTTTCCATCGACGATTGACATGTTCTATACTCCTTCGTTTTTATCAATTTCATTATACATGAATTGTTCATTTATTTCCTGATTTACCCCAAAAAAAAATCTTTTTGCTTGGCTGCAAAAAAGATTTTTGTTTACTTCTAAATTTTGTTTGCCTATTCTTCTTCGGAAGCTTGTGGATTTGCTAAAGCTTCATTGTAAGCGACTGTAATCGCGTCTTCAATAATTTTTCGCATTTCTCCATGAATAGGGTGAGCTATATCTCTAAAGGTACCATTAGGTGTCTTCTTGCTTGGCATTGCAACAAAAATGCCGTTTTCGCCTTCAATGATACGAATGTCATGAACAACAAAACTCTCATCGAAGGTTATTGTTGCCACTCCCCTAAGTCTGCTTTCGCTGCTAACAAGCTTAACTCTCACATCGGTAATTTTCATTTTGCCCTCCAAGACGTCCTTGATTTATACATAAATTATAGCATAATGATTTAAAATATCATATATTTTTCATTTTTTTGGGGTAGTTTCAATGTATTTTAAACCGATTTTGTTTATTTTTTCATCAAAATTCTTATTCTGTTTATGAAATTTAAGCACGTAAAAGGTTGAGCCGCTACCAGACATTAAATAATGTAACTTGGATTTATGTAGTTTTTGATGAATTTTCTTCAAATCAGGGTATAACGAAAGTGTTGTTTTCGTTAAATCGTTATATGTATTAGCGAAGAATTTATTGTATTTTTCGTTGATATACCACTTAAACATACGATTGAACTTATGTTTTTTCGCTTTAATTTCGTAATGTTCGAAAACATCTTTCGTTGATGCTTCTATTGGCGAAGTGAATAAATAAATCTTATCGATGGGTGGCATCTCTATAAAGAGTATATGCTCTCCTCTTCCGTAAACATAAGCTGTCTTATTATGTAGACAAAATAAGGTATCAGATCCTAATTCAATTGCAATCTTTTCCATCTCTTCGATTGATAAATTAAGTTTCCATAAACGATTAAGACCTCGAATGGTAGCTGCAATATCTGCTGATCCTCCGGCTAACCCAGCTCCAATTGGTATATGCTTAATTAAACTGATTTTCGCTCCAATTTTAAGTTTAAACCTTTTTTTGATGAGATTAGCTGTTTTAATAATAGCATTATTTGGTATATCCATGTTAGATGATAAAACAATCTTATCATGATCCTCAAATGTTAATACGTCACATATATTGATGGGCATCATAATCATTTTTAAATCATGATAACCATCACTTCTCAATCCACAAACATCAAGTAATAGATTAATTTTCGCGTAGGCATGTTCTTTAATCAAAATTCCACACCTCCGTCAGTTTTATAAAATCTGAAATGGATAGTGCTTCTGCTCTAACTTGTGTATGAAAGCCTTGTTCTTTTAAAAATGCTTCAATTTCTAATTTAGGAATGTCAAAAGCTTGATGCCAGTTATTAACGAGTGTTTTTCTTTTTTGTCTAAAACCTTCTTTAACGATTGTAATAAACAACTCCTCTTGTTTGTTTTGAAACCTCAACTGTTTGATTTTTTCAATACGAATAACTGCACTGTCAACATTAGGCACTGGATAAAACATATGTCTCTTGACATCAATCATCTTGGTTGCTTTTGTATAATATTGTAAGATGATTGACAAAGCATTATATTGCTTTTGGTTAGGTTTAGCTAATAAACGATCACATACTTCTTTTTGAATCATTAAAGATGCTGTTTGAACTTGTTTAGATGCTAAAAGTTTGAACAAAATAGGTGTTGTTATATAGTATGGCACATTAGCTACTACATGCAGCTCTTCATGAAATTTTGATAAATCAGCTTGTAAAAAATCTTGATAAATAATGTTTAAGTTTTCATGCCTACTTTCTAATTCGCTTAACATAGGTTTTAGTGTATCATCAATTTCAAATGCTATAACATGTTTTGCTTTCAAAGCTAAAAAAGAGGTTAAAGCCCCTTGCCCAGGGCCAACTTCAATTACATGTTTTCCTTCAATTTTTGACTCGTTTACTATTTTCTGTAAAAGATTTTTATCCCTTAGAAAATTTTGACCGAATTTCTTCTTTGCTTGATGATTCACTGATTACCTCAATAACTTGATTTTGATTAATCCCAAACATGTGTAGCCGTTGATAAAGTGTTTTGCCATTTACATAACCGATATGAAAAGCATGTGTCAACATCATGCGTAGTGTCTTACTTTTTTCGTGACCTATCAGCTGATGTTCAAATAAAAAGGAATAGGTGACATCACTTTTACTTTGTCGTTCAGTTTGTTTAATATATTTAAGTGCGTGTTTTATCGCTTCCTCAGAAGCGTGTTCGACGCCTACTTTTTTTCCATTCTTGCTTTTTGAATCCTGTTGATCAATGAAGGCGTGATAAACGTGCTTTAACTTGCTTGATACAATTCTTCTAATGCGATCTCCTGCATAATCTGGATCTAGAAATAAAATGATATCGTGTGTTTTATCGAGATTTTCTAAAACATCCAAAGTACTAATATCTATAGCGCTACCTTGAGTCATCATTATATCAATGTTTGGAAAGATGGCTTTTAATCGTGTTTTATCGTTTTTCCCTTCGACAACAATAATTTGTGGTCTCATTTTTTTCTATAGAAAAATTTGGGATCTGTTTTTTTCCCACTTTGCATGAGACTAGCAATGATCTGAGATTGATCCTTTAGTGTTGATACACTACCGTCTTCAAGTAAGATGTAGATTTTGTCGCCGAAATTTTCTCCATCATCTTTATACGTGCTATTTTCAACTGTACGATATGATGTGTAGTATTTGAGTTCTTCTGATGAGTAGGTGTTTTTTATGAAATCTATTTTCTCTTTGTTAGCGGGTGTATCGTTATAATATCCCCATATTTTTCTACCTAAAAAATCATTTGCTAGATTTCTTAATATCTCATCATTAGACTTTGTGAAACTGGCAATGAGTCCATTGATGTAATAATCATCGATTTCAAGATAGTTATCTAAATCTCGTGGATTTTGAATAATTCGTTTTAAGGGATCAACATCTCCTCTAAACGGATAATTCATCATCAATAGATCTTTGACTCGTGTATAAATTTTTTCTAAAATGACCTCATATGCTCTTGAAACTGGATGATAATAAACTTGCCAGTACATATGGTATCTACTAATTAGATAATTTTCAATCGCATGAATTCCTGATAGTTTGAAGACAACTTGACCGTTTTTGATATACATGACACGAATGAGACGGTCTAAATCAATATGCCCATATGCTGCGCCAGTAAAATAGGCGTCTCTTTCGAGATAATCAAGACGATCAACATCAAGCTGACTTGAAATAAATTGCTGAATGAGCGGAAACTTCTTTGTTTTTCTAATGACCGATGCTACATCTGATGCGAACTTTTCATCTATGGTATTAAGCACATGCCTTAATTCTTGATTTTGTTCAATCAGTTTCGATCCAATTTTTTCATGATTCACACCAAAAATATCCTCAAATGCATGAGAATATGCGCCATGTCCGATATCATGTAAAAGAGCAGCACATAAAAAGATAAGTTTTTCTCTTTCGCTTAATGCTTTTTTCACATCAGGCACAGTTAAAAACCGATTCGCAATCTCATATACACCTAAGCTGTGTGAAAATCGCGAATGCTCAGCACCATGAAACACCATTTGCACACCACTTAATTGTCTAATACGTCTTAATCGTTGAAAAACAGATGTATTAATCAAATCTTTTATAATTTGATAGTCAACATGGATATAACCGTATAATGGATCCTTAAATACTTGTTGTTTATCTAATTTTAACAAGGGAAATCCTCCTTCATGTGAAAAAAGTGCCGAGAGGCACTATTCAATAATTTGATAGGATTTTATCAATTCAACTTCATCGCCTGTGTTTAACATAAATGCACTTCCATCATCTGTATCAAGGTGACAATCTAACTTGAAAGATGGGTGTACTCTACATAAAACATTGTCTAAAATACCCGCTTTAATGCCATTTACTTTTAAACTCACAATTTGACGATCTTTAACACCGAACGATTTACCTTCTTCAACTGAGAAATGGATATGACGATCAGCAATAATGACACCTTCAGTGATTTCAACTTGTCCTTTTGGTCCGACCAAAGTTGCAGCACCAGTTCCTTTTATATCTCCGGATGATCTTACTGGAGCTTCAAATTTACAGCGTATTGCATCACTTCTGGATATTTCAACTTGAGAAGCGGGACGTACTGGACCTAAAATTCTTACCCCAGCTAGTACTTTTCCTGCTGGACTGATGACATCAACTTTTTCCTCAGCTGCATATTGTCCTGGTTGTGTCAATTCTTTCATTACCTTTAATTCATACCCTTTTCCAAAAAGAATTTCGAGATGTTCTTGACTCAAGTGCAGATGGCGACCCGAGATGCCTACTGGTATTTTTTTCATATGTCATACCTCCTATATTCGTAATTAATTATATCATTTTATATGTTTGTTTTCAATGTAATTATGGTATTATATAGCCAAGAAAGGGGTGCATTTATGCCTACGATTTTTTCAAAAATTATTGCAAAAGAAATACCAGCTCATATCGTATATGAAGATGATTTAGTAGTTGCTTTTCTTGATATTTCTCAAACAACAAAAGGACATACGCTTGTGGTACCAAGAGAGCCTTTTCGAGATATATTTGAAATGCCTGAGGATCTAGCCGCTTATGTTTTTAAGATTGCAACGCAGCTAGCTACTGCAATTAAAAGCGCTTTTCAAGCAGATGGCATGAATATTTTAAGTAACAATGGTGAGGTTTCAGGTCAAACTGTTTTCCACTTCCATTTGCATTTAATCCCTCGATTTGAAAAGGAAGAAATTAAGATTGCATTAAAAAATAACATGGGTAGTCTAGAACAAGAAGACTACAAAGAAAGAGCCCGTCTTATTCGAGCGGCTCTATTGTAAACTTTACACCTTTGTTCACATTTTGAACAGAAAGTTTTAAATTGAAATGTTCGCATGTTCTTTGGACAATACTCATACCTAATCCAAATTGGCCTTTTTGGCCTTTTTCATACGGCCTAAATGTTTGATTAATAAAATTTTCAGAAATATGCTCGCCATCGTTATAGAAGGTGAGTTTTTTTTGATGTAATTCAATAATAATTTTTGATTTTGCATATCTAATGGCGTTATCAACAATGTTGTTAAATGCCGTATAAAAGTTATCTTTAATACCAAAATAGGTCGAATCATCAAGTTTTAACTCAAATGAAATATTTTTTCTAAATTTTTGATTGTTGACAATATTTTGAATGATGTCTTTGATACTAACGTTTTCATATTCTTGTTGCGACTTCAAATACTCTAGTTTGTTTAATTCTAAAAGTTGTTTAACTTTCTGATTTAAAATTTCCGATTGTTTGATAATGATTTTTGCTTCTTCAGGTCCAGTTATCCCATCACTAATGGCTTCAGCATAAGATTGTATCACTGCAATAGGTGTTTTAAAGTCATGCGATAAGTTTTGAAGCATTTCTTGTTTGATTTTATCGCTTTTTTCAATTTCTTGTCGCATTCTTTCAATTGTTTTGGCAAGTTCAGTTATCTCATCTGCTCCATCAATAGCAATCGGAACGCGATAAGCGTTAGCAGTCATTAAGGCGACTTCTCCACTCAATCTTTTAACCCTCTCAACTGTAATTTTTGACCAGAATAAAATGATGACATTCCCTAGGAGTACGAGCGAGATAAAGCTAATTTGCGTGTAAAAATTAAATGAGTTTCCAATCATCTTTAAATAATCGTCTGCAGTAAATACAATAATTAATGTATTGTTCTCAACATCATGAGCTGTTCTAAAATAATACGTTATTCCGTCTATCTTTTCATGTCCTCTATAAGGAAATGGATAAGGAAACTTATTGATGACTTGTGATATCGTATAATTGCCGTTTAGAACCTCAATATTGTGATGTGCTAAAACAACACTGTTTCTTACAATCACGTATCCATTGTATGAATAGTTGTAAAAGGGGTCTAGGTCATAGTCTTCTCTTAAAATCGTTTTATAATTGGTGCTAATGTCTCGATAATAAGTATCAATTTGCTGCTCATTTTGTTTAACTCTCAAATCTGTAAAAACGCGATTTAAGGCAATGATAAAGATGAGACTGGTTAACAGTGTCACAACTGTAAACATAAGATTTAGTTGTGTTGTTAACTTAATATTTTTCATAACAAGCGATATCCATATCCATAAATAGTTTCAATTTTTAATTGAGGCATTTTATGTCTTAATCGACGTAACAAATCATCAACTACGCGATCGCTGCCATAATAATTATCTCCCCATACATGTTTTAAAATTTCTTCCCTCTCAAACGCTGTGTTAATATTCTTTAGGAAAAACAATAGAAGTTCAAACTCTTTGTTTGTCAGTTCAATAAACTGATCTTTTGATCGAATCTCACGTTTAGTAACATTGATTTCATAATCAGCATAAACCATCAGTTCATTTGAGTAACCATGATAATGTCTTTTTAAAACTGCTTTAACTCTTAAAATAAGTTCTCTTGGTGAATATGGTTTTGCCAAATAATCGTCGCTGCCTAATTCTAAACCCATAATTTTATCTAAATCCTGATCACGTGCTGAAGTAAAAATAACAGCAGCGGGACTGTTTTTTTCTTTAAGTGCTTTGATTAAATCATAACCGCTAACATCTCCTGTTAACATGATGTCCAATATCCACATATCGACTTGATCGTCAATATGCTTCATGGCAGTTTCTCCATCATAGAAAACGGTTGTTTCATACCCTTCACGTAATAAATATTTTCTGATGATTTCAGATAAATCTTTTTCATCTTCTACATAATATATTTTCATTCATTCACCTTCTTATCTTATGTAAAATAAGCGTGCACAGCACACTTATTATACCACAGCAAGAACATAGAGTTGAGATTTGATGTATGTACATTCTATCAAAAATCTATGTGATTTCTATCTTTTTTTAATGTGAAATTGTATTATTTAATGATGTCTGTTTTCATATATGGAACCAATGCCTTTGGAATTGTAATGGAACCATCACTATTTTGATAGTTTTCTATGATAGCTATCATGGTACGTCCGACTGCCAATCCAGATCCATTTAATGTGTGAACATATTCTGTTTTTGCATCTTTAAATCGTTTGAATCGTATGTTTGCTCTTCGTGCTTGATAATCTTCAGCGTTTGATATTGATCCAATCTCACGATACATATCTTGGCCTGGTAACCAAACTTCAATATCGTATGTTTTTGCCATACCAAACCCTAAATCTCCCGTAGATAAAGCAACAACACGATAGGGTAATTCAAGTCGTTTCAACACTTCTTCAGAATTTTCAAGCATCCGTTCAAGTTCTTGATAAGATTCTTCAGGCTTTGTAAACTTGATGAGTTCAACTTTATTAAATTGATGTTGTCTTAAAATACCTCTTGTATCGCGACCTGCTGATCCAGCTTCTGATCGAAAAGCTGTTGTAAATGCACAAAAATGGTATGGTAAACAATCGTTATCAATGATTTCATCGCGAAACAAGTTGATTGTAGGTACTTCAGCTGTTGGATTTAAATACCATGCGTTATCGCCTGCTTCTACCTTAAAGGAATCGTCTTTAAATTTAGGAAATTGCCCAGTTGCGTACATGCTCTTTTCATTGACAATATAAGGTGGTATGATTTCAGTATATCCATGTTCAAGGGCGTGTAAATCCATCATAAATTGAATAAGTGCGCGTTCGAGTCTTGCTCCAAGTCCTTTGTCTACGACAAAACGTGTCCCTGTGATTTTTGCTGCACGTTCAAAATCTAAGATATTAAGTTTTTCACCTAATTCAACATGGTCTTTTATAGGAAAATCAAAAACTCTTGGATTTCCTATCTTTCTTATTTCAATGTTATCATTTTCATCTTTACCAATTGGTACACTTTCATGTGGCAAATTAGGCGTGCTTGACAGCATGAGATAGATTTGATTTTCAACCTCGAATAATTTGTTATCTAAATGTTTAATATCATCGCCTAAATGAGCTACCTCGCTTAATATATGTGATGTATCTTTTTTCTCTCTTTTCAATTCACCGATTCTTTTCGATTGCTCGTTTCTTAAAGCTTTTTTTGCTTCAACATCGATAATGATTTGACGTCTTTCTTCTTGAATCTTAACCAAATCGTACAGATATGAAAAATCACCTTTCCGTGTAGATAACTTTTTAACAACATCATCAATATTCTCAACAACATATTTTAAATCTAGCATAATCATTCCTCCTAAATATAAAAGTCCCTAGACAAATTATCTAAGGACGTTATTTACGCGGTACCACCTTAGTTCTAGAGAATTCTCTAGCCCTCATTTACCCTTAACGCGGATTGACGGACAGGATTAGTGCCACTAAAGAGTAGATTCGTTATCAATTATTGATTGCTTACACCACCCGCAACCTCTCTTCATATAATTCTATAAGTACTATTCTCTTCTACGTGTTATCTATATTATATGTTTTTGATTAAAGAATGTAAAGACAGAAGACGTTGATTTATTTTGCCTTTTTTTGAATAAGTTTTCTTAAATCGTCTTTGATTTCATCTTTTTCTAAACCAAAATCAATAATCGCTTCAATGTAGTCTACTTTATTTCCGACATCGTATCTTTTTCCTATAATATCTTTAGCAAATACTTTCTCGTTTTGCATTAAACGTAAGATGGCGTCTGTTAATTGTATTTCATTTCCAGTACCACGTGTCTGATTTTTTAAATACTCAAAAATGGTTGGTGTTAAGATATATCTTCCGCCAATTGCGCTACGTGAAGGAGCTTCTTCAACCTTTGGCTTTTCGACAACCCCTTCTAACTCAATCAATCCTTCTAAGTGTTGAATTTTTTTAGGTATACAGATGCCATATTTTGAAGTATCTTTTTTCTCAACTTCAATGGTTCCCAAAACAGATGAATTCACTTGATTGTAAACGTCGATGAGTTGTTTAATCGCTGGTTGCTCTTTACCAACATACATATCATCGCCCAATAAAACAGCAAACGGTTCTCCACTGATGAATGCTTCTGCTTGTAAAACGGCATGGCCTAATCCGAGTTGCTCTTTTTGTCTGATGTAATGAATGTTAGCTCCACTAGCGATATTTCGAATGATCCCGTATTCTTCTTGTTTGTTTTTCGATAACAAAATTGTTTCAAGTTCAAGGTTGTAATCAAAGTAATCAATGATAGCATTTTTATTACTTGAAACAATAAGTAAAATGTCTTTAATACCTGATTCGATAGCTTCGTTGACAATATATTCAATGGTAGGATGATCAATGATAGGTAATAGCTCTTTTGGTAAAGCTTTGGTTATCGGTAAAAATCGTGTACCATATCCTGCTGCTGGAATAACTGCTTTTTTGATCATTTTGAATCCTCCAATGTTTTGTCAGGTTTTGATAATTTGTATGTGGCAAAAACACCTATCAAGAGTAATATAGCGCTAATCAAATAGACATACCATTTTATGTGAAACACATTTTGGTTAGTTGTATTTTGTAATGTAAATAAGATGTTAAAAGGCGATATAAAGACAATACCTAGCACTGCAATATAGAAGTGAACAGCATAACTATTTAATACCTTATACATAATTTTGCCAATAATGATTAACCCTGATAATACGCCAAGCACCAAAATAAAAAGCATCGGTAATAATTTAATAATTGATGTAAAATCAAACGTAACAAAAGCTCTTATGATTTCGTCTCCTAAGTTAACGAGTATATGGAAATAACCCATAGCTATTAATATAGTGGCTCCAGATAAACCAGGTGTAATTAACGCCATAGCCGTGATAACACCAATAATAAATACAATGATATATTCTGTCCAATTATTAATGGATGATGTTTGCTCATTAACAAACAGTAAAGCAAGCATCGCAAAAACAGCGATTAAAAATGTAACGATATGATGCCATTTGATGTTTGTATTTTTGATTTCTGTTAATAATGACGGGATGGCTCCAATAATAAAACCAATAAAAAGTAAGGTAATGGGTACAGGAGCATTTTGATAAAAAATCTTTATTAAAACAAACCCTACGCCGAAACCAATAAATACACCAACTATATATTGCCATACAGCTTTAATAGCACTAACGGGTTCTTTTGTGAAACGATTCAAAGCTTCAATGAGTTCTTGATAGATGCGTAAAACAGCAGCTATCATGGATCCTGAGACACCAGGTAATATGCTACCCATGCCTACAAAACTTCCTTTCACGATTTTGATTAAATGCTTCATGTGGAGTCTCCTTAGTACGAATCATATCCGATAAAGATCGAAAGATTAAACATATTTTAGCATATTTTTGTCTATTAATCTATGCTATAATAAAAGCGGTGATAAAATGCAGCCCCTCATAGAAATCTTAAAATATATCGTTTTAGGAATTGTTCAAGGAATAACTGAAATTTTCCCCGTTTCTAGTAGCGGTCATTTAACCATTTTTAGTCATTTACTTAAAATTGACTTGACCAATTTGCAAATCTTTCTAATGATTACAAATGCAGGATCTTTTCTAGCTCTCATCTTCTTTTTTAGAAAAGACGTGCGTGACCTTACTGCTTCAACATGGAAATACTTGGTCAAAAAAGAAGAAACAAGTAAAGAGGATTATCAATATGTTTTAAAATTGATTATTGCTGTTATACCAATAGGTATAGCTGGTTTATTAATAAAAAATATGCTCCCTGATGATCTCTTATCTGTTGGTTTTGCATTACTTGTGACAGCTTCTCTACTAACATATGTTTATCTGGTTCGTGATATTCAATGGAAAAATGATATTTCTTGGAAAAACGCTTGGATTATTGGTGTTTTTCAAATGTTTGCACTTTTTTCAGGTATATCAAGAAGTGGTATCACTATAACAGGTGGTTTGGTCCAAAAAATCGACTTAAAAAAAGTTCTCCGTTTCTCATTTTTAAGTTATTTAATAGTTTCTGTCCCTGTAACTTTATTAGGTATATATGAGCTCATCGATGTCAGTGAGAACATTCATTTAACGGGTTACATTTTAGCATTTATAATGAGTTTTGTGTTTAGCTTTTTAGCAGTTAAATTCATGTATCGCTATGTAAAAGTTAAAAATTTGATTTACTTTGCTGTTTACTGTTTTATTGCAGGTATAGTATCGATTTCTCTTAATTACTTATTATAAAGCGACTCTAGTCATCTAGAATCGCCTTTTTTTTATTCGGATATTTTTTTTCGATAAAGATAATCATGCATGACAATATCTTTTAATGTATACTTAGGTTCCCACTTAAGTATTTTTTTAGCTTTCTCATTAGATGCAATTAACTCAGCAGGATCTCCATCTCTTCGTGGGCCTATTTCAATATTTAACGGTGCTATTTCATTAACAGTTTGTGCGACTTCTCGAACAGTGAATCCTGAGTTGGAACCTAAGTTCATGACTTCAGATTTTCCACCATTCATCAAATAGTGAGCGCCTAAGACGTGTGCATAAGCAAGGTCTGCTACATGAATATAGTCTCTAATACAAGTGCCATCTTTTGTTGGATAATCATCACCATAAATGATCAATTTATCTCTAATCCCAAGTATCCCTTGAATAGCCACAGGAATCAGATGTGTAAGTTGATCTTTCATTAATCCAAATTTGAGAGATGGGTCTGCACCAGCAACATTAAAATAACGGAAAATAACATAGTTGAAGTTATGGGCTAAAGCAACCCATGATATTAATTTTTCACAAGCTAATTTCGTTTCTCCATAAGGATTAATTGGTTTTGTTGGGCTATTTTCAGAACATATACCGCTTGCTTCTCCGTAGACAGCAGCAGTCGATGAAAACACGATTTTTTTCACCTCAAACTCATTCATGACTTCTAATAATATGCGTACACCTTCAACGTTATTATAGTAATACTCAAGTGGAATTTTAACAGATTCAGGCACGATTATTTTTGCAGCAAAATGCATGACAACATCAATTTTTTCCTTTATGAATACTTGCCTTACTTCTTCTTTATGTCTGATATCACCTAAGTAGAATTTAGCTTCTGGGTGTACTAACTCCATATACCCAGATGATAAGTTATCAAGTATGACAACTTCTTGATGATTTTTTATTAATTCATTCACTGCATGAGAGCCAATATAACCAGCTCCTCCAACGACTAACACACGCATAATAGCCTCCTTGTTATGTGAAAAATATATTATCTTTTTTAAACATGATGTATGATATGAGCTGAATTGTTGTCATCATGAGAACAAAAGAAATAATAAAACTAAAATGTTTAATGATGTGGTCAAGTAAACTCGTAACCTTAAATATATCCCATGAGTTAAGACGCATGAACCTTCCTAAATAAATCCCAAAGCTAGCTGCTAAACATAGTAAAACTAAAACGAATACTCTATTCTTTTTGACATATCTAATCATAATATCTAATGCATCCACACCTATTTTAAGACTGTAAAGTGCTCCTATAACAATGTGTGTAAAAACAATCCAATCGATTATTTGCATCGAATATACATGTGGATAAATCGTGAAGAATTGATAATTTTGAAAATGTATAAAATCTGTTATTATATAAAATGCATTTGGCAAAAACAAAACCCAAAGAATAAAACATGTTATCCATACAATCGGATGCTTTTTATGTTCTTTTAAATAACTAAATAGATGCGCTAAGAAGATGACGACAGTAGCTAAGATCATATTCCAACCCAAAAACATAATGAGTCCGTTTGATAAAATAGCTCCCATAACGAGTGATACAACAATATAGAAAAAGGAAAATAAGTAATGTTTTATGGAAATGATTTTCATTTGAAATTATCCGTATACATTTAATATAGCTTGATTAACATTGTTCACCATATAAGATTTGGTTAGCAAATATTCACTTAACAACTTAAATCGAACAATATAGTCATAAATATTTTGTGGTATTTTGGTCAAATGTGGGTGCGTATGATAAGGATTTCTCATCGAGTAAAAGAACCCGTCTAAAACAACATCCATCAACCGGTTATCGAGTGCAAATGTCGGTTCAGTTGAAAGACCATGAACACCATAATATGCTTGACTTCCTACCGGCAAATCGAAAAGTTCTACCATTGTTCGATACATGTCAACTTGACTTCTAACAAGATGTTGTTCTCCCGTTAGCAAACCTCTTCTAATGCTATAATCACCATAGTCCACATAATCGTCTCCTGGTACATAGATGAATGCAAACACATGTTGTAAAATTTGACGCGATTCCATTACCGTTAATTCACGGTCTAGTAAAATATCAATATCACCATTTTTTATACCTGCTCCATGGTCGCTATAAAACATGTAAACTGTATTGTCAAGTGTGTGATCTTCGCCATGTTCCCCAATAAAAAACCGCTTAATAACATCATTAAAATATTGTGAATAGTTGATATATTTTAGTGTCAATGTTGTTATTTGATCGGCATATTGAGGAAAAATCGACTTTGATGTTCCTAAGAGACCATAATCAAATGGTGTGTGAGGCATCATCATGACCGGAAACAACATAAAAGGTGTTTGATTTTGTTTGAGTGAAAAGCCCAAATCATACACAAAGTCAGCGAGATGATAATCTGATATCCAAGGACTTACATGGTATAGTTCATTAATTGAATCATACATGTAGCCTTTTTTAACATCGTAGCCATCCTCAATAAAATCTTCTAATGCATAAAATTTATCAAACTCAAACAACTCTGGATATACTTGATCACGATTATAAAATGTCTTTAAGTCTCCATGAATTGCTTCTGTGTAAAAACCGATTTGATTAAAAAACCTAGGAATTGAAGGAAAATCATAGGGGATTCTTTCGTAATCCCAATATAATGTGCGATCTCCCATTGGATATAGACCTGTGAGCATTGCCAACTCTCCGTCAGAAGAAACACCCATACCTACATTGTTATAAAATTCATGAAATGAGAAGCTTTGCTCCATTAAATGATGGAAAAATTGAAAATGAGCATTTGTCGCTTCATTTTGGAATAGGAAATAATTAAGTGACTCTATATGAACTAAAACAAGATTTCTACCTGCTAAAATGCCGTGAAGATTATCGCCGTCGGCTATTGAAGGATCAACAAAAAGTGAGTCAACAGCTTGCGAAACAGTGAGTCGGTTGCTATATGTTTGTCCATCAAAGAAATTCACATATGATGATTGATTTTTATTGTATTCTTGATAAGCAGATGCTAAATCGTGTTCTGTTGATAACTTTAAAAACTCATCGTAGTTTAATTCAAATGGCTCTCCAAAAAACTCGCCAATATAATAAGGATAAACACCTAAATTTTGGATAGCAAATGTGCTTCTTACTGCATTTAAAGGTAGTGTTCTTTTAAAAGAGTGGTAATAAGTAAAAACAGAACCATACGAAATTAAAATAACAAGTAAAAACCCTGATAAATAACGTTTAAATCTTATCGGAAACAGATAGTCATTTAACTCTTTGCGATTTGCTTTCATGAACATGATAGTTAATGTAATGAACGGTATAAATACGACAATTCGCCAATATAAAATGATCTCAAGAAGAGCTTCAACAATGACACCAAAAGCAAAACCACCAGCAGGATTCCTAAAAATGGTGATTGCAGACATCGAGAATGCAGTACCAAAAAATAAATTAAAAACGCCTAGCATATAAATAAATATATTTAAGAACAATGTCATATACATCAATGCTTTCATACGGGATTTAGCACGATGAAAGATTAAAGATACCATGAGAAGTATAAAAAAGAGAACAGAAAAATTCCCAAAAAAAGCATTAACTTCACCAACAACAGTATGTCTAAACGGTGCTATATATCGATTAAGTTCTTGAATGGTAAGCATGTAAGTGTTAATAATATTTAAGAAAATAAACAGTGAAATATAAATGAAATAATAACGTCTTGTTTGTCGAGTAACCATATTATGACACGTCCTTAATTGTGATAATCTTATTATACATGAAAAGATAAAAGTTTCTAATCATATCCTTTTTTTTTTGGAAAATTAAGATTATAAATCTTATAAGAAAAAGGCCAAGCCTTAGCCTGACCTTAAAGATTTATTCATCAAATAACGAATCTGTTGTAATAACTTCTTTATCTTCGTCATCAATTTCTTCTGGTGCTAAATCTACCGCCGCGATGACTTTCTTTTGAGAGTCGACTTCAATCGTTTCTTGAACAAATTGATGCTCGTCCTTTATCTCTTCAATTTCCTCTTGTCTTGGAACAAGTGCAATAGTAGAGACTTTATGATCCGGTCTTAACCTAATAATTCTAACACCTTGAGTTGCTCTTTTTGTTTGAGAGATTTGATCAACGTGCGTTCTCATCACAACACCTTTATCAGAAACGACAATTAAATCTTCATCGTCTGATACAGTTCTAAGTGTTGATAGACGTCCATTCTTTTCAGTAACATTTACTGTTTTTACGCCTTTTCCGCCTCTAATTTGTCTACGATACTCATCAACGATTGTTCGCTTTCCAAAGCCCTTTTCGGTTATAACAAGTATATCTTGTTCAGTGTTGTCTACAATGGCAACCCCAACAACTTCATCTTGAGAACCGATGTTCATCCCACGTACACCACTTGCTGTTCTTCCCATGGATCTAACGTCAGTTTCTGCAAAACGAATTGCTTTACCGTTGGATGCTCCTAAAATAATGTCTTTAGTACCATTTGTTAGTGTTACATTCAATAATTCATCATCCTCGCGAAGATTAATAGCGATGATTCCGTTGGTTCGAATGTTTTGATAATCACTAATACGTGTACGCTTGACTATACCTTTTTTAGTCACAAATGTTAAATACTCGTTTTCTTCTTCGAAATTTTTAACATAGGTGAAATTAGCTAACTTCTCATCTTTATCAAACTGCAACAAATTAACAATAGGCAATCCTTTTGATTGACGTGATCCTTCAGGAATTTGATATCCTTTAATTTTGTATACCCTACCTTTGTTAGTAAAGAACAAATGGAAATCGTGTGTTGAAGTCATTAAGATATGTTCGACATAATCATCTTCATGAACTTTGATGCCTGACATACCAACCCCACCACGATTTTGTGTTTTATAATGATCAACTTTCATGCGTTTGATGTAACCATTGTTGGTAACCGTGATAATGACATCTTCCACTGGTATCAAATCTTCATTTTCAATACTTAAATCTTCATGTAAATTGATTTCTGATAAACGCGTTACAGGATATTGGTTTTTTATTTGAATGAGTTCTTCTCTAATGATATTGTTTTTCCGATCGTGACTGTCAATGATTTCTTTGTAATCTTTAATTTTTACAGCTAAATCAGCAGCTTCAGTTTCAATTTTTTCAATCTCTAAACCTGTTAAACGTTGAAGACGCATATCTAAAATTGCTCTTGCTTGAATGTCTGTTAGTTGATAGTTAAAAATTAACGCTTCTTTTGCTTCTTCACCTGTTTTTGCTGCTTTAATGATTTCAATAGCACGATCGATATCATGAAGTGCAATCAAAAGACCTTCTAATATATGTTCTCTTGCTTCAGCTTTTTCTAAATCATAGATTGTTCTTCTTTGAATAACTTCAACTTGATGTAGAATATAGTATTTGATCATATCTCGTAGTGTTACCATTTGAGGTTGACCATTTACAAGTGCAATCATGTTAATACCAAACGACTGTTGAAGTTGTGTGTATTTATACAAATTATTAAGCATAACATGTGGATTGACATCACGTCTTAACTCAATGACAATGCGCATTCCTTTACGATTGGATTCATCCCTTAAATCGGTTATGCCATCTACAATTTTTTCTTTTGCAATTTCAGCAATTCGCTCAATTAATGTTGTTTTGTTTACTTGGTAAGGAATAGCTGTAACAACGATTGTGTTTCTATTTTTATGTGTGATGATTTCAGCAGTTGCTCGGTTAGCAATAATCCCTTTACCTGTTTCATAAGCTTGTCTTAGGCCAGTGATACCTAAAATTTGCCCACCTGTTGGAAAATCTGGACCTTTGATGTGTTCCATAAGTTGAGCAATGGAAATATCTTCATTATCCATGTAAGCTAAAATACCATCTATCACTTCGCTTAAATTATGTGGTGGAATGTTTGTTGCCATACCTACTGCAATACCTGTTGATCCATTAATTAACAGATTTGGGTATCTCGAAGGAAGAACACTTGGCTCTTTTTCTTGTCCGTCGTAATTGTCAACAAAATCGACTGTGTTTTTTTCAAGATCACGAACGATTTCTCCTGCAATTTTAGACATTCTCGCTTCTGTGTATCGCATAGCTGCAGCTCCATCTCCGTCAACAGAACCGAAATTTCCGTGTCCGTCGATGAGCGGCATTCTATAACTAAATGGTTGTGCCATACGGACCATTGCATCATAAACGCTCGAATCCCCATGAGGATGATACTTACCAATAACTTCCCCAACAATTCTTGCAGATTTCTTATGTTGTTTATCCGATGTCATACCTAAATCGTTCATTGCATATAAGATACGTCTTTGAACAGGTTTTAGTCCATCTCTAATATCAGGTAAAGCACGAGAGACAATAACACTCATCGCATAGTTTAAAAATGAGGTTTTCATTTCAGAAGATATATTTATTTCTTTGACATTACCTTCTGTTGTTTTTGATGTTGTTTCATTCATGTTATTGCTCCTTTCTATGCGTCAATATTACTTGCATATATTGCGTTTTGCTGAATAAATTGCTTTCTTGGTTCAACTTCTTCACCCATCAGCATGCTAAATGTTTGGTCTGCATCCATGGCATCTGTTAAAGAAACTTGTAATAGCGTTCTTGTTTCGGGGTCCATTGTCGTGTCCCACAATTGTTCTGGATTCATTTCACCTAGACCTTTATAGCGTTGAATGGTTGGTCTTCCACCTATCTCTTCAAGAAGTTTATTTAACGCTTCTTCTGTATAAACATATTCAACCCGTTTACCTTGTTGAACTTTGTATAATGGTGGTTGCGCGATGAACACATACCCTAAGTCGATTAATGGTTTCATATATCTGAAGAAGAAAGTGAGCAATAGTGTGCGAATATGAGCTCCATCGATATCAGCATCTGTCATAATGACAATTTTATGATATCTTGTATTTGCAACATCAAACTCTTCACCAACACCAGTTCCTATAGCTTGAATAAGCGATAAAATTTCTTTATTGCTTAAAATCTTGTCAATTCTAGCTTTTTCTACATTCAAAACTTTACCACGAAGTGGTAGAATTGCTTGATATTCTGATTCTCTACCTTGTTTTGCAGATCCACCCGCAGAATCACCCTCAACAATATACAACTCTGAAATCGCAGGATCTTTACTTCGGCAATCAGCAAGTTTAGATGCAAATCCTAATGCATCTAGTGGTGATTTTCTTCGTGTTGCTTCTCTTGCTTTTTTAGCAGCGATTCTTGCTCGAGATGCCATTAAACATTTTTCAATGATTGCTTTTGCGTTGTTAGGGTTTTCCATTAAATACCTTTCAAGCGCTTCTCCAAAGACTTGAGAAGTGATTTGTCTGACTTCTGGATTTCCTAACTTTGTTTTTGTTTGTCCTTCAAACTGAGGATTTGGATGTTTAACTGATAAGACAACTGTTAATCCTTCTCTGGTGTCTTCTCCTAAAAACGAATCGTCTTTTTTAAGGATATTATTCTCGCTACCATATTTGTTTAAAACACGTGTAAGTGCTAACTTAAACCCATCTTCGTGCATACCACCTTCATGTGTTGGAATATTATTCGTGAACGAATATAGATTTGTTGCGTATGAATCGTTATACTGAAGTGCGATATCAATGGTAATGCCGTCAACTTCTTTATCAACATATAAAATATCTTGATTGACTTTTCCTTTACCTGTGTTTAAAAATTGAACATATTCAATGATTCCACCTTCATAGTGGTATGTATGTTCGATAGGCAATTCTCCGCGATCATCAATGATTGTAATTTTTATACCTTTATTCAGAAACGCTAATTGCTGTACGCGGTTTCTTAGTATTTCATAATCATAAACGACTGTTTCTGTAAAAACTAAATGGTCTGCTTTAAATGTAACAACTGTCCCTGTATGTGTGCTTATACCCACTTCAACAACATCTGTAACTGGAACACCACGTTCATATCGTTGTGAGTATATTTTGTTATTTCGATAAATGTCGACAATAAACCATTCAGAGAGTGCGTTAACAACAGAAGCACCTACACCATGTAGTCCTCCTGAAACTTTATATGATTTTCCATCAAACTTACCACCCGAATGTAGTGAAGTTAAGATTGTTTCCACAGCTGGTCGATTTGTTTTAGGATGAAGGTCAACTGGAATACCACGCCCATCATCTGTAACCTTCACAATATCGCCTTTAAGAAGTTCTAACTTGATATTAGTAGCAAACCCTCCCAAAGCTTCATCAATAGCGTTATCGACGATTTCCCATACTAAATGGTGCAATCCTCTAGATCCTGTGCTACCAATGTACATACCAGGACGTTTTCTGACCGCTTCTAGACCTTCTAAAATTTGTATATTTGACGCATCATATTTTTCATATGTGTTCATTATTCATTCCCCTTTTTAGTTCAATTGTTTGAATGTTTGTTTTTTTAATTGGTAAAGCACTGCTCATGATGATTTGATGCTCTTTTGGTAAAAAAGATAGAAATGCATCTTGTTTATCTTGATCAAGTTCGCTTAAAACGTCATCTAAAAGAAGTACTGCTTTTCTTTTTGATTTATCTTCAATGAGTCTTAGAAGCGCGAATTTTAAGGCAACAACGATTAGTCTTTGCTCACCTTGAGATGCATATGACTTCGCGTCAAAACCGTTAAATTCGATTAAAAAGTCATCTCTATGAGGTCCTGCCATTGTTGTTTGATAAAGAATATCTTGTTTTTGTTGTTTTTTGATATGGTTTTTGAATGTGGTTTCATTCACATCTGGTTCATAAACTAGTTTGACTTCATGTTTGCTAAACAAACGATATACATCAACAAAATGTTGATTTAGTTCAGTCAAAAACATATGTCTTTGATTAATAATTTCTAAACCTGATTCATACAATTGATCACCTAAAATATTCAAAAATGTTAAATCATCTTCTAGATTGATTTTCTTAAGAAGACTATTCCTCTGTTTTAAGATGTTTTTGTATGTGTTAAGTTCTTTTAAGTAACTTTTTTTGAGTTGCATCCATTCTAAATCTAAAAACTGTCTTCTTTCACTAGGTGTTCCTTTAATTAAATCCAAATCTTCTGGGGCAAACATGACAACTGATAAATGTCCGATATAATCACTAATTTTCCTTTTTTCGACACCATTAATTGATGCACGTTTTCCTTGTTTTGATAACACAAGTTCATAACGGTCTTCAGTTGTGTTTATTTTTACATGAGCGAATGGTTCATTTTTTTTAATCAATTCTTTTTCATCGTGTGTTCGATGTGATTTTGTTGTAGCTGTATAATATATACTTTCTAAAACACTTGTTTTTCCACTCCCGTTTTCGCCATATATATAAACAAAAGGTTTTTCAAACACAAGCTGTAATAACGTGTGATTTCTAAAATTTTTAAGTGTGACTTTTTGAATCATGAATAATCATATACTCCATTTCAAGAAGTGTGATATAGTCACCGGGGTATAATTTTTTACCACGTTCAGTTCGTTTTTCTTGATTAACCATAACGTCATTGTTTAATAAAAAAAACTTGGCTTCACCACCAGAACCAATGTGATTTGTTGCTTTTAAAAATTGTCCTAAAGTAATAAAATCAGATGAAATTTTAAATTTTTCCATTTACTAAACCTCTTTGTTCTTTTATATTATATCATAATATAAGTAAAAAAACATCCTTTTTAGAGTTTTTTTTCTCTATAAAGTATGTTTAGGTGTTTTGTTATAAAAAAAGCCTTACATTTGAAAATAAGGCTTTTTATAAATCAATCAATTCGAACCGGTAAAATCAGATGAAGTAGGTCTTGATCTAAATTTCCTTTGATGACAAATGGTTTTACTTCGCCTGCAAATTGGATGAATATTTCATTGGATGAGAATGATTTTAACGCGTCAACTAAATACCTTGAACTAAATGCAATTTTGATTGCAGGACCTATTACATCTGACGATGGAATGATCTCTTCTAACGCATCTCCAATATCGTTATTTGTTGAACTCATTTCCACTACATAATCAGATCTTAAACTTAATTTAATAATGTTATAATTCGTTTCTCTATCTCTTGGTGATAATAATGAGACACGCTCTACAGCTGCTAACAATTCTTCTTTGTTAAAAGGTATGATTACAGGGAACTCAGTGGGAATAATACGCATTGTGTCAGGATATGTTCCTTCTAATAATCGTGTTTGAAATAAGATCTTATTCATTTTAAACAACACTTTATTTGGATTTATATATAACTCAACATCATTGTTGTAATTATCTAAAATTTTACTTAACTCATCTAAACTCTTATTAGGGATAACAATATCAAATATTTTACTGTGTGTTCTTAATTTCACGTTTTTTTGAGATAAACGATAAGAATCTGTTGCTACACAATATAAATGATTATCATGATATTTAAAAT
>OBJA01000257.1_pt1 | contig 50310 bp, 50 predicted proteins | sample 1519751 | NCBI WGS metagenome assembly OBJA01 (sample SAMEA3881238, study PRJEB22517) | soil metagenome | biome: lake sediment; feature: soda lake sediment; material: sediment, water from around vicinity | place: India | collected 2013-12-23 | depth 3 m
TTGGGCTGGCTGTTGACTCGAAGACAGCATCAAGAAAAAGTAAAACTTGAAGTATTGACCCCTATGAGGTTGATTAAAAAAGGAAAACCAATCTTCAGGTTGTCCTTTAATGATTTTTTTGTATTTCTGTTGCGCCGTGTCGGCAGCATGGCTGCCGTGCATGCCGGCGGCCACTTCGATTCGGAGTATCAACAGTTGCTTGAATTGGCGCGTGAGGTAGAGTGTTTAAACTACTCTTTACAATGGCGGGATTGGCGTCATCTGGAGCGCGGACCTAACAGTCAGGGAATTGGTGGACTGACCGGTACCATGACGCTGTCAGGGGATTTTTTGTCGGATCTGTTGTGGTTGCTTGAGTTAGGTTCTTTACTGCATGTCGGCAAGGGCGCTTCCTATGGCTTCGGACGCTACAGATTGGTGGATGTCGTGGACCGGCCCGTGGAATTTTCGTAGAATAACAGCCATCATTAACTGCCTGGATATCCACTTTATTCCAGTTGCGGTGGCTGGAGGAGTGAGACAGATGCATTCCGCAACCAATTTGGATCCTGCGACTTTGCGCAGGATGACAGTCCTGCGCAATAGCGTTTTGTGATGTCATTCTGCGCGCAGCGAAGCGCAGTCGTATAATTTCTCCAGCCTGTTTGGGATTACTGGAGTCAGACAGGTCACTAAAAATAACCAATGCTGCTGACGGAGGTGTGTATGTTCTGGTTTGTCCTGTTGTTGATAATTATGGGCGGAGCTTTTTATTTTTATCAGAGGATGAGGGCGCTGGAGCAGCAGATTCGTGCTGAGCAGGCTCGGGAAAAAGAGCAACAACAGGCCCAGCAACAATCTGCCGCTGTTGTTAATGATGCGCCTGCGCCATCAGCGTCGCCGGTAAACACCGAGCCAGTTTCAAGCTCTGCTGACGATCTTTCTGTCGAGCCTGTTGTCAATGCGATTCAATCACAACCGGGAATGCTGCAGGCGGACATTTATGCCAAGTTGCCCCAGCTTGGTAAAAGGCAGATTCAACAATTGATCAGGCAGCTCGAAGAAGAGGGGAAAGTCAGGCGTGAACGCAGCGGCAGTACATACCAGTTGTATTTAAGGTAACGCCCGGCAGAAGCGGGTGAGTGGTCGCGCTCCTGCCGGGGATGACGGCGTGCAGTTTTATTTCAGGTTCTTCAAATTGTAGAACACTTCTTTACCACGAAAGATCGCGGTGTTCTCCAGTTCATCCTCAATGCGCAGGAGTTGGTTGTATTTGCACACGCGATCGGTCCGACACAGGGAACCGGTTTTTATCTGCCCGGCGTTGGTGGCAACGGCGAGGTCAGCAATGGTGGTATCCTCGGTTTCGCCGCTGCGGTGAGAGACAACTGCCGTATAGCCGGCACGCTTCGCCATTTCAATGGCGTCCAGGGTTTCCGTGAGGGTACCGATCTGATTGACCTTGATCAGAATGGAGTTGGCGATCCCCTTGTCGATGCCTTCCTTGAGGATTCTGGTGTTGGTGACAAACAGATCGTCACCGACAATCTGGATTTTGTTTCCGAGTTTTTCCGTCAGGAGTTTCCAGCCGTCCCAGTCATTTTCAGCCATTCCGTCCTCGATGGAAACAATCGGATAGCGTGCCACCAGGTCTTCGTAGAAGGCCACCAGTTCGGCAGCGGTTTTGATCGGTTGCTTTTCGTTGGCGAGGTTGTATTTGCCGTCCTTGTAGAGTTCGGAGGCGGCGACGTCAAGGGCCAGCAGGATGTCTTCCCCAGGTTTGTAACCGGCAGCTTTGATAGCTTCAACAATAACTTCAAGGGCTTCTTCATTGCTTTTGAGGTCGGGAGCGAAACCGCCTTCATCACCGACTGCGGTGTTATAGCCCTTGCTTTTCAGGACTTTTTTCAGTGCATGAAAAATCTCCGCGCCCATGCGCAAAGCTTCCTTGAAGCTTTCCGCACCTGCCGGCATGATCATGAATTCCTGAATATCGACATTGTTGTCAGCATGTTCACCACCGTTAATGATGTTCATCATCGGCAGGGGCAGTTCCTTGGCATTGCTGCCACCAATATATTGATAGAGGGGAAGTCCGGCGTCTTCGGCAGCGGCTCTGGCGCAGGCCATGGAGACACCAAGCAGGGCGTTGGCACCGAGCTTGCTTTTGAAGTCGGTACCATCAAGTTCAAGAAGCTTGCGATCAATACCGATCTGATCGCTGACTTCCCAGCCCTGTAGCTCAACAGCGATCACTTCGTTGACATGTTCTACGGCTTTAAGGACGCCTTTGCCCAGGTAGCGGCTCTTGTCGCCATCACGCAGTTCCAGGGCCTCGCGTTCACCGGTAGAGGCCCCACTTGGCACTGCCGCTCTGGCAATAACGCCGGAATCGAGGGCAACCTCGACCTCAACAGTCGGGTTGCCCCGTGAGTCGAGAATTTCGCGTGCGTAGATATCAATGATTTCGCTCATCTTAGTCCCCTTGTCAGGTAAGCTGTAAAAAGATATTGTCGCAGACTGCTCCTATGCAGGCCGGACAGATACGATAGAATATCTGCGCTATTTATAGCACAGGATCTGCTCCCGTCGAGGTCTTTTTATCAGGTCAGGAACAATGAATACACAGAGCCCGTTACCAGTTGAGTTGAGCGTTATTGTTCCGGTCGTGAATGAGGTCGCTATACTGCCCGCCTTCTTGACGGAACTGCACCGACAGCAGCGGATCAAATATGAGCTTATCGTTGTTGATGGTGGATCGACAGACGGTTCCGTCAAATTTCTGGAGCAGGATGATCGGGTCAGGCTGGTTCACAGTGACCGTGGCCGTGGCCGTCAATTGAATGCCGGGATTATGGCTGCCCAGGGGGAGTGGTTGCTGTTGCTCCATGCCGACAGCCGCTTCCCTGATCCCCTGGCCTGGCGTAACGGGGTCGATTTTCTTGCCGCCCGTCATACCTTGCGTGTTGCCGGACACTTTGCCCTGAGTTTTCAAACTGACGGTAACGGCGTGCAGCCGGGGTACGATTTTTTTGAGCGCAAGGCCAGATCATCGCGACCGGAAACGATTCACGGTGATCAGGGATTTCTCCTGCACCGGGCACTATGGCAGCGTGTCGGGCCTTTTCGCGAAGATTTGCCGGTCATGGAGGACACCGATTTCGCCGAACGCCTGCGGGCCATCGGGCAATGGCAGTTGCTGCCGGCGGAAATACAAACGTCCTGTCGTCGTTTTGAATCGGAAGGTTTGTGGCAACGACAATTGCTTGGTGCACTGATGATGTGTTTTCGATGCATCGGCTGGTGCGATTTTTTTGCACAGGCACCGGATCTTTACCGGGAGCAGGCCAGGGCCCGACAACTGCGCTTAAGCCCTTTTTTTGACCTGATTGTCCGTTTGCTTGGTGATCTGTCGTGGCGTGAGCAGTGGCGTCTGTGGCGAGCTGCGGGTGATTATATTCGCGGTCACGGCTGGCAGCTATTCTTTGCTGCTGATTGCTGCAGGGCCCGTCGACAGAAGCGCCATGTAGCGGATACGCCTGATGTCTGGCGCTTTTGGGGTGAGCCTGTTTTTACGTTGCTCACCGATCATCCGCCAGGTCGTTTGCTCTGTACCTTTTTGTTGCGAGCAGGCTTTGCCGTGATCAGGGTTGGATTGCGAAAAAGGGAAACCGGTCAATTTCTGTCCCACCGAAATGGTGGTTAGTGCGGGTGCTGCTGTCTTGTCGACGACGGCATGAATGTGTTACACAGTCATGATGTGATGGAAAATCAAAGAGCTCGTCACGGTTGTCCCGTTGTAAAAACCGGGCCGGCGTGACCTGAAAAAGGAGATAGCAGACGTGTCAGTTTTCAGCGATTTTAAAGTCAAAGACCTCGGTCTGGCCGAGTGGGGGCGTAAGGAAATCCTGCTTGCCCAGGAGGAAATGCCGGGCTTGATGGCCCTGCGCGACGAGTACCGGGGGCAATATCCCCTTAAGGGCGCTCGTATTACCGGTTCTTTGCACATGACCATCCAGACCGCTGTTCTTATTGAGACCCTGGTGGATCTGGGTGCCAGGGTGCGCTGGTGCTCGTGTAACATTTTTTCCACCCAGGATCACGCTGCCGCCGCAGTTGCTGTCGGTCGTGAAGGCACGATCAGCGATCCTGCCGGCGTTCCCGTTTTTGCCTGGAAGGGTGAAACCCTGACGGAATACTGGTGGTGTACCGAACAGGCATTGTCCTGGCCCGACGACGAAGTTCCCAATATGATTCTTGATGACGGTGGTGACGCAACACTGTACGTACTTAAAGGCAGTGAATGGGAACGGGCCGGTTGCCCGGACGTCAGTGAGGATGATCCGGAAGACTGGCGTGAACTGGTTGCCTGTCTTGGCGCTTCCATTGCTGCCAATCCGGACAAGTGGAGTCGCACTGCTGCTGCGATCAAAGGTGTGACCGAAGAAACAACAACCGGTGTCCACCGTCTCCATCAGATGGCGGAAGAGGGTGTGCTGCAGTTTCCGGCCATGAACGTAAATGATTCGGTGACCAAATCAAAATTCGATAATGTCTACGGATGTCGTCATTCGTTGGTGGATGGCATCATGCGGGCAACTGATGTCATGTTGTCGGGGAAGGTTGCCGTGGTCTGCGGTTATGGTGACGTCGGCAAAGGTTGCTGCCAGTCATTACGTGGTCAGGGTGCCAGGGTGATCGTTACCGAAATCGATCCGATCTGTGCGTTGCAGGCACTGATGGAAGGGTACGAGGTCAAAAGGGTTGAGGATGTTCTGGATTTTGCTGATATTTATATTACCACTACCGGCAACAAGAATGTCATTACCCTCGAACATATGCGCCAGATGAAAAACAATGCCATTGTCGGCAATATCGGTCATTTTGATAATGAGATCGAGATGGTCGCTCTGGAAAAGGATGCGACGGTTACCAGGGAGATGATCAAACCCCAGGTTGATCGCTGGGTTTTTGAGGACGGTCACGGCGTGATCATTCTTGCCGAAGGGCGACTGTTGAATTTGGGTTGTGCTACCGGCCACCCCAGCTTTGTCATGTCCTGCTCCTTTACCAATCAGGTGATGGCGCAGATTGAACTCTTTACCAATACTGACGCCTACGCCAACAGGGTCTACGTTCTTCCCAAGCTGCTGGATGAAAAGGTCGCGCGGCTCCATCTTGACAAGCTGGGAGCAAAGTTAACGGTTCTTTCCGATGAACAGTCCCGTTATCTGGGCGTGCCGACGACCGGGCCTTACAAGCCTGACACCTACAGGTATTAGAAACTGGAAAAAGCCTGACATCCGGTTGAGGTACAACGGCAGCTTTCCGTTCCGGAAGCTGCCGTTGTTTATTGTCTGACCCCGATAAACAGCCAGATGGCCAGCAGGGTAAAAATGAGGTTGGCAGCCCATGCCGCCATAAAAGGTGAGACCGCTCCGGCGTAGCCGAAGGAAATTACCGCTGACTGGATAATGAAATATGCCGCGCCGATACCAAGGCTCAGGCCCACCCCCAAAGCAATATTGCTGTGGCGGCCACGCTGCAGCGCAAAGGGAATACCAAGAAGACCCATCACCAGGCAGGTAAAGGGCGCAGCCAGACGGGCGTGCAGGTCAACGCGCTGGCGGGTTGCATCATAGCCTTCCTGCTCCAGGCGTGCCGCCAGCCGGGCCAGTTGCAGGGCACCGAGTTCAGCGTTGAGATCATCTATCCGGGCAAAATCGTCAACCTGACGATCGATGTCCAAGGGGTGATTCTGCAACCGCACAGTCTCCTGCAGGATCCCTGACTGGGGGTCAAAGTTGCGTATAATCGCGGTTGGTGCCAGCCACTGCTGGTTGCTGAAAGCGGCTATTTCTGCATCAATTCGACGAAGAATTTTAGCATGATGATCCAGTTCAAAGATGGTGATTCCCCTGAGTGTTTCTTCCCGAGCCTGGACCAGATCAATATTAATGATGCGTTGATCACTGCGAAACCAGATTTTGCTGTGGGTCAGGCGTACCTGTTCGCGGCCACGCAGCTTCACATCGACCAGTTCGTTCAACTCACGAGTGTTCCACGGCACCATGTATTCATGGATAACCAGCTGCAAACAACTGAGCAGTATTATCAGAGCAATCAGAGGACGTGTAATACGCCAGAGGCTGATACCGCAGGCACGAAGTGCGGTCATTTCGTTGGTGCGGCCAAGGCCGCCCAGTGTCAGGACCATGCTGGTCAGGATGGCCAGCGGCAGGATCTGGACAAAGATAAAAGGGATGCTGTGGCCGACATAGGTTAAATATTCTTCGGCCCCGGCTCCGTAATCGATGAATCGATTGACCTTTTCAAAAAAATCAACCAGCAGGTAAATACCGATGAAAGCTCCGCAACACAGGCTGAGGATCCTGAAAAAGTGGTTTAGAACAAAGCGACTGACGATCGTCATCTTGGGTCTCTCCGCCGCCGACGAGTCACCAGACGTCTGAGACTGTTCCACAGGGTCAGATGAGCCTGAACCGGGCGCTCAATTGCCGCGCGGTACAGAAAGAAGCTGCCGCCGGCAAGAAATAACAGGTTGGGAATCCACATAATGACAGCCGCCGGCAGTATCCCCTTGTCGGCGAGGGTGCCGGCAAAACTCAGAAGCACGTAGTAAACCAGAAAAACAACCAGCGCCAGGGTAAAGCCTGCCCCTTTGCCGGAGCGTTGTGACTGCAGGCCGAGAGGGATGCCGATCAAAATCAAGATCAAGGGCACGCAGGCAATCACGATGCGTTCGTGGAGTTCTGCTTCAAGGCGGTGGCGTTGTCTGTCGCTATCGGTTGCCTTGATGGCTTGCCTGAGGTCGGTGACAGATAGTTCGCTTCGGGAAATCCTGCGCCGTCCTTGTTCAAGCTGTGCCGAAAAGTCAAGATTGATATCATAGTTGTTGAAACTGATGGTCTGATAGGTGTCCTGCTCTGTTCCTGACGGTTGTCTGTGGATATCACCGCTGCGAAGCCGAAGTGTCAGCATCATTCTTGAAGGATCACTGACAAACAGCCCTTCACGTGCCGTAATTGTCGTGACGGCTGAACTGTTGCGTTCATCAAAGATAAACACATCCCTCATGACGCCGAGACGCTCATCAAGCCCCTGTGCATAGAGTACAATGCCGGGAAAATCGTCATTGAATACACCTGGTTTGACGCTGACATTGAGGCTGGTTGAGGCGATTTCGAATATCTTGGAACGGAAAGCGCCTTTGCTTGCCGGTTCGATAAACAGAGTGATGGCACCGGTCAGCAGGGTGAAAGCCAGAGCAAGCAGGGCAACCGGCTTGACCACGGAATAGAGGCTGATGCCGGAAGCCTTCATGGCAACATATTCACTGTCGGCCGAAAAACGACCGAAGGCGAGCAGTATCCCTAAAAGAAAAGAAAGAGGGACGGTAACGCTGAAGAAAGTCGGCATCAGATAGGCAAAAAGCTCAATGATATCAAGGGCCGGAACCCCTTTGCTGATGATCATTTCTGTCAGGCGTGGTATCCTGCCGAGCAGGATAACAAAAGAAAAGATCAGCAGGCTCATCAGGGTGGGGATGCTGATTTCACGAAGGATGTATCGTTGAATGCGCCAGTTCGACATAGGCGGCGATGTTATTACAGTGTCGTGCCTGTGTAAATACAACAAATTCATCTGGTTATATTCTATTGGCGCAGTTTGTTGATTGTCGGTCCGGTACACCGCGCCCTTGGGCGCTTTATGTTTTTTCTTGCCTGCCTGCGGTTGAAATGATATAGAACTGCACTTGTCCAAATACACACGTCTTGTGATTCATGCAGGTGGTCCCTTTGCGGTCATCGGGTCCTGCTGAAGCGGATCAGGGCGGAGGATTCCAAAACCAGATATCAGGAGAAAAAACAATGGCCCAAATTTCAATGAAACAGATGCTTGAAGCCGGCGTGCATTTCGGTCATCAGACCAAGCGCTGGAACCCGAAAATGAAACCCTATATTTTCGGCGCCCGAAACGGAATCTACATTATTGACCTGCAAAAAACGGTTCGTTATTTTCGCACCGCTGTACAGTTTATTCAGGACACGGTTGCCTCTGGTGACAAGGTTCTGTTTGTTGGTACAAAAAAGCAGGCTCAGGATGCCATCAGAGAAGAGTCGCTAAGAGCCGGTCAGTATTATGTTGATCACCGCTGGCTGGGTGGAATGCTGACAAACTTTTCCACTATCAAGGCCAGTATTGACCGCCTGAAGAAAATTGAGGCCATGGCGGCAGACGGAACCCTTGATCAATATACCAAAAAAGAAGCACTGCAACTCAATCGTGAGCGCGAGAAGCTTGAGAAGAACCTCGGCGGCATCAAGCACATGAACAAGCTGCCCGGTGCGGTATTTATTATCGATCCCAAAAAAGAGGCCATTGCCGTTCAGGAAGCCAACAAGCTTGGTATCCCCGTTGTGGCTGTTGTCGATACCAACTGTGATCCCGATAACATCGATTACATTATCCCCGGTAATGATGACGCTATCCGTGCCATCCGTCTGTTTGCCAACCTGATCGCAGAGTCTTGTATCGAAGGAGCCGAGCGTCAGAAGCAAACCAAGCAAGCACAGGCAGAAGGTCAGGATGAAGTCGTTGCTGCAGAAGTGTCCGAGCCGGTTGCGACTGAAGCCGCAGTATCAGCAGACGCTGAATCTGAAGTAGAATAATCAGTACCTGGACTCACCAGTTCTTAACGATGGCCCTGCGGCCGGGCTGACAGGTCCGGCCGTTCTTTTGGGTCTTTATCAAAGAGCAGATCCCTCTGATCTGCATGACAAAATATGGAGGAAACACGTGAGCATTACAGCAGCGATGGTATCCGAGTTGCGTAAAGCAACCGGAGCAGGAATGATGGATTGTAAAAAAGCATTGACCGAGACCGGCGGCAACATGGAGGAAGCGGTTGACTTCCTGCGTAAAAAAGGTCTTTCAGCCGCAGCCAAGAAGTCGGGTCGTGTTGCCTCCGAAGGGATTGTTGCAGCGATTTCTGAGGGTGGTGTAGGTGCCGTTGTTGAAATTAACGCCGAAACCGATTTTGTGGCAAAAAATGAAGCGTTTCAGGCTTTCGTCAACGGCGTGCGGGATATCGTTCTGGCCAATCCGGTAGCTGACGTTGAGGCTCTGGGAGCACTTGCTTACCCGGAGAGTGGAAGGACGGTTGCTGAGGAGTTGACCCATCAGATTGCAACTATTGGCGAGAATATGAGTATTCGTCGTCTTGAGCGCCTTGATGTTGCACAGGGCGTTGTTGCTTCATATGTTCACGGTGCCGGCAAGATCGGGGTGCTGGTTGAACTGCAAACCGCTGCACAGGATGATCGTGTCGCTGAACTGGGCAAGCAGATTGCCATGCATATTGCTGCAGCTGCGCCGCAATACCTCAACCGTGATGCCGTACCTGCTGAAATTATCGATAAAGAAAAAGAGATTATGCGCGTAAAGGCCCTGGAAAGCGGGAAGCCTGAAAATATCGTTGAGAAGATTATTGTCGGTCAGATCAACAAGTTTTTTGGTGATGTTTGCCTGCTCGAACAGGCATTTGTTATTGATCCTGATCAGACTGTGCAAAAAATCGTTGACGCCTGCTCCAAGGAACTGGGGGCTCCGGTTGTTCTGAGCCGCTATGTCCGTTATCAACTTGGTGAAGGCATTGAGAAAAAAGCCGATGATTTTGCTGCGGAAGTCGCGGCAATGAGTAAATAGGAGACCTCAACATCAGGAGTATTTTGTGACAACCATCAAATACAAAAGAATTCTGTTAAAACTCAGTGGTGAAGCCCTTGCCGGTGACCAGGGCTACGGTATTGATCCGGCCGTTATCAACGGGATTGCCGCAGAAATTAAAGAGGTTGTCGATCTGGGTGTTGAAGTCGCTCTGGTGATAGGAGGCGGCAACATTTTTCGCGGTGTTGCCGCTTCTTCCAAGGGAATGGATCGTGCCAGTGCCGACTATATGGGGATGCTGGCAACAGTGATGAATAGTCTTGCCATGCAGGACGCTCTTGAAAAACTTGGAGTAGACACTCGGGTTCAGTCTGCCATAGTGATGCAGCAGGTTGCCGAACCCTATATCCGTCGTCGAGCCGTCAGGCATCTCGAAAAGGGGCGTGTTGTCATTTTCAGTGCCGGCACCGGAAATCCCTATTTTACCACTGATACAGCCGCCAGTCTCCGTGCCATGGAGATCCAGGCCGATGTTATTCTCAAAGCGACCAAAGTTGACGGTGTCTACTCGGCTGACCCCAATAAAGACAAAAATGCCATCAAACTGCCGACCCTGACATATCTTGAGGTTTTGCAAAAAGGTCTGCAGGTAATGGACGCTACGGCAACTTCCCTGTGTATGGACAATAACCTGCCGATGATTATTTTTGACATGACCTGCCGTGACAACATCAGGAAGGTCGTTCTTGGTGAGCGGATCGGTACCATTGTCAAAGGAGGTGACAGCGATGATTGATGAAGTTCTCAGTGATGCACGCGGAGCGATGGAGAAGGCGATCAAGGCATTGAAGAAGGAAATGACCAAGGTTCGCACCGGTCGTGCAAGTACCGCTTTGCTGGACGATGTCAAGGTTGAGTATTACGGCGTACTGACGCCTCTGAGCCAGGTCGCAACTCTTTCTGTGCCGGAAGCACGCCTGATTACTGTACAGCCCTGGGAGAAAAATCTCCTTCCTGCCATCGAGAAAGCTATTTTCAAGGCCGATGTTGGTCTGACACCCTCATCTGATGGTCAGCTGATACGGTTGCCGGTTCCGGCTCTGACGGAAGAAAGACGTCTCGAGATGGTCAAGCAGATCAAGCGCATGGCGGAAGACGCACGTGTATCCGTGCGCAATGCCCGTCGTGATGCCAACGAGAATCTGAAAATGTTGGAGAAGGAAAAAGAGATTACCGAGGACGAACAGAAGCGCGCCGAAAAAGATGTCCAGACGTTAACCGATGAGTACATCAGTGGTATTGATACAGTGCTGCAAACCAAAGAGCGGGAATTGATGGAGGTGTGACCATGCCTGTTCTTTTACGTCGAAGGAGAGAGGTCATGGCTCTTAGGATTACGGAAGAATGTATCGGCTGCGGCACCTGTGTGGATTCCTGTCCAGTCGGAGCTATCGTTGAGTCCGGAGAGATTTTCATGATTACAGATGAATGTGACGAATGTCGTGCCTGTGTTGATTCCTGCCCGGTTAACGCAATTATCGATTGATCCGATCCGGTGTTGAGTTGAAAAAGAGCGTTATCCTGACGCTCTTTTTTTTTCTGTGGAATAATTTCCAGGTTCACCTGGTCATGGGGGTGTTGTCGCCACCCGGATAGACGTGTTAGTTTTAGTCACGAAAATTCTCACGATGGCGGCTGATGATTATCATGCAGACAAACTTCCTTTCTGAAGCAAAAAAGATCCCCGGACATGTTGCCATTATCATGGATGGTAATGGCCGTTGGGCCAGACAGCGTGGCTTACCGCGCATTGCCGGTCATCGCCAGGGAGTTGAGTCTGTGACCCGGGTTGTTGATGCCTGTGCCCGTAAAGGTGTCGAGTTTTTGAGTCTGTTCGCGTTCAGCTCGGAAAACTGGGGGCGTCCCCGTCACGAGGTCGACGCATTGATGCTGCTTCTGCTGGAATATCTGGCGGGACAGCGCCAGAAAATGATCGACAACAGTATTCGCTTACGGGTCATCGGCGATCTGTCACGCATGACTGAGCCTGTTCAGGAGGCCATTGCCGACGCAGTCAGTGCGACGGCGGCGGGGAAGGGGCTGACTCTGGTTCTTGCCCTGTCCTATGGAGGGCGCGATGAAATCCTGCGGGCTGTTAATCGCATTCTGGTTGAAGCTCGTGCCGGCACTCTTGATATGGACCGGGTTGATTCAGATACCTTTGCCGATTATCTGGATTTCTCCGGCATGCCCGCCGCAGATCTGATGATTCGAACCAGCGGTGAGATGCGCTTAAGTAATTTCCTGCTGTGGCAGGCGGCGTACACCGAACTCTATTTTACCGATGTCTTATGGCCGGACTTCACTATTGAAGAGCTTGATCGGGCATTTGACCATTATTATCAGCGTCGCAGACGTTTCGGGCTGACAGACGAACAGCTTGGTTCCGATCTCGATGATGATCATCTCCAGGAGAGCGACCATTAAACAGCGTCTGATTACAGCTGCCATTGCGCTGCCTTTGTTGATACTGCTGCTGGCTTACGCCTCGACGGCAGTTTTTACTTTTTTTGTTACCCTGATCGTCTTTGCCGCGCTGTTCGAATTCAACCGGATGGGCATGAAGCAGGAACAGACGGAGATTCAGTGGCTTGCAGCCTTTGCGGGAGCGGCCCTGGTTCCGTTGTTTTTTTTCCAGCAACTTGCCTGGTTGTACCTCTGTTTTTCCGTCGTCTTTTTGTTGCTGGCCCTGTACTTTCTGCTGCGACCAGGCTGCCTGACACGTGTTCATCATCACCTTGGCTGGATATGTCTGGGCTTCATTTATGTTGCCCTGTTGATGGGGCATCTGGTGCTCCTGCGTCAGTTTGATGATGGTCGGCAATGGATCTTCCTGACTTTGATTGTCATCATGAGCTGCGATACCTGTGCCTATGTCATTGGCAGCCGTTTCGGCAAGAGCAAGCTCTACCCGCTGATCAGTCCCAACAAGAGTATTGAAGGGGGGATCGGGGGGCTTGGTGGTGCCGTGTTGGGGGCATTGATATCCAAGTTTCTGTTTTTCAGCACGCTTGGTTTATGGCCTGCCGTTCTGGTTGGCCTGGTTCTCGGAGTTGCCGGTCAGATCGGTGACCTGTTCGAGTCGATGTTGAAACGATCTTGCGGGGTCAAGGATTCGGGAAACATGATCCCTGGTCACGGTGGTATTCTCGATCGTCTTGACAGCCTTCTGTTTGCATTCCCTCTGGTGTATTATGTTGCCCGTTGGGGTTTTGGTGGTTAAGGACCGCGGATGAAACGCCTTGCCGTTTTAGGATCAACAGGCTCCATTGGAGTCAGTACCCTGCAGATTGTCACAGACTTTCCCGAACGGTTTCAAATTGCAGCCCTGACAGCCGGAAACAATCTGGATCTGCTGTGTGAGCAGGCAAAGAAGTTCGGGCCGGAAGTTGTTGCCGTGATACATCCTGAGGACGCCGCTGTTGTCAGAGAGCGTCTGGCGGGGTTTGATATTGATGTCTGCTCCGGTGTTGAAGGCATGATACAGTGCGCCAGTCTTGACGCAGCAGATATGGTCGTCGCTGCCGTGGTGGGTGCGGCAGGGTTGATTCCCACGGTCGCAGCTGTACAGGCTGGTAAGGATGTTGCCCTTGCCAACAAGGAAACTCTGGTCATGGCCGGTGGCTTGATCATGGAAGAAGCCAGGCGTCAGGGTGTGAAGCTGTTACCGGTAGATAGTGAACACTCAGCGATTTTTCAAGCCCTGTCAGGGCATCGTCGTGATGATGTCAGGCGCTTGATTCTGACCGCATCCGGTGGCCCCTTTCGTGATCTCCCGGCCCATGAGTTTGATCGTATTTCCCCTGTGGATGCCCTTGCGCACCCCAACTGGAACATGGGTAAAAAAATAACCATCGATTCCGCCACCATGATGAACAAGGGGCTGGAAGTCATCGAAGCGCATTGGTTATTCAATGTGCCACCTGCCGGGATTGCTGTCCATATCCACCCGGAAAGTATTGTTCATTCCATGGTAGAATATGTCGACGGCTCGGTTGTCGCACAATTGGGTATTCCGGACATGAAAACACCCATTGCTTACGCATTGTCGTGGCCGGAGCGGATGCCCCTCAGTCAGCCGGGACTTGATCTGTGTAAGTTGGGAAAGTTGACCTTTGCCGCCCCGGATCTCCAGCGTTTTCCCTGTCTGCGTTTGGCTTATCAGGCTCTTGACGCCGGTGGTACGGTGCCGGCGGTTATGAATGCGGCTAACGAAATTGCGGTGGCAGCATTTCTCAACAGCCAGATCCGTTTTGTCGACATACCTGTTTTGATTGAACGCGTGATGGCCTGCCACAAAGTTGAAGAAGTAACAAGTGTTGACCGCGTGTTGCAGGCAGATCTGTGGGGGCGTGCACGTGCCAAGGAGTTTATTGCTGGAGGTTTAAGATGACGACCGTTGTTGCCGGCATTTTGATGCTCGGTTTTCTGGTTTTTGTACATGAACTTGGGCACTTTGCTGTTGCCAAAATGTATGGTGTAAAAGTTCTCAAGTTTTCGATCGGTTTTGGCCCCAAACTTGTGTCTTACCGTTATGGAGAAACTGAGTACCTTATCTGCGCCGTGCCTCTGGGTGGCTATGTTCAGATGCTTGGTGAAGGAACCGGCGAAGAAGGTGAAACCAGTGATGCCGCGACAACAGATCAGGAACGATCTTTTGCCGGTCGACCGGTATCCCATCGCCTTGCCATTGTCGGGGCCGGCCCTTTGATGAACCTGATGTTGCCGCTGTTGATTCTGCCCATCTCCTTTATGATCGGCATTCAAATGCCGACCTATTTCGAACAACCGGCCTGCATTGGTTATGTGCTGCCCGATTCCGACGCAGACAGGGCCGGATTTGCGGCCGGGGATTGTCTGACGGCAATTAATGGCAACCGGATACACTATTGGAATGCAGCAAATCTGCGTTTCGTTAATGAGGCAGGATCGCCACTGGTTTTTGATGTTGAACGCCATGGTCGTTCGATACAACTGGCTGTGCCTGCGGACAATAACAGCCTTGAAGGGATGCAGGGGCTGGGATTAATGCCCTATCTGACTGCCCGTATTGGCGGTCTTGCTCCCGGCATGGCTGCGGATCTCGCCGGTATGCAGGAAGGTGACCTGATCGTACGAATCGACGGTCAGTACGTTGATTCCTGGTATGCCCTGCGCGAGTTGATTCAGTTGTCCCAGGGTGCCCCTGTTGATGTCGAGTTGGAGCGTGACGGCAGGAGACTCAATCTTGATCTGACTCCTGAACAGCGGGAATCAGGAGGGGATTACCTTCTCGGCATTGCTCCGATGCACGATTTTGAATTAAAGCGCTATGGACCGCTGGACGCGTTTCGTGAGGGCGTCAGGAAAACCGGCGAATTGATAGAGCTTACAATCGTATTTATCCAGAAGCTTTTCACCGGAAATGTTTCAGCTAAAAACATTGGTGGCCCGATTACCGTCGTTCAGGTTGCCGGTCAGGCAGCTCAGACTGATATTGCCGCCATTCTGACCGTTCTGGCCTTTATCTCGATTCAGTTGGGGATCCTCAATCTGCTGCCGATTCCGATACTTGATGGTGGGCATATTCTTTTTTATCTTTATGAACTGATATCGCGTCGTCCGGTTTCCATGCGTGCGCGGGAAACGGCCCAACAGATCGGCCTGGCAATGCTGCTGATGCTGATGGTCCTGGCATTTTACAACGATATTATCAGGATCTGGGGCTAGTCCAATGAAGAGTCACCCCATCCGGATTCTTGCAGTGGATACGTCCTCCAGGATCAGTAGCGTTGCGCTGTGTGAAGAAGATACGCTGGTTGCTGAATCAACCCTGAATTTACGCAGCACGCACAGCCAGAGCCTGTTGAATCAGATCGATACCCTGATGACGGCAGCAGGGTGGGCACTGGACGATCTGGGCCTTCTTGCCGTCGTGTCCGGACCGGGAGCTTTTACCGGGTTGAGAATCGGCGTTGCAACGGTCAAGGGGCTGGCCCAGGTATTGAATATTCCGGTCGTGGCCGTGTCATCACTGGCGGCGGTGGCGATGAATTTGCCCTTGCAGAGAATGCCTGTCTGTGCCTTTATTGATGCAAGAAAGAAAGAGGTTTATACCCAGTTGTTTGATCTTGGGGATGGCTTCCCGCAACCCTTGAGTCCGGCACAGGTGATGTCACCGCAGCAGCTGCTTGCCCAGATCTCCGGCAGCGTCTGTTTTGTGGGTGACGGTATTTCCGTGTATGGGGATCTGTTCGATGACCAGAATAACCCTCAGCAGTTTCTGGCCCCGGTCTGTTGCCGGTCTATTCAAGCTTCAAGGGTTGCTGCCCTGGCCCTTAATGACTACCGTAAGGGGCTGACGTCAAGTGCGGAAGAGGTTGTTCCCACCTATATCAGACCTTCAGATGCCGAGTTGAACAGACCGGCATCGAATGAGTGTTGACGCCGGGTTAGGTGTTGACTTTTTACAGACGATCTGGTTAATTTCAAGCAGGTCATAAGCCGTTAAACGCCAACCACGTGGAGGTTCATATGGACATTGATCAGTCTCTTTTGCAGGACCTTATCGACAACAATCCAAGGTTCCGCACGCTCTACGAAAATCATGTCTTTTTTGAGAAACAACTTCAAGAATACGAAAAACGCCCCTATCTGTCAGCAGACGAAGAAATCGAAAAAAATAAAGTGAAAAAATTGAAACTGATCGGTAAAGATGAAATGGAGAGTATTGTCCAGTCTGCTACCGTATAGATAATTTCAATAAGCAATGCGTTGATACAGCAAAGGGTTTAAGCGGGCGCTTAAACCCTTTGCTGTATTTTAGGATGAAGGTTCAGACAGACCGTTATTTTGACATACGAACTTAAACACTAAACAGGTGACCATAATGACCAAGAGAAGTGATGCAATTACCAAAGGATTTGAGCGGACCCCTCATCGGGCCCTGCTGAAGAGTACCGGGGTGCCGACAGAGCAGATGGATCGTCCGTTTATCGGAATCGCTTCATCCTTTACTGATCTGATTCCAGGTCACACCGGTATGCGTGATCTCGAGCGCTTTATTGAGAAAGGAATTCATACCGGGGGTGGCTATTCTTTTATCTTCGGTATCCCCGGTGTCTGTGACGGTATCGCTATGGGGCACAAGGGGATGCATTATTCCCTGCCAACCCGTGAATTGATTGCCGACATGGTTGAATCGATAGCTGAAGCCCATCGTCTTGACGGCCTGGTTCTGTTGACCAATTGTGACAAGATCACGCCGGGGATGCTGATGGCCGCAGCGCGACTGGATATCCCCTGTATCGTTGTTACCGCCGGTCCGTCATTGACCGGTGCCGGACGTGGTGGCAGACGCTTTTCTTTCGTGACCGACACCTTCGAGGCCATGGGGCAGTACAAGGCCGGAGTCATCGATGAAAAGCAATTATTTGAGTGCGAAGAGAGCGCCTGTCCGACAGCAGGTTCCTGTCAGGGGATGTTTACGGCCAACACCATGGCGGTGCTGACCGAAACCCTCGGTATGAGTTTGCCCCGCTGCGGGACAGCCAGTGCCGTGTCCTCGCTAAAGCGTCGTATTGCATTTGCCTCTGGTGAGCGGATTGTCGGTCTGGTGCGTGATCAGGTGACTCCGCGACAGATTCTTACCCGTGCCGCATTTGAGAATGCCATCCGTGTTGATCTTGCCCTGGGTGGATCGAGCAATACGGTTCTGCATTTGCTGGCCATTGCCCATGAAGCGCAGATTCCTCTGCCCCTTGAATTGTTCGACGAGCTTGGCCGGACGACGCCGCAACTGGCGCATATGAACCCCGGTGGCCCCAATTTTATGGAAGACCTTGATACTGCCGGTGGTGTTCTGGCGGTACTTTATCAGTTGCGGGAGCAGATCAAGGATAATCCGACGCTCCTTGGTGCCACGATCAAAGAGTTGATTGATTCCGTCGCTTCTGTTGATGAAGATGTTGTGCGACCGGTTACTGCGCCGATCCGTCCTGAAGGTGGTCTGGCCGTTCTCAAGGGCAACCTGGCACCGCAAGGTGCGATTGTCAAACAATCAGGGGTGTCGGAGAAGATGATGAAGTTTACTGGTCGGGCACGGTGTTATGACTCAGAAGAGGGCGCAATGAATGCCTTGCTGGCCGGAGAAGTTGTTGCCGGAGACGTTGTCGTTATCCGCTACGAAGGTCCCAAAGGTGGTCCGGGAATGCGTGAAATGCTGGCGCCGACAGCCACCCTGATGGGGATGGGGCTGGGTGACAGTGTTGCCCTTATTACTGATGGACGCTTTTCCGGCGGTACTCGTGGTCCCTGTATCGGCCATATCTCACCCGAAGCAGCCCAGGGAGGTCCAATCGCCCTGGTACGTGATGGTGACACTATCGTGCTGGATATCCCCGGTCGTCTGTTGCAACTTGACGTTTCTGCCGCAGAACTGGAGCAACGCCGCAGTGAATGGCAAGCGCCGGAACCAAAAATCAAGACAGGTTGGTTGGCCCGTTATTCCAGGGTAGTTACCAACGCGGCGACCGGTGCCGTGTGTCAAGCAGATTGAATTTATTTGACAGGTTTGACTGTTATCTGATTTATATGATCAATTTTTCTGATGTCTAATTGAGGAGAAACCAATGAAACTGACCGGGTCGCAAATCTTGCTCGAGTCCTTACAGCACGAAGGGGTAGATACGGTTTTCGGTTACCCTGGTGGCGCAGTTATCAATATCTATGACGATCTTTACGACTCGCCAATCACACATATCCTGACTCGCCACGAGCAGGCGGCGGTCCATGCTGCGGATGGCTACGCTCGTTGCACCGGGCAGGTCGGTGTTGTCATTGCCACCAGTGGTCCGGGGGCTACCAATACCGTCACCGGCATTGCCACTGCCTACATGGATTCAATCCCGATGGTTATTATCACCGGTCAGGTCCCCACGCCCCTGATTGGCAATGATGCGTTCCAGGAAGCAGACATCTGCGGCATTACCCGCCCCTGCACCAAGCACAACTTTCTGGTCAAGAATATTCGCGATCTGGCAAGAACGGTTAAAGAGGCTTTTTATATTGCTCGCACCGGTCGTCCCGGTCCAGTGCTGATTGATCTGCCCAAGGATGTTCAGGTGGATACGCTGGAATTCAGTTATCCCGAATCGGTCGAGTTGCGCGGGTACAAACCAACCTATTCAGGCAACCATCGTCAGATAGAAAAAGCTGCCAGAATGATACTGGAAGCACGGCGACCTGTTCTTTATGTCGGCGGCGGAATCAACCTGTCGGCGTCAAGTGCCGAGCTGCTGACTCTGGCCGAACTGACCCGGATTCCGGTTGCCACAACCCTGATGGCCATGTCGGCTTTCCCTCAGAAACACCCCCTGGCCCTCGGTATGCTGGGAATGCACGGAACCTTCTGTGCCAACATGTCAGTTACCGAGTGTGATCTGCTGGTGGCCATCGGAGCACGTTTTGATGACCGGGTCACCGGTCGTATTGACAGCTTTGCTGAAAAGGCAAAGATCATCCATGTTGATATTGATCCGACATCGATCAGGAAAAATGTTGCCGTAGATTTACCCATCGTTGGTGACCTGAAGGATGTCATGAGCAAACTGAAAGACTCTCTGGAGCAGAAAGGGGAGGCGCTTCAATCCTTCAGGGAAGGGCTGCAGGAGTGGCAGGCAAAGATTACGGCCTGGTCCGAACGCCACCCGATGGCCTATGTCCCTTCAGACACCGTGATCAAGCCTCAGTATGTCATCGAAAAGTTGCGAGAGCTTTCTGATGACGATGCTATCATCACCACCGAGGTCGGACAGCATCAGATGTGGACGGCGCAATTCTTCAGTTTTACCCAGCCGCGGACATTTTTGACCTCGGGAGGGTTGGGTACCATGGGTTTCGGCTTGCCGGCCGCCCTTGGGGCGCAAGTCGCTTTCCCCGATCGTCAGGTTATTGATATTTCCGGAGATGGCTCTTTCCAGATGAATTCCCAGGAACTGGCAACCCTGGTTCAGTACCGGTTGCCGGTAAAAATTGTCATTCTCAATAACAACTACCTCGGCATGGTACGTCAATGGCAGCAGATGTTTTTCAAGCAGCGTTACAGTCAGACGCCCATGGAACTGCCCATCGATTTTGTCAAGCTGGCGGAGGCCTATGGGGCGACCGGTTTCAATGCTACCCGGGTCGATGAAGTTGAGGAGGTTATCAGGAAAGGGTTTGAAACTCCCGGTCCGGTACTGATGAATTTCAAGATATCGCGTGAAGAAAATGTGTTGCCTATGGTACCGGCCGGCAAGGCGATTCACGAGATGGTGCTGGCGTCCTGATTTGCTGTGATGATCAATTGATTAATGTGCCTCTGAGGAGATTAGGTGAGGATGAAACATACAATTTCTGTGTTGGTTGAGAATGAATTCGGGGTGTTATCTCGTATTTCCGGTCTGTTTTCCGGTCGTGGGTTCAATATTGAAAGTCTTTCTGTAGCCCCGACCCTGGAACCCAACACATCGCGGATGACGATTGTCACCAGTGGCGATGACCGGATTCTTGAGCAGATTACCAAACAGCTCAACAAGCTGATATCAACCATCAAGGTGGTTGATTTTACCAGTAAAGAATTTATTGCCCGGGAGTTGGCCCTGATCAAGGTGTCGACGGAGGCCGAGACCCGTGCGGAGGCCTTGCGCATTGTCGACATTTTTCGGGCCAAGGTTATCGATGTGACTCCCAGAACCTATACGATTGAAATTACCGGCGCGCCGGGTAAAATCAACGGAATACTGGAATTGTTGCGACCGATGGGAATTAAAGAAGTCGTGCGCTCGGGACCCGTCGTCATTGGTCGTGGTGCCAAGGGCGTGATGGGCTGAGGTTTAAACCGGATCATCTTATTGTTATAAGGAGCATTGATGCAGAAGTCAGATCAGTTTATTGCCCGTGAAGGCTACCCTTTTATCGCTCTGTTTGGATTTGTCACCCTGGTCTTTGCCCTGCTTGGCTGGACCTTTGTCACTCTGATCCTGTTGTTTCTGACCCTGTTTACCGCGTATTTTTTCAGGGATCCTGTGCGTGTGATTCCCGATGAAGAGGGGGTTCTGGTTGCTCCTGCTGACGGTAAGGTCATATTTGTCGGTGAAGTAGACGAAGAACGTTTTTTTAACGCACGGGTTACCAAGGTCAGTATCTTCATGTCGGTTTTTGATGTCCATATCAACCGCATCCCCTGCAACGGCAAGGTTGTTGACATGTTTTACAACAAAGGGGAATTCCTCAATGCTTCATACGATAAAGCCAGCGATTGCAATGAGCAGTCGGGTATTCTGCTGCAAACAGATGCCGGACCCAAGATTCTGTTTGTCCAGATTGCCGGACTGATAGCGCGGCGTATTGTGACCTATCCGGTCATTGGTGATGTCCTTCAACGGGGTGCCCGCTACGGTCTGATCCGTTTTGGCTCTCGGGTTGATTTGTATCTGCCGAGCGGTGTGGATGTCAGTATCACATTGGGTGAGCGCACTGTTGCCGGTGAAACCATTCTGGGAAGAATAAGCTGATGGAAGATGAGAAGGTTCGTAATGAAAAGCGCGAGAATCTGCGCAAGGGTGTTTACATACTCCCGAACCTGATTACGGCGGCAGGTATTTTTGCCGGTTTTTTCGTCATTGTCTCGACCATTGATGGCGATTACAACAAGGCCGCCTGGTTTATTTTGCTGGCGGCAATTTTTGACGGACTTGACGGCAAGGTTGCGCGACTGACCGGAACAACGAGCAAGTTCGGGGTAGAGCTTGACTCCCTGGCGGACGTCATCTCCTTTGGCGTTGCTCCGGCGGTATTACTGTACGACTGGGCGTTGCGCCCTTATGGCAAGTTGGGGTGGCTGGCGGCGTTTCTCTTTGTTATTTGTGGTGCCCTGCGCCTGGCCCGCTTTAACGTACAGGTGACGACGGTTGAGTCACGTCGTTTTGTCGGCTTGCCGATTCCGGCAGCAGCCTGTATCGTGGCGACCTGTGTCCTGTTGTTCTATCAGATGGGGGGTACCGGGACTATTCGAATGGTATCGATGGTGTTTCTGGTGTTTCTGCTGGCGTTTCTGATGGTCAGCAACGTTCCCTATATGTCGTTTAAAGATCCTGACTTGTTTAAGCGCCAACCATTCCGCATGCTGGTTCTGGCCATTATGCTGCTGATTGTCATTGTTGCCCGCCCCGAAGTCATGCTCTTTCTGATCGGTATGGTTTACCTCATATCAGGTCCAATCGGTTACTATTTTACGCGGCGCAACAAGGACGAACAGAATGTGCCGCCTCCTCCGGAACAATGATGTCCTGACCCTGTAATGAATTACCTGATTAGCACTGATCTTCCGCCGATGTCCTTCTCCTGGTAGAGAAGGTGGAAAAAAAGCCGGAGGAGCAGCCCTTAAAAAGGTCAAAAACTCCCCCTCACCCTAGCCCTCTCCCTTAGGGAGAGGGGATAAAGCGGTATCTACGGATGATAGGTGCCAATCAGAATGAATTATGTCGGGCTCGTCAGAGGAAAACTACTTGACTTGGTAAGAAGTTTTAGGTTGAATCAGCAGTCAGCGTATTGAATAAAAGCGATGAAGAGGAGTAGTAGGCGTCTTAACCGTTCGTGAGAGCCGGTGGTGCTGAGAACCGGTACGGAAAACGCCGAACTCGCCTTGGAGCTGCGGAAGTGAAATATCAGTAGTTTCCGCCGTGACCCTGCGTAAAGGGGCAAATAAGGTTCGCCGGGTAACAGCGGCGGATGAATCAGGGTGGTACCGCGAAGCTTTTTCGGCTCTCGCCCCTGTCAGATGCAGGGGCGAGAGCTTTTTTTATCTTCAACTGTCAACAGAGAATGGAAAAGGGGGTGGTTCTGGCGTGGAATCTGACCTGGGCGAGCTGCAGCGGTTAACTACGATCAACCGGAAAAACAACTATCATGAACCGTCCCGCGAGTCATTGCTGGACCGATGCTGACAAGGAGCACGACATGGCAGAAGCAGAACGAATAATAATTTTTGATACAACCTTGCGTGATGGTGAGCAGTCACCCGGCGCAAGTATGAACATTGAAGAAAAAATCCGGATCGCCCAACAACTCGAAAGACTGAACGTCGATGTGATGGAAGCAGGGTTTCCAATTGCATCGGATGGTGATTTTGAGGCGGTGAAAAAAGTCGCTCAAATCATCAAGAATGCCCAAATTGCCGGGCTGGCGCGGGCCAACAACATGGATATTGATCGGGCCTGGGAAGCGTTGAAATATGCCGGCGACAGAGGCCGGATTCATACTTTTATCGCTACCAGCGATATTCATATGCAGTACAAGCTCAAGATGAGTGAGCAGCAGGTTCTTGATACGGCTGTTGCTGCGGTCAAACGTGCCGCCGGTTACACGCCGAATGTTGAGTTTTCAGCGGAAGATGCCGTGCGTACCCGTCTGCCGTTTCTGGCCAAGGTGATCAAGGCGGTCATTGAGGCCGGTGCCAAAACCGTCAATATCCCCGATACCGTCGGCTATACCATTCCTTCGGAGTATTCGGAAATTATCAGTTATCTGAAAGCCAACGTCAGTAATATCGATGACGCGATTATTTCAGTCCACTGTCACAATGACCTGGGTCTGGCTGTTGCCAACTCCCTCGCTGCCGTGCAGGCCGGTGCCCGTCAGGTCGAGTGTACAATCAACGGCATCGGTGAGCGTGCCGGCAACTGTTCGCTGGAAGAAGTGGTCATGACCTTGAAAACCAGACACGACATTTTGCCCTATCAGACCAATGTCGTGACGGAACAGATTACTCCAACCAGCAAATTGCTTTCCAACATAACGGGCATACTGGTGCAACCGAACAAAGCGATTGTCGGTGCCAACGCCTTTGCTCATGAGGCCGGGATCCATCAACATGGGGTGCTGATGGAAAAATCAACCTATGAAATCATGACGCCGGAATCTGTTGGTTTGAATCAGAATAAACTGGTGTTGGGCAAACATTCGGGGCGTCATGCTTTCATCGATCGCCTCAAGCAATTGGGCTATGATCTGTCGCGGGATGAAATGGAGAAAGCCTTTGTACGCTTTAAAACTCTTGCCGACATGAAAAAAGAGATCTTTGATGAGGATCTTGATGCCATTATTGCTGACGAAGTTCTGCGCGTACCGGATACTTTTGTCCTGCAGCAGATGAATGTCAGTTCCGGTTCTTTTGCTGCGCCGACGGCAACCGTTGAGCTGCTGATCAATGGTAAGCCTAAGAAGACGGCAATCATGGGTGATGGACCGGTGGATGCAACCTTCAAGGCGATCAAAAAACTGACCAGGAGCAATGCTCCGCTGTTGAGTTTTTCCGTTGGTGCCATTACCGGGGGTACCGATGCCCAGGGAGAATGTACCGTGCGCTTGCAGACCGAAGATGGACGTGAAGTTCTTGGCCAGGGGGCTCATCCTGATATCATCGTTGCCAGTGCCAAAGCGTATTTAAATGCATTGAATAAAATTGCCGGTCATACCAAAAGGACACAGCCTGCTCTCTAGGGCAGTGTCCAGGGACTTTTACAGGAGCGCACATGGGTAAAACACTTGCAGAAAAAATATTTGACAGTCATTTACGTGACGAGCCCTTTCCCGGTACCAAGGTTCTCAATATTGACCGGGTCCTCTGTCACGAGATCACAACGCCGGTAGCAATTGCCGATCTGGTCTGGCGTGGCAAGGATCGGGTATTTGATCCTACCAAGATCAAAGCCGTTATTGATCATGTCACTCCGGCCAAAGACAGCAAAACAGCGACCCAGGCCAAGATGCTGCGGGACTGGGCCCGTCGTCACGAAATTCCTGATTTTTTTGACGTTGGTCGCAATGGTGTCTGTCACGCCATCTTTCCGGAAAAGGGTTTCATCCATCCGGGTCATACCGTCATCATGGGCGACAGTCACACCTGTACCCATGGGGCTTTCGGCGCCTTTGCTGCCGGGGTTGGAACAACCGACCTCGAAGTCGGTATCCTCAAAGGTGTTTGTGCCTTTCGCGAACCGGCGACAATTCGCGTCAATCTCGAGGGGTCCCTGCCGGAAGGCGTCTTTGCCAAAGACGTTATTCTCCATGTGATCTCACGCCTGGGGGTGAACGGGGCAACAGATAAGGTGATTGAGTTTCGTGGTGCAGTAGTCGACCAGATGAGTATGGAAGCGCGTATGACCCTGTGTAACATGGCGATTGAGGCCGGTGGTACTTCGGGGGTCTGCATGCCGGATCAGGTGACGGTTGATTATCTGTGGCCCTTCATTCACAACGACTATCCGAGCAAGGAGGCAGCCCTCAAGGATTTCAGCAAATGGCACTCCGATGCTGATGCCGATTATGTTGATATCATGGACATTGATGTCTCCAGCCTGGCACCCCAGGTGACCTACGGCTATAAACCGGATTGCGTCAAGCCGGTCGGCGAGCTGAGTGGTACCCCCGTCGATCAGGTCTACATCGGCACTTGTACCAATGGGCGTATCGAGGATCTGCGTCAGGCCGCCGATGTGTTGCGCGGTCGCCGGATTGCTGAAAATGTCCGTGGAATCGTATCGCCGGCGACGCCGAAAATATTTAACGATGCTCTGGCTGAAGGTATCATCCAGGTGTTCATGGACGCCGGTTTCTGTGTTACCAACCCCACTTGTGGAGCTTGTCTGGGCATGAGTAACGGAGTGCTGGCCGAGGGCGAAGTTTGTGCTTCAACCAGCAATCGAAATTTTAACGGTCGGATGGGGAAGGGCGGAATGGTGCATCTGATGAGCCCTGCGACGGCAGCGGCAACTGCTGTTACCGGTGTGATCACTGACGCCAGAACCCTTTAATCTTGCAGGAGAAGAGCTGATGCAGAAAGAATTTGGCGGTCGGACTATCGTCCTTGACCGTTCTGATATCAATACCGATGAAATTATTCCGGCAAAATACCTGACTGAGGTTACCAAGGAGGCGCTTAAGCCTTATTTGCTGGAAGATCTGAAGATAGAAGGCTTTGATCCCAGGGGCGAAGCCCTGGCCCAGGCCAGAGTTGTTATCTCACGTGAAAACTTTGGTTGCGGCTCGTCCCGCGAGCATGCCCCCTGGGTGTTCGAGGTGAATGGAATTCATACCATTATCGCCCAAAGCTATGCCCGAATTTTCAGACAAAACATGTTCAACTGCGGCATGCTGGCGATTGAATTACCGAAAGAAGATATCGACGCCCTGATAGCGCAGGCGGCCAAGGGTCCGCTGGATATTGCTGTTGATCTGGAGAAGCAAAAGGTCACAGCGACCGTGGGGGGCGACTCAGCCGACTATCATTTCGATATCAGTTCCTTTGATAAGGCGCTGGTTGTCGCCGGTGGTTGGGTGGAGTTTGCTGACGCTCGTTACTAATATTCAAAGCCACAAAGAGTCTGAAGCCGACACCCCTTTCGGAGTGTCGGCTTTTTTATGGCTAAGATCAGGGCATCGGAAGCTCAGTTGACTAAATAGTTTCCGTCCGGAAACGGTTCTTTTCCGCCGTGGCGGCGTCAATCTGCGGCCTTGTTTGTGCGGCGTACATGTGTACGCCTCCGCTCAAGCCTTTGATTTCCTTGCCACAACGAAAAATACCCTGTATCCGAATCGGAAACCGCATAGTGTCCATCTGGAGTTTCCGGATGGACACTAAATAGAGTTGTCGTTGATCAGCTTCAACAGGTCATCGAGGGGCAGGTAGCCGGCGTGGATTTGGCCATTGGGCAGAATCAGTGTTGGTGTCGCGGTAATTTGCAGTGACTGAGCCAGAGCGTGGTTTTTCCTTAATACATCGGAGTCGCAGGAAGGTTCCGGCAGGGGCCTGCCGGCAAAAGCCTGCTCAAGCTGCTCCATGGACTGATTGCAGACGATGGTTTGTGACGCTCGCTGAGAACTTTGTTGCATCGGCAGCAGGACAATCTGGAACACCAGATTGGGGTCCGCATCCAGGGCCTGGTAAAGAACTTTGTGCAGTTGGCTGCAGAACGGGCAGTGGGGGTCAGTAAAAACAATAACCTGCTGTGGGGCCTCGGGGTTGCCGAGGGTCAGGGCGTCGTCAAGGGGAATAGCGGACACATCGGCGGGGTTGAGCCTGCGAAAAAGATCTTCGGTGAGGTTACGGCGTTTTTTCAGGTCGATGATATTACCTGAGAACATATAGGTCGCAGTTGCATCAAGATACAAGGGGATGTTTTTTCCCTGCATTTTTACTGTGACCAGATACAGGCCCGGGATTTCTGAAGGTGAAACGGACACCACTTCACCCTGGATTTCCTGCAGTGCCTGAATCGCCACCTCTTTGGTGAGAGATGTTGTTGATGCCGCAGCCAGGCTGCTTGCGCCGAAAACAAGGGCAAGCAAAAAAAATGTTACATTGGGTATGCGCACGGTGATTACTCCTGTCACGTTGGGGTTGTTTATCTCCCCACACTAACATGAAGGAGCAGATCGTGTCAGCACTCTCCTGCGCCAGATGCGCGTCGGAGAAATGAATTGACAAAAAAGCGCCCCCTTTTTATAGTCCCTGCGACTTCGATGCCCTTAATTCTGAGGGCTTTTTTGTTGATGTACGAATAAAATCAGGAGATACGGATAATGGGCAAAAACTTTAAAGTTGCAGTACTGCCGGGTGATGGCATCGGTCCTGAAGTGATGTCAGAGGCGTTGAAGGTGCTTGATGCCGTTGAGCGTCGTTTCGATGTTCGATTCGAACGGACCCATGCCAATGTCGGTGGTGCCGGTATTGACAATGAGGGGAAAGCCCTGCCGGAGACGACGGTGGCCCTGTGTAAATCTTCCGATGCCATTCTCTTTGGAAGCGTCGGCGGTCCCAAGTGGGAATCCCTGCCCCCTGATGAACAGCCCGAACGTGCGGCCTTGCTGCCGTTGCGAAAAATATTCGGTCTGTTCTGCAACTTGCGTCCGGCTATTGTCTTCCCGGCGCTGACGGGGGCTTCCAGCCTCAAGCAGGAAGTAATTGAGGGTGGTTTCGATATCCTTGTTGTGCGTGAGTTGACTGGAGACGTCTATTTCGCCGAGCCCAAGGGGATTGAAGGTGTGGGTCCTTTGCGAACCGGCTTTGATACGATGAAATATTCCGAGGCCGAGGTCGAGCGGATTGCCCATGTGGCCTTTACTGCGGCCCGCAAGCGTAACAAAAAAGTCTGTTCAATTGACAAGGCCAACGTTCTTTCAACTTCGGTGGTCTGGCGTGAAGTCGTTGAACGGATCGGCAAGGAATATCCCGATGTGCAACTGTCCCACATGTATGTCGACAACGCCGCCATGCAATTGGTACGGTGGCCGAAGCAGTTTGATGTCATGTTGTGCGGCAACCTGTTCGGCGACATTATTTCCGATGAGGCCGCCATGCTGACCGGGTCTCTGGGAATGTTGCCGTCGGCATCATTGTCAGAGGGAAGCTTCGGAATGTATGAGCCTTCAGGCGGCAGTGCTCCGGATATAGCCGGTAAGGGAATCGCCAACCCGATTGCCCAGATTCTTTCAGCGTCGATGATGTTGCGTTATTCCTTCGCCATGATTGATGCCGCTGATGTTGTCGATGCCGCAGTTGAAAAAGTGCTCAACGACGGTTATCGCACCGCTGACATATATCAGGGACATCAAGGCGAAAAGAAAGTTGATACCGTAACTATTGGAGACGCCATCGTCGCCGCCATCGGCTAAGGCGGTCAGGCTGCCGGACAGATGCCGGAAAGAATCAAACTTACCCTTGCCTATGACGGCAGCGCTTATGTCGGCTGGCAACTGCAGCCCAACGGCATTTCCATTCAACACTGTATTGAAGAGGCGTTGTTCAATTTAAGTGGTGAACGGGTGCGGGTGCATTCATCGGGGCGTACCGATGCCGGTGTGCACGCTCGTGGCATGGTCTGTCACTTTGATACTGGACGCTTGCTGCCCCTTACCGCCTGGTGCGAAGGACTGAATCGATTTTTGCCGGAAGATATTGCCGTGCGTGTGGCGGAAAAAGTGCCTGGCGACTTTCACGCACGCTATTCTGCTCGTAGCAAGCACTATCGCTATACAATTTTGCGCGATCCGCTGCCTTCGCCACTGGATCGGCTCACCAGTTGGCGGGTTAAAGCCCCCCTGGATCTTGAGTTGATGCGTCAGGCCTGCAAGGACTTTTGCGGCGTACATGATTTCGGGGCATTTCGTAGCGCCGGTTGTGGGGCAGAAACGACCGTAAGGGAAATTTTCACCATGAGTCTTGAAGAAGACTCGGGGTCCCTTTTGCATGTGGACGTCATCGGCAGTGGTTTTTTGCGCCACATGGTCCGTATGATGGTCGGTACTCTGGTAGAGGTCGGGCGTTGTCGGCGCTCTCTTGCAATTCTCCGGTCAATGCTGGCGGATCCTGCCAATGCTCCGGCTGCAGTAACTGCTCCGGCGCAGGGGTTATGCCTGATGCGAGTTTTTTATGAAGAAAAAACCGGCCAAAGTCCGCTTCTGAAGGTAAAAACTCCTGAAAAATTCCTTGACAGGAGTGCTTTACTCGGATAAATTCTCCGCTTTGTGAGCCCCACAAACCTTTAAATAAGTCAGATGTTCAGAGAGGAACGCGATGAGTACTGCAATCGCTAAAGAGCAGGATATCAATAGAGACTGGTATGTTGTCGATCTGGAGGACGTTATCCTGGGTCGTGCTGCCACGGAAATAGCCCGTATATTGCGCGGCAAGCACAAGCCGATCTATTCACCCAGTGTAGATGTGGGTGATTTTGTCGTTGTTGTGAATGCTGACAAGATCAAACTGACCGGTAATAAGCTGGCGGATAAGAAGTACTACCGATACACCGGTTATCAGGGTGGTCTTCGTGAGATCACTGCTGAGAAGCTGCTTGCCAAAAAGCCGGAAATGCTGGTTCAGGCCGCAGTGAAGGGGATGCTGCCCAAAAACAGACTTGGGCGCAAGATGTTCACAAAAATGAAGGTTTATGCCGGTAGTGAACATCCCCACGCGGCTCAACAGCCCAAGGAACTGAAGATCACATCGAGGGAGAATGGTTAAGATGGCAGAGCAGAAGTATTACGCAACCGGTAAGCGCAAAACATCCGTAGCCCGTGTCTGGATGAAGCCTGGTAATGGTGTCATCACTGTCAACAAGAAGCCTCTGGATGTCTTTTTTGGTCGTGAAACATCCAAGATGGTTATTCGTCAGCCCTTGGAGCTGACCGACAATATGGGAAAATTTGATATTTTCGTTAATGTTGTTGGTGGGGGTATTTCCGGGCAGGCTGGTGCTATCAAGCACGGTATTACCAAAGCACTGCTTGAAGTTGATCCCGATCTCCGTGCTACCCTGAAAAAAGCCGGGTTTATCACCCGTGACAGCCGTATCAAGGAACGTAAGAAGTACGGACGTGCGGCAGCTCGTCGCAGTTTCCAGTTCTCAAAACGTTAATTTCAAGCGCTGTTATTTCGTTGCAAAAAAAGGAAACCTGTTACAGGTTTCCTTTTTTTGTTGGTGCTGGCAGTCTGCTGCTGATATAGCGTAATATAAAGGTCGGTCTTTTCTGACGTACGGCCGGTTGTTGCAGTAATCTTTGCGTTGTTGATGATCCGCAGTCATGCTTGACTGTTGAATACGTATCCTGATGGAGATAGCCATGATAAAAGTTGCTGTTGCCGGAGCCAGTGGTTATACCGGAGCAGAGCTGCTCCGTTTGCTTGTCGGTCATCCCGACATAGAAATTTGTGCAGTTACCTCACGACAACACGAAGGTTTGCCCATCAGTCGAGTGTTTCCGTCACTCAATGGTCTTTGTGATCTGGTGTGCGAGCCCCTTGACGTGGCTGCTATCGCTGCCCGTGCCGATCTGGTTTTTACCGCCTTGCCACATAAGTCAGCAATGGCTGTGGTACCCGAATTCCTCAAGGCAGGCTGTCGGGTTGTCGATCTGTCAGCCGATTATCGCTTGAAGGACAAAGAGGTCTACGAGTGCTGGTATCAGCCCCATACCAGTCCGGAATTGTTCGATGAGGCTGTTTACGGGCTTCCTGAGCATTATCGCGATGCGGTAACAACCGCCCGTCTGGTTGCCAACCCCGGCTGCTATCCCACCAGTGTCGTACTGGCCCTGACGCCTTTACTGGAGCGGCAGTTGATTGATGCGCGGAGCCTGATCGTCGACAGCAAATCCGGTACCAGTGGTGCCGGTCGCGGCTTGAAGGAGGGCTCGCTATTCTGCGAGGTCAACGAGGGATTTAAGGCTTATGGTGTTGCCAGCCACCGTCATACCCCTGAAATTGAGCAGGAGCTGAGCCGGATTGCCGGTTTCGAGGTGATCATTAATTTTACTCCCCACCTGCTGCCGGTTAATCGTGGTATTCTGTCAACCTGTTATGCTTCCCTGGTGTCAGGGCAGACCAGTGCTGACTTGCTGCAGTTATACAAGCAGCGTTACGCTGATGAGCCTTTTGTCCGGGTCTTGGCGGAGGGCGATCTGCCGAATATCGCTCATGTACGTGGAACCAACTACTGTGATATCGGTCTGGTTGCCGATGCGCGAACCGGTCGGGTCGTGGTTGTTTCGGTTATCGATAACCTGGTCAAGGGTGCTGCCGGTCAGGCGATCCAGAATATGAATCTGATGTGCGGCTTCGGCGAAACGCAGGGTTTAGGTATTGTCCCGGCCTTCCCTTGATTTCTGTTTTTCTCGCACCGCTTGTTTGATGTGAAAACTTATTAACAGGTTGATCTGGTAGATACATGCTTGAGCAAGGACAACTTCTGGAAGATTGTACCCTGATCCGCCATCTGGCGGAGCATGACGCGCGTCATGAATATCTGGTCATGTCACCACGGGGGGAAAGAAAACTGGTTCATTTCCGGGATTCTGCCAACTGGAGCCGATTACAACGGCAGACATTTCACGATCAACTGAACAATCTTTCCTCTTTGGATATTCCCTCAGCGTGCCTTCCGGAACGGGTGCTGGAGAAAGATGGCGAAACTTACTGTCTCTACCCCTTGCCGCCTGGTCTACCCCTGCGGGAATTTCCGGTTGGCAAGTTGTCGGCCCGTGCGGCGGTTGAGTTGCTTCGGTCTATCGCCGAGTTACTGGAGGTGGCTCACCATCAACAGGTATTTCACGGCGGTTTGTCTCCCCACACGATTTACCTGGAAGAGCAACGACCCTGGCTCGCCGACTTTTCACTGGCGGCGCTGGTTAGCTTTGATTATCGCAGTGGCATTGAAGTGGAGTACGCCAGCCCTGAACAGATACGTGGCGAATCTCCGGGTCTTCCAGCCGATATCTACAGTCTTGGCTGTCTGCTATATACTCTGTTAACCGGGCGACCGCCATTCTCTGGTGAGGATGCCTTTTCCGTCGGCATGCAGCATCTGAACGACAAGTTGCCGGAACTTCCTGCACCGCTGCTATTCTGTACAGAACTTCTTGGCCGCATGACCGCCGGATTTGCCGGAGATCGTCCGACGATTCAGCAGGTGCTTGAGCAGGTTGATGCTCTGCTGCAGCGAAGTGAGCTGGATCAGGTGCCACCACAGGCACAGTTTGAGTACCCGGTGATTACTGATCAGGTTGATGCCTCTGCAGATGCCAAAGCCCAGGTTGCCCGTATCGAAGATCAGTTGCGTAAACTTGAGTCAACGTCTGCTGCCATGGATACTGACGATCCTCGTCGACAACAGGAGGAAGAACTCCCAACGGTCGCTGCTCAGACCTTGAAACCTCGGTCCGCCAGCCGTCTTTTTACCCTTGCTATTGGGGGGATCATTGGCTTTTGCCTTGGCGCTCTGGCCTTCGATTTTTTTCTGACCCGATCGGAGCCTGTCGCTGTTCCACAGGTATATCCGTTGACCGTAGTTACTCCCGACTTTGATGCTGTAGCGCGGTCATGGCTGCAAGGTGATCTGGGGGCGGCTGAGCAGGAACTCAATCGTCTGTTGATCAATTTTCCTGACCACCCCCAGGTATACAATAACCTTGCGGCAGTGGCCGCTGCCCGCGGCGATATTGAAGAGGCTCGAAGTTGGCTTGAACAGGCGATGGTCCTGGATACGCAGGCGGCAACAATCCATCGCAATCTTGGTGAAGTGTATGCTGAGATGGCACGGGATTCTTATGGTCGGGCCCTTCAGCTTGACCACTTGCAGACAGCACTGCAATTGGATCTGTTTTTTAATCAGGGAGTCGTGTCCTGGCCAGCAGGAGCCGATGCAATCCTGGCCCGGGTGGAGAGCGACGAGAAGTCGGCCGTCGATGTGCCGGTCCTGACCGATATGACTACCGCTGATGAAGCGGAATATGCCGTTGCTGCGGAAGTCCAGGAGCCGTCAACGGCTCAGGAGGATGGCGCAGCAGCTGGTCCTTTTGTGGCCGAAACTGAACAGTTTATTGCGACCGATACGCCGTTGACAGATGTGGAGATTCTTGAACCGGTTGTTGTTGTCCCGGAGCCTGTCACCGCAGCAGCGCCGGTTGACATTCATGAAGATCCGATTTTCTTTCTTGAACGCTGGGCTGAAGCCTGGTCAAATCAGGATATTGAAAAGTATCTGTCGTTTTACAGTGAGGATTTTATCCCCGCCGGCGGCCTTGACCGTAGTGAGTGGGTAGCGCAACGCCGCGATCGATTGCAGCGCCCGGATAAAATCAGCGTTACTCTGGTTGATGTTGACGTTCGCGACGAGGTAGATGGACTTGTTCAGATTGAGGTTATACAGGACTATGTTAGCGAGCGTTATTCTGATCGTACCAGAAAGTTGTTTGATCTGCGGCGCAGCGCCGACGGTTGGAACATTGAACGTGAACGGACCCTGGAGCTGATGTACCGATGATCAGGACCCTTGTCTGTATATTGCTGTTGTTGGGGTTGATTGCGGCGACGGTGGTACGCGTTGTTGCCTTGTGGCCGCAGCCTCCGCAAGTTGATACCCCTGTGCCGTTTCTTCCCGGCGGCGACCACCTGCAGTCTCCTGCCACTGGTGTTGAGTTGCTTGAACGTCTGGAACCACGGCTTGAGCGCATGGTTGATGATTATGAGGCCCTGTTGTTGCGCGGGTTGCTGCTGTTTCAGGCCGGAAAGGTCGATGAAGCCCTCTCGCAACTGCAGTTGCTGGTCCGGATCGCGCCGCGTTTTGAGCTTGCCCATCTGGTCTACGGAGATCTGTTGCTGGCGCGCTTTGCTCCCCTCGAAACAATCGGTGCCACAACTCCGGCAGGGCTTGGAGAGGTCAATCGTCAACAGCGCCTCGAGGAACTGCGTAGCGAGGCCCGGGCACGTTTGCAGGGTTATTTATCTTTATTGAATGCCGATCGGATCCCTTCTTCCTTGATCAGCCTGGGGGAGAACACACCCTATGCCCTGGTGATTGATAAAAGCAAGAATCGTCTTTACGTTTTTCGCAATCAGGGACAGGGATCAGCGCCCGTTCTTGTTGACGATTTCTATATTGTTCTGGGGCAAAAGGTCGGTGACAAGATGGTTGAGGGCGATCTGAGGACGCCGACAGGTACCTACTTTGTTACCAGTTACCTGGCACCGGAATTGCTCCCCCCCCTTTATGGCAGCGGTGCTTTTCCGATCAACTATCCCAACGAATATGATCGGCGACAACGAAAAACCGGTTTTGGCATCTGGCTGCATGGAACGGATCGTTCTTTGTTCAGCCGTCCGCCCCTTGATAGCGAAGGTTGTGTGGTGCTGACCAATGAGGAGTTCGAGCGGATACGTCAATATGTCGTTATTGGACGTACTCCGGTGATTATCAGCGAAGAGCTGGAGTGGTTGGCAAAGAACGATTGGCAGCAACAAAAATCACTCATTAACATGGTAATACAAGAGTGGCGTGAACATTGGGAGAATGGTGATCTGCAGTCCTACCTTGATATGTATTCCAGAGATTTCTGGACGTCGCAGCATGATTATGACAGTTGGGGGCGTTATAAACAGCAGGTTTTTGCCGGCAAGAGCTATCAGCAGATCAGCCTCAGTGACCTCTCGGTTTACGGCTATCCACGTGCTGATAATGCTGCGCCGCTGATTGTCGCCAACTTTGTTCAGCACTATCGTTCCAACAATTTTAACGGTGATATGCGCAAGCGTCTCTACCTGGTCAAGGAACAGGGTCAGTGGAAAGTCGTTTATGAAGGGCGTCAGTAGGTGCCGTTGTGAAGTTGCCCCTGCCCGAACTCCTCTATCTGGAACGCTATTGTAACGAGGGGACACGCAACTACAGCCGTCATGCTGCCTATTCTGAGGCCTGGGATGAATACCGTCCCGAGGGTGCCACTCCCGGCTTTGAGCTGCCCTGTTTTATCCTGCCTGAAGAAGAACTGAATACCTACTTTGCCAATCCCTGCGAATCACTGCTGAATCTGTACCGGATGCCCGGTGGATTCCGCTTTTGCGTCCACCCGCAGGTCCTCAAGACCGGCAATCGGGATGACTATGTCCGCCATCTGCTTGCCTGCGGCCGTTCTTACGCGCCTTTACAGGTTTCTCCCAGCTCGTCAACGAGAACTCTTTTTGTCCGTGATGAGTTACCCCACCAGGCCCTCAAGGTACATTTCCCATTTCGTATCTCCCGTTATGGACGCAAAATGCGCGACGAGGTGATCGAGCAGGCTATCAATGTTTCGCGCGAACTGGAGGACAAGATAGCGCTGTTTGATGATCGTTTCGCTTTTTTGCGGGAAGTCATCGGTGTGTCATTCAAGAACAGGGAACCGGATCTGCAACGTGGTGAGCACTGGGGCTACCTGGTCAGGGACATGCGCCCCTTCCCGGCAGCGGACCCCGAGGTTTCTTTGGTTCCGGGGTTTGCCCTCTACGGAAAAGATATCGGCGGTCGTCAGGTAGCGCCGTTGTTGCCGCGATTGATCGGGCGGCGTGATCCCGTTGATTATGTGCTGGAGCAGATCATGCTGCCAATCATAGGTCACTGGGTCGATGCTTTTATGCATCTGGGTTATATGCTGGAACCGCACGGGCAGAATGTCCTGCTGGAGGTCGATGACCACAGCAATATCAGGCGTGTTGTCCATCGCGATCTCAGTGTTGGTATCGACATGCGTCGGCGTCGACATCTGGGGCTGTCGGATTCGTGCCTTAATCAGTATAACCGTATGGAAACGGGGCACTTTGCCAGCATTACTTTTGACAAGTTCATGGGTTCACATTTTTTTGAAGAACTTGCTTCACTGTGTCAGCGGGAATATGGCGTGTTGCCGGAGTTGTTCCGGCGACCCTGCCGTCTTGAGTTTGCGCGCCTCTTCCCCGATCATCATCAGTATCTGCCGGCATCTGTTCATTATTTCAGTGAGGAATACGATCAGTTCGGCAAGCCCGGTTACTGCGATACTGAACGTTCACCTGCCTGGCGTCCATCGTCATTTTCTTCATGACACTTTTGTTGAAAAGTAGCGCCCGGAGGCTGTTTCCGTCAGCCATGCCTGATGGAGAGCGTCTTGCGTTCTGCCTGCTCGAAAGCGATTGACAAGAGGGGGTAACTATGATTTTCTAGGTCGCTATTTGAGTGACTCTGGATGCGGTTGATGCGTTTAAGTGATTTTGATTTTTCGTTACCGGAAGAACTGATTGCCCAGGTACCTGCACAACGTCGTGATGCTTCGCGGCTGATGTGTATTGAGCGTAGTACTGACACCGTCACATCGCAACAGTTCGGCGATATTGTCGATGCCTTTCGTGCCGGGGACGTTCTGGTAGTTAATGATACCCAGGTGATTCCCGCCCGGCTCTACGGTCATAAACCCAGTGGCGGCCAGGTTGAAGTGCTGCTTGTGCGGCGCTGTCAGGAGTCTTTAGCGGCCCATGAATGGCTGTGTATGACCCGGAGTTCCAAGTCCCTTGCCGTCGGAACACGCGTTCATTTTGATTCGCGACTCTCGGCTGAGGTTCTGGAGCCCCATGACGAGTTTCTCCGGCGTGTGCGTTTTGACTGTTGTGGTGATTTTTTCGACCTGCTTGATGAGATCGGCCATTTGCCCCTTCCGCCCTATATCAGACGTCCTGATACGGTTGCCGATCGGTCCCGCTATCAGACGGTTTACGCACGGCAGAAGGGTGCGGTTGCGGCACCGACAGCAGGTTTGCATTTTACAGAGGACATTCTGCAACAGATTCGTTCCAGGGGCGTGGACATCTGTAATCTGACTCTGCATGTAGGGCCGGGAACCTTTCTTCCGGTTCGTGTTGATGATGTGCACAAACACAAGATGCACTCAGAATACTATTCCATCCCGCAACAGACGGCGGCAACGGTTAACGAGGCCCGCAGGCGGGGTGGGAGGGTTTTTGCGCTGGGAACCACCGTCACGAGGGCTATGGAAACAGCAGCAACGGACGGCGATATACTGAACGAGGGGTGCGGTGACAGTGATATTTTTATTGTTCCGGGCTACCGTTTCAAAATAGTTGATGCGCTCATTACCAATTTTCATTTGCCGAAATCAACATTGCTGATGCTGGTCAGTGCCTTTGCCGGTCACGAACGAATACTTGACGCCTACAAGCAGGCCGTTGCCGAGAAGTACCGGTTTTTCAGTTACGGCGATTGCATGTTGATTTTATAGATGGCAGCGGAGCAGGATGATATCTGATTTTCGGTTTGAGCTGTTAACTCAGGATCAAACAACACAGGCACGTCACGGGCGCATTTTCACAACTCGGGGGATAATAGAAACGCCGATTTTCATGCCCGTCGGCACGCAGGGAACGGTCAAGGGTGTATTGCCGGAGGCTCTCAAGGAGATTGGGGCTCAGATCGTCCTGGCCAATACCTACCACCTCTATCTGCGTCCCGGCCATCGTCTGGTTCAGCAGCTTGGTGGTTTGCATCGTTTCATGAACTGGGACCGACCGATTTTAACTGACAGTGGGGGGTTTCAGGTTTTCAGTCTCGGTGATTTGCGCAAGATCAACGAGGATGGTGCCGAGTTTCGTTCCCATCTGGATGGCAGCAAACATCAGTTGACTCCGGAGTTGTCGATGGAGATTCAACTGGCACTGGGTTCCGATATCATTATGGCCTTCGACGAGTGTATCCCCCATCCGGCGGATCGCTCGTATGTTCTTGACTCTACTGATCGATCAGCACGTTGGGCCAGACGCTGTCGTGCGGTGGTACCGGCGGGATCATCATCAGCGCTGTTCGGTATTGTTCAGGGCGGGATGGACAAGGACCTGCGCAGGCACAGTGTAGAGCAGTTGCTTGAGATCGGCTTTGAGGGGTATGCTTTGGGTGGACTGTCGGTGGGAGAAGAAACCTCACTGATGTATGACATGATGGAATACAGTCTGCCCTTGTTGCCTTCTGCCGCTCCCCGTTATGTCATGGGGGTGGGGACCCCGGAAAACCTGATTGAAGGGGTTGCCCGAGGCTCTGACATGTTTGATTGTGTCATGCCGACACGTAACGCCCGTAATGGCGTTCTTTTTACCCGGTTTGGAAAAATCAGCATCAAGCAGGCACGCTATCGCGACGACCCGCAACCGATTGATCCGGACTGTGGTTGTTATGTTTGCCGTAACTACAGTCGTGCTTATTTAAGTCATTTGTACCGCAGTGGTGAAGTGCTGGCTTCGGTACTTAACACGCATCACAACCTTCATTATTATCTGTTACTGATGAAGGAAATAAGAGCAGCAATCGCTGAGGGTTGTTTCAGCGAATATCGACGGTCTTTTTACGCACAACGGGAGTCGTCTTAAGAGCGGTTTCCGTTCCTCGCTAACGAACTTTTTCTACCACGTAATGACAAGGAGAGAACAATGATATCAGAAGCATATGCAATGGCAGAAGGTGCAGCACAGGGACAGGGCGGTGGCTATCAGGGAATTATTATGCTGGTGGCGATGTTTGCCATTTTCTATTTTCTGTTGATCCGTCCCCAGCAAAAACGTGCCAAGCAGCATCGTGAACTGGTGAATAACTTGAAATCCGGTGATTCGGTTGTCACTGCCGGAGGAATTCACGGCAAAATAACTTCAGTGGAAGACGCTGTCGTTACTCTGGAAGTTGCCAATGGCGTTAAAATCAAAATGAATCGGGCATCGATTACCGAAGTACGCCAGTAACGAACGTTCCGTATAGAATGTTGTTTGCGGTAACTTTGCACTACTAGGAGATACGACGCAGATGTCTAATAGTCTTAAGATCAGAAGCCTGGTGGTTGCCTTCTGCCTGCTTTTGTCGTTTTTTGCCCTTGTTCCGACAATGATGCGCGGTGACGTCCCGACATGGTGGCCGGAAACCTTCGGTCCGATTCAGTTGGGATTGGACCTTCAGGGCGGGATGCACCTGGTTCTTGGTGTAGACGTTGATAAGGCCGTCGAAAGCCGGATTGATACCATCATCGACCAGACAGAAACCCGATTGCGCGATCAGGATATTGTTTTCCGACGCGTTGAGCGCCGCCAGGGTGATCGTCTGGTGATCCAGATCTATGATGAGGAAGAGGGGCGCAAGGTTGATGCCCTGATGCGCGATGAATTTCCTGCCCTTGAGCCGGCGACCATGACCGGTGCCGGAGGATACATCGAAAAGCATTTTCGCTTGAGCGACCGGGAAATTGAAGACATCAAGGATTATGCTGTGCGCCAGGCACTGGAAACCATGCGAAATCGTGTTGACCAGTTTGGTGTCAGTGAACCTACCTTGCAGCGCCAGACCGGCAACCGTATCCTCATTCAGCTGCCGGGCATTGATGACCCCGATCGTGCCATTGCCCTGTTGGGAAAGACGGCGCGACTTGAATTCAAGATGGTTGATGAAACCGTCAATATTCAGGATGCCCTGGCCGGACGACTGCCGGAAGGTCGACAACTTCTGTTTAAGCGCAATATCGACCGGATAACAGGGGTTGAAACCGAGGTCCCTGTGGTCGTGTTGACACAGACCGCGTTGACCGGAGATTTGTTGGCAAACGCCAATGTTCGCATCGATACCCGTTTCAATGAACCCTATGTATCGATTGAGTTCAATGCTGTTGGTGCCCGCCGCTTTGATCAGATTACCGCTGCCAATGTCGGGCGCAGTATGGCGATTGTGCTGGACGATACGGTCTATTCCGACCCGGTCATCCGTGAGCGTATTTCCGGTGGCAATGCCCAGATTTCCGGTTCCTTTACGCCACAACAGGCCACCGATCTGGCCATCGTTCTGCGTGCAGGGTCGTTACCGGCACCGGTGGAAATTCTCGAAAACCGTACCGTTGGTCCGTCCCTGGGCCAGGATTCCATCGACAGCGGCATCAAGTCGATCTGGGTCGGTGCCTTGCTGGTGCTTATCGTCATTATTGTCTACTATCAGTTGTCAGGGCTGATTGCCATTACCGCCTTGACCATGAACCTGTTTTTTATTGCCGCCATGTTGTCGATGTTCGGTGCGACCTTAACCTTGCCCGGACTGGCCGGTATTGTTCTTACCGTTGGTATGGCTGTTGATGCCAACGTGCTGATTTTTGAGCGTATTCGTGAAGAACTCAATCTGGGCAGGGCTCCAAAACTGGCTATCGAATCGGGCTACAGTAAGGCGTTTTCAACCATTATTGATGCCAATTTGACCACCCTGCTTGCTGCACTGGTGTTGTTCCAGTTTGGTACCGGTCCGGTACGTGGTTTTGCCGTTACTCTTTCGATCGGGATTATTGCTTCGCTGTTCACCGCAATTTTTGTTTCCCGGTTCATCTTTGACTTTTTCTTGAAAAACCGCAACGTCAAGCGGTTGAGTATATAAGGAGAAAGACGGCATGCAACTGATCAAGCCGGATATCAATATCGACTTTATTGGCAAGCGCAACATTGCCCTTATCATTTCCCTGGTTCTTATTCTGGCAGGGGTTGCGTCGTTGATCCGCCATGGCGGACCACATTATGGTATCGACTTCGCCGGGGGTACACTGGTACAGGTTCAATTTCAACAGGCCACCGATGCCCGTGAAATCAACGCCGCCCTTTCCGATCTGGATCTGGGGGCGCCCGTTGTTCAACGTTTTGGTGACGGAATGAATGAATTTCTGATCCGTGTTGAGCGTACCACCGGAGAATTGCAGGGAGTATCTACTGACATTACCGCAACCCTTGAACAAACCTATGGTAGCGGTCAGGTAGAAGTCAGGCGGGTGGAGATGGTCGGCCCGCAGGTCGGCAGGGATCTGCGCAACAAGGGGATGCTGGCGATTTTTTATGCCATGCTCGGCATTCTTGCTTATATCTCCTGGCGTTTTGAATTCCGCTTTGCTATCGGTGCCATTCTTGCGCTGTTACACGATGTTCTGATAACTTTGGGAATGTTCAGCCTCTTTGCCAAGGAGATTGACCTGCCGATTATTGCGGCTTTCCTTGCCATCATCGGTTACTCCCTCAACGACACGATCATTGTTTATGATCGTATTCGTGAAAACATGGGTAAGTATAATAAAGAGAGTTTCTCCTTTATTCTTAATCGCAGTATTAATGAAACTCTTTCTCGTACCATCATTACCTCGGGAACGACGTTGCTGGTAGTGTTGTCTCTGTTTATTCTTGGTGGTGGTGTTATTCATAACTTCGCCTTTGCCATGCTGGTTGGCGTGCTGGTCGGCACCTACTCATCTATTTTTGTCGCCAGCCCTCTCTTGTTGCTGTGGCATAAAAAAAACCTTAAAGAGGTCAAGGCGACCTGATCCTTTTGCGTCAACAGGTTTGTGGAGCATAGAATGAAGCTGGAAACCGTTGTTTTTGTAGTTGCTGCTCTGATTATTGGTGTGCTGACCGGGGTCATCTACTCCAACTGGAGTAGAGATACTGCGCAACCCGTTGCCACAGGCGCTCCCCCGTCGTCGGTGCCGGGAGCACCAGTGGTAAATCACCAGCAGCAGATCGCCACCCTCGAAGGAATCGTTGCCCGTGAACCGGAGAATCGAAATGCCTGGGTTCAACTGGGCAATAATTTCTTCGGTTCCGATCAACCGATGAAAGCCATTGATGCCTATGAGAAAGCCTTGGAGCTTGACCCTGACGATCCTAACGTGATCACCGACCAGGGCACCATGTTCCGACGTGTCGGATGGTACGATCGCGCCATTGCCAATTTCCAGAGGGCTGCGGAACTGGATCCGAATCATGTGCAGAGCCGCTATAACATGGGGGTAGTCTATCGCTATGATCTGCAGGATTTTCCCCGTGCCATCGAAGCGTGGGAAAGTTTTCTGGCGCTGAACCCGGGAGGGAATGTTGATCAGATTCGCGCGGAAGTTGAGTTTATGAAGAACCATCCGCCGATTCCCCGGAACCCTGCCCAATAGTTTATTTTCTCTGCGCGATAATGAGCGCAGAGGAATGGCATTTCGAGCACCGGAACTACAGCAGGCCCCCTATGAAGCCAATCCGCCATCGCCGCTGGCAGTTGCAGGCTGTCACGCCGGCACTGCCGGCGGCTCTTCAACTGGCTGACGCCCTGAATATCAGCCCCTTGCTGGCCCAGATTCTGTATCGTCGCGGTTATGATACCCCTTCGATTGCTTCACTCTTTCTCGATCCCAGACTCTCTTCTTTGCCTGACCCTGATCTTCTCCCTGACATGGATAAAGCCTGTCGGCGTCTGGAGAAGGCTCTTTTAAAGGGTGAAAAAATATCGATACATGGTGATTACGATGTCGACGGCATCAGTGGTTGTGCCTTGCTGGTTGAGGTGCTGCGTTCTTTTGGCGCGAACCTCAGCTATCATATCCCCTTAAGACTCAAAGATGGCTACGGACTATCTGCCGATGCCATTCGTCAGGCTGCACAGCAGGGATGTCGGTTGATGATTTCCGTCGATTGCGGTATCAGCGCTCAAGATGAGGCACGTCTTGCCTGTGACCTGGGAATGGACCTGATCGTTACCGATCATCATCAGCCCGGAGCCGAGCTGCCCATCGCCACCGCCCTGGTGAACCCGCACCTTGCCGGAAATCGATTTCCATATCCGGATCTGGCCGGTGTTGGCGTTGCTTTTTTTCTGCTGATTGCATTACGTAAAAGATTGCGCCAGGCTGATTATTTTCCCCCCGGTAAGGAACCGGACCTGCGTCAATCACTGGATCTGGTCGCCCTGGGAACCATTGCCGATATTGCTCCACTGACCGGGGTTAATCGCACCCTGGTGACTGCCGGTTTGCATCTGCTGGAGAAAAAACCGCGCCCCGGAATTGCGGCCCTGAAGGCGGTGGCCGGAGTGAAGACGGTCGACAGTGGAGCGGTTGGTTTTCGACTGGCACCGCGACTGAATGCCGCTGGTCGTCTGGAAGATGCTGCCCTTGGTGTTAAGTTGTTGTTGGGGGAGGAGGATGTCGCGCTGGACTCGGTGGCGCAGCAGCTGGATAGCTTTAACCAGGAGCGCCAGGCGCTGGAAAAATCCGTGCTGGCAGAGGCTATTGAACGGATTGAGAAGAATGAGGGTTTGCGTAGTTCCATCGTCCTCGCTGATTCTTCCTGGCATTCGGGGGTCATCGGCATTGTTGCCAGCCGGTTGGTAGAGCGCTATCATCGACCGACACTGTTGATAGCAGTGGAGCAGGGTGTCGGCAAGGGTTCCGGACGTTCAGTTAGCGGCTTTGACCTCTATCAGGCATTACAGCAATGTGATGATCTCCTCGATGGTTACGGCGGTCATACCATGGCCGCAGGACTTACAGTCAAAGAGGAGCAACTGTCGGTCCTGACGCAACGTTTTGAAGAGGTTGCCCGGTCGCGCTTGGCGGAAGAGATGCTGCTGCCGACCATCGATTATGATCAGGAGTGTGATCTGGATCTCTGGTCAGTCAAGCAGATAGAGGAACTGTCGGTATTAGGCCCCTTTGGTGCCGGTAATCCGCAGCCGAAGTTTGTCACTCGAGGTTGTCAGGTTAAAGGATATACTCTGGTGGCTGACCGGCATCTTAAATTTACTGTTGCTCACAAGGGTGTCGTGGTGCCTGCTATCGCCTTTGGCTGCGCCGAACGCTATGCTGAATGCTCTGGTCTGGTGGATATACTTTATCGACCGCAGTTAAACCATTGGCGCGGTACCACCCAGGTTCAGCTACAGGTAGTAGATTTTCGACAAGCGGAAACATAGCCATGGTAATGACAGAACAACAGGTCGGATTCAAACAACTGCTGACGGCAGCGGTAGGGGGGATTGCCACTGAAGAACCCTTGTGTCGACATAATAGCTGGCAGATTGGTGGCCCCGCCGACCTGTTTATTGAACCGCAGAGTACGGCCCAGGTTGTGGCAGTAATGCAAGCTGTTGCACAGTACCGGTTGCCGCTGGTGGTGATCGGTCAGGGAACCAACCTGCTCTTTGATGATGCCGGAGTGCGGGGTCTGGTGATGAAAATCGGTTCAAAGATGGACAGCATCCACATTGACGGCAGTCGCATTGTTGCCGAGGCAGGAGCCTGGGTGCCGCAGGTGGCGCGTCTGGCCATGCGTGCCGGGCTCACCGGCCTTGAACACTGTATCGGTATTCCCGGCACCCTGGGCGGGTTGGTGATGATGAACGGGGGCAGCCACCGTCATGGAATCGGCGAGCAGGTGGTTCGGGTTACGGTGGTGGAAAAAGACGGCAACATCAGTCATCTGACAGCCGCAGACTGTCAATTCGGTTACCGCTCCAGTTCCCTGCAGAAACGAGAAGTCATTATTGTCGAGGTGGAACTGGATTGTCCCCATGGTGATACTGGTCTGATTCGACGCAACATGCTGTCAGATCTGCGCAGCCGTGGTCAAAAATTCCCCCGCAAACAACCCAACTGTGGATCAGTCTTCTTAAGTACCAGTGACATGCACGCAACCGTTGGCCCACCGGGTAAAATCATCGAAGATGCCGGGTTAAAGGGATTGCGTTGCGGTGCTGCTGAAGTCTCCAGGCAACATGCCAACTTTATTGTCAATCTCGGTGGGGCCACCTCTGCCGATGTGTTGCAACTCATCTCTCAAATCCGTGCAACGATCCGTGAACAACTCAATTTTGATCTACACTGCGAAGTGCGATATGTCAGCCCCACCGCACACATCATCCCCGCTGATCAGATAGCAGATCAGTTGTATCCTGCCGGATAGTTTTGCTTTTTTACAAATCAATATCAAAACGTGTTGACGCAGCCCCACCCGCCGCCGGTTTTCATGGTTTATTGTAGGGGTGCTTCACGAAGCACCCGCTTGTTTCATCAACATCAACACAGGCAAAATTTGACAACAACCAATTAATGAGGTATCTACAACATGGTCACATTTTCAGGGGGCAAAATATGAGGGGAACATCACAATGAACTTCAAACGCCACCACATCGGCATCAAGCCGGTCGGTGGCGTTGTTGGTTTCAGGTACAAGTAATTTGTGAGGGGGAATGAACAACAGGGGGGAACCATCAGTTCAAACTGATAACGCCAATAGACCGCCAAAGCTGCTGGATCAAATGCGAGAATCCATGCGTGCCAGGCATTATCGCTCCCGCACGGAAGAGACCTATTGCCAGTGGGTACGGCGGTATATTTTGTTTCATCAAAACCGTCACCCGACCGATATGGGTGAGCCGGAAATCAATGCATTTCTGACCCATCTGGCGGTCAAAGACAAAGTCAGCGCATCGACCCAGAACCAGGCTTTAAGTGCGATACTTTACCTGTATCGGCATGTCATTGGGCGTGATGTTGGTGACCTTGGCGACGTTATTCGCGCGCGCAAACCGAAACGACTGCCGGTGGTTATGACCCGCGACGAAGTCAAAGCGGTTCTTGATCACTTAAGCGGTGACAAATGGCTGATGGCCAGTCTGCTTTATGGTTCCGGATTGCGCTTGATGGAATGCCTGCAATTGCGGGTGCAGGATCTGGATTTTGCTGGAAAGGAACTTCTGGTGCGTGACGGCAAGGGCGGCAAAGACAGGCGCACCATGCTGCCGCAGTCGCTGGTGCCTGCTTTAAAAGAACACCTGATTCATGTAAAAAAGGTTCACGAAAAGGATTTGGCCGATGGATGGGGGAAAGTTCCGTTACCAAATGGACTTGATCGGAAATACCCGAAAGCACCTTGGGAATGGCGCTGGCAGTGGGTTTTTCCTCAGGAGAATCGCTGGAAAAACATGAAGACCGGAGAAGAGGGGCGGCACTACGTTCATGAAACAATACTCCAGAAAGCAGTCAGGGCTGCTGTTACAAAAGCAGAACTGACCAAGCGGATCAGTTGTCACACTTTCCGTCATTCTTTTGCCACACATTTATTGGAAAGTGGTTATGATATCCGGACAATTCAGGAGTTGATGGGTCACAAGGATGTGAGTACGACCATGATTTATACCCATGTATTGAATAAAGGAGGCAAGGGAGTCAGCAGCCCTCTGGATGGACTTTGAACCGGTATAGGCAGAACTGCCTATACCTGGAAGGGTAATCGGCATAGCGATTGTAACATATTGAAGTATATGGTAAAGATGGATTTATCCGCATTTAAATAGGGAATTATATACAGCTCGGACTTTCTGTGTTTGCAGTTTTATACAGAAACTGTCCATTTATAGTTAGGCATCGCCGTGGATCAGCCTTCACTTCTTATAGTTCTGACCCATACGCCAAGGTGGGTCTTTGTTGTATTTGTCGCCCTTCTCGCCCTGGGTTACTACCAAAGCCGGGACAGAACTGTGAGTCGCGGAAGGCTTCTACTTCTTCCGGCTGCAATGCTCGGCTTGTCTCTATTTAGTGTGACCTCGTCCTTTGGTTTGGCATGGCTTCCCTTGCTAACTTGGGCTCTTGGGGTTGGGTCTGTCGCCGTCCTTGGTACACAGAAATTACAGTCCTCCGCTAAAACTGGGCCAGCCGGTTCCATTCTGGTGAAAGGTAGCTGGTGGCCTCTTGCCCTAATGATGGCCATCTTCTTCATCAAGTACGCAATTGGGTATGCCTTGGCGCGTAAGCTCACCATCGCGCTTCAGCCTTGGTTTGTTGGTGCCGTCTGCGTTTCCCTCGGCCTTCTTAGCGGTGGGTTCGTGGCACGCGCAGGTGCTGCTTGGCGTGCTAGTTCTGGCGCGCGCAGCTATGCCTAACCCTTTCGTCAACCGGACCGCCTGCAAGCTGCGCTTGCAGGTCCGCTCCGGCCTGCGGCCTCCGCCGGCCGGTTACGTCAAACGTTGGGCACCAAAGGAATAACCGTGCAGACATTAGAGCTAAAAATCCCACCAGTTGTTCTGGTGCTTGTTACTGCAGGCTTTATGTGGACATTGGCGTTTGCTGTGCCAGGTCTTGATTTCAGTTTGCCCGCTTCTTCGCTTGTAGCACTGGTGTTTGCGGCAACTGGTGGTGCTTTTGCGTTGCTTGGCGTATGGGAGTTTCGCTCAGCGGACACTACCGTCGACCCGCGAACGCCAGATCAATCCGCCAGTCTCGTTGTGAGCGGGGTCTACCGAATAAGTCGAAATCCGATGTACGTTGGCTTCTTGCTCGTTCTCATTGCTTGGGGAGTTTTTCTCAGCAATCTCGCAAGTCTTGTGCTGCTTCCGGCATTCGTAATTTATATGAATCGGTTTCAAATCGTTCCAGAGGAGCGGTACATGCGTGAGAAGTTTGGTGAGGTTTACAGGCAGTATGAGGCAGGGGTGCGCCGGTGGGTTTGACGCCCAACAAGTCATTCAAGTTCGTTTCCGGCCTCACGGCCGTCCACCGGACGCCCTAGGCGGGCGCCGCTTAATATTGGCGTTATAAATAGGAGATTTCAGAGTCATGAGTTACAGAAACAAGACCTATGTCGCATTCGCCAGCGAGGACATTCGACTATATCGATTAATGGAAGCATGGCGAGAAAACGATAACATCGACTTCAACTTTTACGATGCACATGATCTGTTCGTGGCTAGGGATACCAGTACTAGGGAGACGATAAAACGCAGACTGCGTGAGAGGCTAAAAAACGCCAAACAAGTAGTCCTAATAGGTAGTGCTGATGCGAAGAAAAAAGGCGGAGATGATTATTCCTTCCTAGCCCATGAAATCGACGTGATTCAGGAGTTTGATCTTCCGATAGTAATAGCCAACAAGGATGGTGGAAGGTTCGTTAATAGGAGTTTTATTCCAAAGCCGTTGTTGGACGCTGATTACTATTCTTTGTCAGTATCATTTCAGCCTAAAATTATTAAGTTTGCTCTGGATAACTATGCCCCGAATTACAAAGGCTCATCCAAAACAGGGCCGCATTACTACACCGAAGACAAATATACAAAATTAGGGCTGTAGATGAATATTTTTGCTGATCTTAAAACCTGGAGGTTTTGGAAAATTTTTTTAATAAATGCATTTGCATGCGGTGGATTTATCTCAGCGATATTTCAGTTCTTGATAATAGTATTTCCGTCACAGGCTACTAGTCTTCAGGGCTTAGGTGTAATAATCGGAACGGTGCTTATCTCCATCATTTTCGGGCTTATCGTGTCTTGGCCTCGTCCAATTGAGATGGAATACTCTGCGCCGAAAACTAAAATAAAAATAATTAAAGGTGATCTTTTGGAGCAAGATGGCCACTTAGTTGTTGGTGTTTGCGATACGTTTGATACAGAGCTGCCAAATATCATATCTCCGAGGAGCCTTTTAGGGCAGACGATTCATAATATTTTTGGAGGTGATGTAAAATCGCTAAATGAGCAGTTGCATCACACTTTATCCAAGCTCAGCCCTGTAGGGGTAATTAATAAGGAAGGTAAGACGGATAAATATGGTGTTGGTACAGTGGTGACGGTTCGACATTCGCCACGAATCATATATTTTCTTTCGTACTGTGAAATGAATCAGAGAAACGAGGCTTTTGGCACAGTCGATGGTGTTTGGAAAAGTTTAGCTTCACTATGGGATAAACAGTCTGAACTCGGAAATCACGGCCCTATCTCCGTACCAGTAATCGGCGGCGGTCAAGCAAGAATGTCACATCTTCTTCCGGCACAGGATTCTATACGCCTAATCGCTTTATCTTTCATGTTCGCTTCGCGGCAGCACAAAATTTCGGATGAATTGCGAATAGTGGTCCAACCTTCTGATTATGATCGACTGGATAGGCTAGAGCTTCAATATTTCTTATTTTCACTGAGCCCATCATGAAAGATCATACAAGCATTAAAATCCCTAATAATGATTCATGCGCATTCTGTGCATACTTGTCAGGTGAAAGGCCTTTTTCCTTTGTCTATAAAGGGAATATGGTTTCAATGCTAGTGACAAGAGAGCAGAGGGGCTATCCCCATTTGCTGGTAATACCCAATCGGCATGTTGAAACCATACTAGATGTTACTGAAGAAGAAGCAGGAAAACTCGCTGTTGCCGTGAGAGATATTGCTAAAGCAATCGAGAGCGAGTTTAAGCCAAAAGGCATTACGATTTGGCAAAACAATGGCATCCCGTCCAGTCAGTCGATCGCTCATGTACATTTTCACGTGGCAGGAACCCTGGAAGCCGGAGGAACGGAATGGGGTGATGTTCCCGAATTACCTTTAGAGGAAACTGAGGACATTGCCGACAAACTTCGGCCTTTATTCAGCTCATATAGCCTCTAGGTCTGCTTGTAATAAATTTATAACAACCGGCTGCACAGCGACCGGTTTTCCGCCGCTTCGCGGCTCCAAACCGGCGCGTGAGCCGGGCGTTATCCCACATAGAGTAATACTATGAAGCCAGATATTTCAGAATTTAGCTTCGGCTATGCACTAACTGAGGCTCTTATCAGAGAAGTGCCACTTTCAGTTCGTGCAGCACCGATTTTCCCTTCTCTTATCGACGAAGGAAGGCCTGGGGGTGGTTATGACGTGGAGATACCATTTTCTGGCTTCCCTCTTTTCTTGCAGTTCAAGCTTTCATATAAAATGGTGCGTGATTCCGCCTTGGAGGCTCAGCTAGGTTTGATGACAGCCCCTTTTTATCGAATGCACCTTCGTCCAACCAAGCACTCCCAGCAACACCCAATGCTTCTTTCACTGGAAAATACAGGCGCTGCGGTATTTTATGCCGCCCCACACTTTCACACGCCCGCAGAGTTGAACGATGCATATATAAACCGTCGGGTAATACAGAGGTCCGTTTTTTTTCGTCCCTCGGAGATTGGTGTGCTGCCAGATAATCGAGAACACCATGTTACCTTTAAGAATGGTCATCCTGTATATCTTTGCAGCGAAAATCCGCGCATGATTAGAGAGAGAGGAAAGCATCATGAGAGATTTTATAACGACCTTGCTGAAGGTTACTGGAAATACAAACGAATTCTTCCCAAAGATGAGAATATTCGTTTGTGGAACGAAATACTGATGGGTATCGTGGAGCAGCACAGGTGGTATTTTCATTGGTTCGACCAAAATACTGGTGATGAACTTCGCAAAAGATCTCCTGCCGCTACACTAGCTTATTTGGCCCGCACATTTTTCGGCTGCGATCTAATGATTGTTGGGCCGCGCGAGAGTGGTGGAGAAATACTTGGATAACCATGGCATAGAGCAGGACGTGCAAAAAGCCGCACGCCTCTCATGCCAAACGTTATGTTTCTTGACAGTACCTGTTAACTGGTGCTATTCATGGTACCACATCGT